>Ga0209835_1000450_pt1 | contig 27253 bp, 34 predicted proteins | sample LakKivwa52mmetaG_FD_184138 | JGI IMG/M metagenome (GOLD analysis project Ga0209835, IMG submission 184138) | Anoxic lake water microbial communities from Lake Kivu, Rwanda to study Microbial Dark Matter (Phase II) - Lake Kivu water 52m metaG... | ecosystem: Environmental > Aquatic > Freshwater >... | reverse complement strand
ACAAATGGTCCGGCACTTTCCCAATCGTCAAAGCCGGTTACCCTATGGGCGATAACATGCATGGCCTACCAAGCAGCGGAAGCCGATACCAATAGGAGTTCACCATGTCGTTTCCGCTTTCCACCTATCCACACCGTTCAGTCGGACCTACGCTGGTCTCGTGGCCCACGACGTTGAAGCAACTGGGGTACGCTGATGACCGCATCCAGATTGAGGAACGGCCGTTCTACGAAGACATTCGCAACGATGCGTTCGGCGGCGCGGCTGGCATGCCCTCCGACGTGCAGTTTCTCGGCAGCATTGCGATTGTCACCTGCAATCTGAACCGTTTCATCATTGCCAACATCGAAGACCTTGCCCACTACGACAGCGTGCCCGCCGTGAATTATGGCGTCATGCCACAAATCGGCACATTCATGCGGCACGGCGGCATGTACGGCATTTTGACACTGGCATCCGGGTTACAAAGCACCGAAGTCCTCACTTACAGCCACGCCTTTTTGCGACAAGGCCGCAGGTTCAATGTCGGCACTCGACATCAAATCTACAGCCTTGTCTTTGAATGCCACGTGGACGACCCGTGCGACATGAAGCTGTTCACCAGGACCACTAGTGTTGGTCCTTGTTATTCATCCTAACCAGGAGTTCCTAACCTATGTTTTCATGGCTGACCAAGCAGCGGAAGCCGGTCGAGACCCAACCCGACCGAGACATCTTCGAATTTTGGGACGGTGCCCAGATGCGGAGAATCGACCCTCTCCAAGTCTGGTACAAGTTTTGGGCGACCGAGGACATCCAGGGCTTGATGGACAAGGCGGCACGAGGGGAGGCGGAATCGGTACAGGAATTGACCGCCGTGACCCGCGAACTGTTCTGCGTGCCGCCCTACAAACCGGACGTGGGCGGCATGACCGAACTGGAAGTTCAGCGATTGCTGATGAACTTCCTGGAATACTGCGGGGAACTCAAAAAAAAACACGGTCTCTTGCCTCTACCGTGGCAGATGTTGGCACCGTCGATATCCTCGGACCCATCGACTACGCCACCCGCTGCGGAATCATCTTCCAGTCCGTCCATGTCGCCCAGCGGCGAGCCCTTTACAGTTTGCACGCCTTCTCCACAGCTTTCAGCGGGAGCCTAGACAAAGCGTGGTTCGAGGCAGCAGCCAGTAGCCCCGAGGAAGCGGAACTGAGCTTTGAAATGGCGAAGTTCCAACGCGAGGTGGCTGAATCACTCAGGAGATAGGCGATGGCAGATGAACGGGACGAACAAGAAGCCGCTGAAGTGCTGGCACGACTGGCACAGCTCTTTGCGCAAATGGCGGCCTTGCCAGCCGACTCGCCTGAATACCGCCAGCACGCCGCTGCCCAGCATCATCAGGTTGGAACACAAGGTGGTGTCAGTGACTTACGACGCGCCCAAGCGGCGGCCCAGGCCGCCACACCAGTTGTTCCGGCCCAAGTCGTCACGCCCTCCCAGCAAACCGCCCAGCTCGATATCAACAGCCCCCAGGCCCGTTCAATACTTGAGCAGGTGCGACGCGCCGCCGCAGATGCCGCCGCACAGGAAGCTACTGAAACGCTTCTGTCTGAGGCTGGCATTCGCCCCGTCGTAGACGTACCCTTGCCGGACCCAACTCCCCAGGAACGTCAGGCTCGGCGCAAACGTCAATGGCGGCAACAAGTCGAAGGCACCGCCAGTCACCAACGACTTGAACAGGAAGGCGAGTGGGACGACAGAGACATTGAAGCCCACTTCGAGCGCGAATGGTCCAGGCCACGCAGGCCCACCGTTCCCACTACCCCAGGAACGCCACCGGTCTCAGGCCCGGGATTCGCTCCATCGTCACCGCCGCCCGGTGGACGACCACCTACACCACCGAGAACAGGCGAAGCACCGGAACCTCCCGAGTGGCGACCCGAAAACGACCTGAGCCAACTCGCTGCGATGGAGCGCAACGCCCCTCCCGCGCCCAGAGACATGGCCCGCGAAACTGCCGAAACAAGTGACCCGCGCGAACGGACGTTCATGCAGCGGGCCAGACTCATGGCGCAAGAGGCTGGTTTCGTCAAGCCCGACTATGTGCCTGAAGCCTTTCAAACAGACCAGTGGCGACAACAGAACGCACCATTGTCCCAGGCTGAACGATGGAGGTTCGGGGCTGACATGGCCGCAGTGGGGGCGTTCAGCTATCTGGGTCAAAAGGCACTGGGCGGTGCGGCACAGTTCATGTCCGATGAAGGTACTGGGCGTGTACTGGGTGACGTACAGAGCACAGCGGTAAGCGGACTTCTTGGCAATGTAGCCACTGGTGCGATGGCAGGTTTTCAACTTGGTGGTCCGAAAGGAGCCGCTATTGGCGCTGTAGTCGGCGCAGCCTCTACCATCGCCACTCTGCCCCAAAAAATCCTGGAATGGTCTGAGGCGCTTGTTACCAGTCGCCAACGACTTGCCATGTGGAGCGGACAGTTGCAGCAAGTAGGACGCGAGGCGCAGATTCGCGGGTACATGCGTGATATCCAGTCAGCACAAGAGACTGCACCCGCTGCATCTACTCTGAATCAGCAATTACAGGCTGTTCTTGATGAGCTAAGGCCAATGAAAGATACACTCTACGACTTTACAGCACATAGTGCCACATTTACGCTGGTATTTGGCCGTCTTTTAATGGCTTTTCTTGAGCTAGATTGGGAAAAGGGACTCAAGATTGGTGAAGAGATGCTTAACATAATGATTGGGAAAGACCAGGAAACACGCGACCCAACCACCGTACAGCATTGGGCGGATTCTTGGCGAAACCATGTCCCCACCGGCAGAGTGAGACGTTAAATGAGTCTTTGCGAAACACGAATCGAATACAACGGCGTCACTCTGCGGGGAGTCTTGACCGAGGATATTTCTTTCGACCCAGTTTACGACGGAACTGGTACGGACCTGATTGGACTGCACACCAAAATCACCTGCACGGCATATGTGCATTCGGTATTTCCTGTCACGCATGGCGTCAATGCCGTCTGGCAAACTGGTGCCAGTCGGTGGCCCGATGCAATAAGGCTTCTATTTCGCCAGTTGAGTTTTCCTCGACGCCACTTTCATATGACCATCAACGGCGCGACGCTATTTGACATTCTGCCCGTGGCCGTGGAAGCTCCGACTCCGATATTGGAAGATGGCGAAATCGTGGTTATTCCAGTTGACGGTAGTCCTCCGATTACAAAGCCAATCACCATCGACACAGGCAAATCGTCCCCCTGCAATCCCACCACGCCGCGCACGACGACTTTGGACTACGATATTGCCCACGGACCCAAGTGTAACTACCAAATACTTGGCATTAAAGGAGGCACAACAGCCCGAGCCAGATTCACATTCGAGTTCACCACTCCACTCTGTGAAAACCCCGAGAAAATCCAAGATTTTCTACATCTACGCTGGTGGATTGCGGACGACGTGGACGGCAAAACATGGCAAACCACCCGCACCTACCAAGGCACGTTCCGCGTCAAGGGCATGAACGTGGATTCCCATGCCTTAGCCAGGCAAATCACCCTCCCGCCCATTCAGCCCGGTTTCCGCCGTAGCCGTATCAATTGGTCCGAATCCCCCGACCACCTGACGCTGAACTTCACAATCACAGACGTGGAACAATACGCCCAGGCACCGGCCCCAGCTACACACTGGGAAGGCACGTACTCCATCAGTGTTCCACAAGGCGATATCACATCCGAAGCCGAGTTGCGATTTCGCCTCTGGAGCGACAACAGGACCGACAAGACGTTTCTGTTTCAACTTGCCCAGTACATCATTGACGCCAAGCTGCATTACCATGATATCACGCGAGACGAAAAGGGTGCGCCAAACATGCTTGTCATGGCCCAGGTCTGGGAAGAGCGGTTGGAAGCCAATGAAATCAGTTGCTACGTCAAAATCAAGCATATGGGAAGCAAGGACGGAGATGCGATAGTTTCGCACTTCATCCAGAACGTCCAGCCTATTGGAAATAAGTTCGAACTCGGTCGACCTCTGCCAGAAAGCGTAAGTGATTTTGACCTAAACCCACGCAAGCGAAAATACGACCCCTATCAGGTCTACACGGCACCAGGTGGATTGCCAACTGCCGGACTGGCCGGGATTTTTGTCTGCGCGCTACAAACGCCCTGTTGCCCGCAAACGCTCAGCAACAAGCCAGTTCAAGAACAGCAAGACATAACCTATGAGGAAGGGCCTTACCTTGGTGATACGAGACCGCCCGCCGAACCGAGCGAAGATGCAGATTCAGATCGCCGACGCTACTCCGACTCCCACCGCGAGTATCCGTATCTTTGGTATCGCATGACCAATCACTACCACCGTGACTCGGGCTGGCGAGCGTTTCCCATCGGACGTCAGTGCACGGCCACCAGTACCAATACCGTGGCCTTTTCGCAACTTCATTGTGCGGTGGCGATCCGTGAAATCCGCCTGGAAGCCGCACGAATGAACAAGACGCCCGAGGTGCCGGACTTCCGGGATTCGTGGGTCGATGACCAGACAGGCATTCGTTACGTTCTCAAAGACGTGGTATACGAACCCATGCCACCACAGTTGACGGCCGATGCCAAGCATGAAATCCGCGAAGTCTACGCCAGGTACTTTTACTACATGAGCCGACCACCCACGGCGGCCGAAGCATGGCTGGCTGGACGCGTTCCCTATATCGCAGCAGGTTCAAAACCATTGCCGGATGAACCAGCCGATGAACCCGGAAACCTTGTTGCGCCGTCCGCGTTCAGCAATCCAACCATCTTATTCGGGCGCGAAGCCCCCAACCCGCTTTTGCTCAATCAGCCCGACCAAGGAGGCAATACATGATCGACTTCAACACCCTCTTCGCCGATCTTGGCAAAATTGTATATACCGCCCAGCAGGTCGTAGCCAGCTATCAGGACACCGAAGATGCCGTGCGGGCCTATCAAGATGCAATTGACGACGAGACCCAGGATATTCAGGCCGCGGTCAACCAGGGCGTAGAGGGCGGCTTGACCAGCTTTCAAAGTACGCTCGGTTCGTCCATCGAAACCCTTGCGGCCCGCCCTACCCGCACGCTTATCATCGAAACCGTCCATGCCGACACGCCGATGTTGAGCAAAACGCTACTGAATGCCCTCAGTACGCTTTTGGCACAGATGGACGACAATTCGGAAAGTCTCGATGCCACAACCGTCACCTTCAGTACGGTCTACGGCAAAGGAGGCAGCAGTTCCGGGACCACTGGCGACAACTACGGCAACGGGATTATCGTCATTACCGAGAAGCGAGGCGATGCCAAGGTCAACGCGTTCATCCTGTCCGAAGACCTGCGATTCACCATTACCGCCACATCCTCCGATGGAGAAGCGACATGGACGATTGCTGGCGAGCCCTCTGTCTCATACACCTCCCCGCTCTATCCATCTGGTTCGGCTGTCAGTCGCACGCTCACCAGCAACATCGCCGACAGTAGCGGCAATCTGGTCACCAATGGCAGTTTCGCCGACGAAGACGCCAACGCCGAATATCTGCCAGACGGCTGGATTGCCACCGAGGCGACACTGGGCGTTACTCTGCAGTTGACCGACGTGGAAGTCCAGACCGTCACCATCAACGGCACACCGACCAGCGGTTTCTATCGCTTGCTGTTTACCGACAGTGAAGGACGGACCTATAGCACCGACCCGCTGGCCTATGACGCATCGGGGACCGACGTACAGACCGCCTTGCAAGCCTTGCCGTTTCTGGGCTCAGTCACCGTGACCACAACTGGCACCAGCCCCAACTACACCCACAGCGTCGTGTTCTACGGCGTGCCGAATCCGTACCAGCTTACCTACGACAGCGACCTCGACACCGATTCGTCCGGTGGCAGCCCATCTATCGTGATTGACACGCTCACCGCCGGCGCGGCCGAAGTCATGCGCGGCGACCGCTGCTTGCAGTTCGCCGGGGACGGTTCGGAAAACACGGAACTTGTGACCGTAGTCTCGCTGGCCAGGCTTTCCACCTACTGTATCGCAGTCTGGGCCTTGTGTGACATCGCACCTGCTGCCGGGGAGATGACAGTGGACTTGGTGGATGGTATCGACGGGGACGTGCTGGTAGACGACATGGGTACGAGCAATTCATTCACCATCGACCTGACCGCTCTGGGAACCTATCCCGAACCGCACACGGCCGTCTTCCGCACGCCGAAAATCATGCCGGCGCAAGTCTACCTGCGACTGCGATTGAGCACCGCCATGACGGCCGGTTCGTCGCTGTTTCTGGATGAAGTCATCATGGTTCGCATGACCGAACTGTACGCGGGTGGACCATTCGCAGCGGCGTTCACAGGGGCCAAGAACTTCGAGCTTGCCGACCAAGCGGTAATCACCGTAACCAACAACCGGGAAGGATCATTGCACGAATGGCTGAACCGCTTGCTGAATCTGGCACCGAACCGTCTGTTGTTTCCGACCGATTCGCCCGGCACGCAAACGGATGCCCTGATCGCATAGGAGCTTGACTGTGGCTGAATATGAAGTCAGTTACGCGGACGAAGTGGACGTGATGATTGCCCTGCGCGATCGCCTCAGAAACAAGCTGCCCACGCTCTGTACCACTAAGACCTGCTTCATCTGCGCCGAACCAGTGCCAGCCATGCTGCCCGCTGGTAATTTCGCCCTGACCATCTTCAACGCCGGTACGCGTTACGTCGAAGGCACGTTCATGGGCGCTGGACCCAATGCCCTCGACAACGAATTGACCATCATGCTGACGCTGATTATTCGCTGCGCGCTGGATGCCCCGCCTAAAAGCGAGGAAATCCTGCTGCATGAACAACGGGGTATGTTGCATCATCGCCGGGCCATTCTCGATGCCCTGCTCGTTTCCGACTCGGAAGATTGCGAAGGCTACAAAGACCAGTGGGTCATGCTGATAAACGGTAATCAGGTCCTACGTGAACGCGGTCCCATCCCCCGTGGCTGGAGCGCTCCGCAGTACGACCGGATTGGCGAGCAGTTATATGCCACCAGTTCCCTGACGCTCACCCTGAACTTCGACCAGGACCTGCAATGACCCTGACCTATGGTGGTATCCCGCTGCTGTACGACTACCAGAACGCCGCCCAGTCGTTCATGGACCGCTACCAGCGCATGGAAGACATCATCCCCGAGTTGCAGCCCTTCAACGCTCACTCTTGGCAGAAGCAGGCCAATCGTTCAGCAGGGCGCAGCAAGCACATTGGATTGCCCTACTACAACTGGCCCAATCAGCCCCGGCCAAGAATCAATCAGATGTACTGGCCGACCGGGGCCACTCGTTATTCCTATGGGCTGTTTCTGATTGGGCGGGAACAATTGACACTACTATCCAAGCTCACATGCTCCAGCGGACATGTCTTGAAAGCCCAACACCCCAGTCGCCCAGCAACCACACCCGACGCGGCGGGTGACATGCCATTGACGCTCACTTTCTCGGACTTGTACTACCTTACCCCGCGCAGAATCGGAGGTTGCGACTCAACCAGTGACCTGTGGCTGTTGCCACTGGTGGACCGTCGCTACTGGTGGCAGTTTGTCGATACGGGCGACCTGAGCGACACATTGCTTGAGAACGACGACTACTGCCAACCGATTGCCAAATTGACTTGGAATGAACTGCTGATTGTGCTTGCGGCCAAAGTCGGATTCAGTTATACCGCCGATACAGTTTCAGTGGCCTACGGCAAGCCCGATAGCTTCGAGTTCAGCCGCCACTACCACAAACTGCTCATGTTCATGGATGCCGTCACGGCCAGTATCGGACGGCGGGTGGTTGCCCATCTCGATGGGACCTATTCCTTCCAGAGTTCCACTGACGCCTACCTGGAACTGCAAGACAACTGGAACGCCACACTGGAGTTGCGCGGACTCGATGCCCAGGTAGCAGGTACGGACTGCCGTGAAATGCGTCAGACCCACCTACCAGAAAAGGTGCGAGTGGTCTTTCCGGTGTCCTATTGCTATCACTTATCGTGCTATGGTGACTCCTATGCCCTGGAGTACGACACCAGTGAAGCCCCATGTGACAAAACCGGCTACGTCAAGACCATTCATTCGACGGCCGTGGCGGAATATGAATGCCAATGCCAGCATATCGCCAATCAAGATAGCAACGGACAGGAACTCGAACCGATCAATAAGTACGCCCTCCAGTTGCTCACCGCCCGTATCGCCCAAGACTGGGAAGACTGGCGGCGGTATAGCTACGATGTCACCTACAACGGCGTCCAGCACTGGCACCCCAATGGTTTTGACGACCATATCCTTTGGTCGTTCGGTCAGGAGTGCTTTGACTGCTACGATATCACCACCGGCTACGCCACCAACCGACCCGGGCAGGCACCAGATACCGGCGTGGCGATGGAGACCAACTATCGCCGCGAACACCAGACACGCATCCAGTCCTTGCCATTGACCTGTGACATCGACTCGATGTTTCACCATCTTCCTGACTCGAATGTACTGCCCGATACCGTCTTGGTGAAACTGTCTTCGTGCTGGACCGAGGACGACGAGTGTTGTCCGGGTGAGTCACCGAGCGACCCCGCGCTTTGGTTCAAGGCCACTGGCACTGTCATGTTCTGGTGCCCAGAGACTTGCGAGTACAAAGAACACCCGGACTACGACGACATTCCGATTTACTCGTCGGTCAAGGACTTATGCGACGAATCAGAGGCCGAGCAATCATCTTCCGGCGAGGAAGAAGAGACCTTCTGCTGTGAGTACGCCTGGGCACGTTGGAACTGCGAAGAGAATCGTTGGCAAGCTGAACCCTACTCTCCGACCAGCACTGAACCACAGAAACTCGAAGAGCTTTGCGCCAAGGAAACAGCCGAACGCAACGTGCCCTACCAGTGCGAATTGTTTGTGTGGAATCCCGCCACTGCCAGATGGTGCCCGGGCGGTGGTGACGTGTGGGCCATTGACCATCGCATGGGTGCCCCGCACGCCGAAGAAGGCTGGAAGGGGCTGTACCAGAAGATGGAATGCGACATGACCGTGGGCGAGGGTGAAACAGAAGAAACGATTGACGAAATCTGGGTCTGTGTCTCGCTCGATTGCGAATTGCCGCCCGAAGGGTGTGCCTGCACAGACGGGAGTTCGTAGATGAACGCACTTACGACGCCAGTGGCGGGGAGATGAGAAAATCGGCGACAGAAGATGTTGCTGCGTTCTAGGCTGTGAACTCGGCGACGATAACTTCGATGACCGCGACGACGGGGCCGTACCAGCGGATGATCCGAAGTGGAAGGTGCTTTCCGGCGACTGGGATTTCGACGACGGCACGGTCATCGGGGAAGGGATTCTGGCCACTCGCATCTGCCATCCATCGGCGTATCCGCTGGGGTCGTTCGTTTCTACGTTCACGCTGATGGGACTGGATAATAATCCGACCTACAAGATCCGCTGCGGGCACCCGGTTGATTCCGACTACGAGGTGTGGTTCGAGGCCGATGGGTTCGGTGGCGTTGATCCAACTGGCACCTTGACGATCACTGTCTACGGGGACGGGGCAGAGACGGCCACGGTTGAACTTGAACTCGACTCGACCCTGACAGAATTGGACGCCAAGGTCTGCTATGCACCGGGCCTGCATCTGCTTGGTCAGATCGATCTAAAACTGAACCGCTACCCGGTGCTGTGTATTGACGGCACGGCAGATGCCGATAACTGCCATGTCATTTCCGGGGAAAATCTCGGCAACTTCTCATTCCTGGAAGGGCATTTCGATGATTGGGACTACGTGGTCCATTGGATTGAAAACGCTGACTGCCCAGACTGCGACTGCTTCTGTCAGGCAAGTGATACAGACTGGTCCTGTCTCGGAATGGAACTGACTTTGACCATCGATTCTGACGCATTGATTTGGGACTGTCCTGGTGCTGAAGTCAGCGTGACGATGTACCGCATGGATCACCCGACTCGACCGGCTGGCACAGAGCCGTTCTACGCCGTCTATGGAGGAGGTAGTACAACCCCAGAGTCGCAAGTATGGGTATCCGACTCGATAAATTGCAGCGGTGGACACCCATTCTCAGCCGTTCGGGCAGTGCTGCTTTGCGGAATGCCGATCAGCGAAATGAAGCTGATGCTGGTGAAGGACGATCCAAGCTACTCAGATGGATCGACGCGGGTGATGTACTTGGGCGATCTAAGTTCCAACCAGGATCAATCACCAGATGCTGTGTCCACATGTTCGCCCCTAGAGCTAATTTTCACTGACGTAGGACTCAGAACGTATCAGTGTCAAGACGAGGACGACCCATGCAATGACGAACACCCGTTTTGTTCACAGTATGCCTGTTGCGGGCCATGTTTCGGACCTGGGGAAGGTCCAACAGAACGATTCCTGACCATCTACATCACGGAGTAATTGGTGGTAACGGGCGGTATTGCGACAACGCGCCAGACAGAAACAACGACAGGATCACCAGTAGAGCAACAACAGCAAAGTCACCGATCAGTGCAACGAAGTCTCGTAACATGACAACTACCTCCTTACCAATTATCCCATCGTCCGATTGCCCTTGCAAGCAGGAAGGGAAGTTTTTCTGCGAACACCTCCAAAAGATCATGTATCCACGATGGGCCGAACTCTGCCGAACAGACCCAAGGTATCGAGCCAAGTGGGAAGCCCAACGTGACAACCGACAGACACCCCGCCAGAAGCCCCCACCGCCCCCGTGGCTGCTCTGTCCGCACCGGGGCGAGATTCTAGCCACCCTGCCCGGAGCGACGCTAGGCACGGGCTGCAGGACCGCTCAGCAGCCTGTCTACCAGTGCCAGCGATTTCAGGAACCCGTCGTTCGGAGGGCTGCGGCCAGTCATCAGGCACAAATCGCCAGTGTCGTACCGGGCTATACTGGACGAACGTGTCGGGAATGCGAGATACCACCCAATGTTCTCTGATCCCCCAGAACCCACCGATTGCCCCCACCGTTCACCCGACTCCATCGGCGTGGCGAACTGCAACTGCCGCGGGATGCCGTTGGTGTTCTGGTGCAGTCACCCGTCAGTGAACACCTACGTCATGCTCTCCAGGGTTCGACTCGGTTCTCAGACGATTCGCTTGGACGACGGAAATTCGGTCGACATCGGCACCACCGTACCCAAGGACTGCCTGAGTTGTGAATTTCGACCACACGCCAATGAAGACCTACCACCGCTCGCCAGTCAACTGCTGTCTTTTGGCTCGGCCGTCCTGCGATTCGTGACTGCCGGGATGCCCAAGGTGGACGAACCGACCTACGACCAGCGATTGAAAGCCTGTCTCGCTTGCCCCCGACTGAGCCAGGAGGGGCGTTGCGCCCATTGCGGGTGCTGGGTGTCCGAAAAAGCCCTTTGGCAGACCGAGACCTGCCCCGAGGACCGCTGGAAACCCCCGCCAAAGCCCAGCAGATTTGCGCCAGTTGCCCAATGCTGAACAACGGTTGTTTCGGTCCCGCCGGCGCAGAATGTCCCCGCAAACTGTGGCCGGTGTTTGCCGCTCCCAAACTTCGTCACAAAAAACGTGGCTGTCGGGGTTGCGGCCATGTGTAGGTTGTGTGTATAATGCGGCGAATTGTCTGGATTTCAGTCGTGACCTTGGAGGTGCGCCATGCCATTGCAGGTATTTGGAGACGTAGCAGTTGACCCGAAAAACGTGTATTTGGTTTCCAAGCGGATCGTGCCGTGCCACTCCTACAGCGCGGGCGACAAGGAAGCCCTAGAAAGCAACGAATGCTCGATTGTCCTTCAGGACGCGAGGACCGAGCAATCGTTCTGTGTCATTCCGATCAGCACTGCGGCGGCTGATGCACTGTTGAAGCACTTTGGCGAACGACCCCGATCAGACGGCCGCCGCGCCTGATCGTCCATTTTTACCCGACGAGACCGGCGGCTCGTCTGCATCGGATTGTTCGCCATGAGTTCGCCGACATTATCATCAAACTGGAGCGAGATCGGCCACAAACTCCAAACCGAAGGGCAGTTCATTCTGCGGAAGGTTTGGCAGTCGGGTCACGATCAACCGCAGCCAGCAACGACTCCCGATCAAAGTCTGATAGAGTGGCGAGGAAATCTCGCCAGTCGTCTTGGAGAGTGTCTAGTATCGCTCGATTGCTTATCGAAGCAATTTCATCAAGCGGCCGTTTTGTTGCTTGGGCTACAAGACGGATGGCCCGATTCTTTGGAGCAAGTTCTTGTAGGTGATACTTGGCACCTAGATACTCCGCAAAATGACGCATTGCGTGCCCAATGTGCAGATGCGGCGTCATTTCTCCAGCAGACATTTCAGGAATCGAGTCGTCCATTGCGTGATGTCCTTGATTCGTTCTCGGCACTGCGGATGTTGTCGGCGAACGACCCCGATCACCGGGGCGGGGCCAATGACGCCACCACACTGCGCGACGCCGCCCCCGCCTCCAGTGCATCGGATGGTTCGCCGGAATCCGGGTCTGAGCAACAATGGCGCGAGGCATTCCCAAATGCAGTCATGCACACAGTGGACCGCCCGTCGAGAGTGATTGCAGAGACAGTTGACGGTTTACCACGGTTGACAGTCATCCCTATTGACAGTGCAGTGCTTCCTGGAGCAGTGTTGCAGGGCTGACGGACATGATTTCCTGATGCCCACACGCCGGACAGGAAATTAAGGTTTTGCCCTGGCCGTTGTCCCGGACGTGAGCGTCAGTTTTGCACACGGAACACGTTGTGACGAACGCCCAAAAGAACACGCGACCCGGCGATGATGGAAGTCGCAAAATCCGCTTGATTGTGTCGGAATCAGGCATAACCTAGGAACCTCCAAAATGAGCATCGAACAGAGTCAGGCGAACGGCCCCGATCACCGGGGCCGCGAGGAAGATGCTGCCACCGGTGAAAGCCCCGTCGCGGCCTCCGGTGCATCGGATGGTTCGGCAGTTGAACATCTCGTGACCGGCAAACGAGAAATCGAAGAATATCACTTTTTTGGCGTCGATGGCGGTCCCAGGGGGCGCGCTTTGGTCCATATCACTGACGATGAGTACGACCGCTATCCTCGTCTAAGGAGTGACGAAGCGTACCGGCAGGGATACTTGGATCATTCCGTATATCAGCATTTTGAATCAAGTTGTCGGTAAACTGTAAAGGAGCGTTGCATGAGTCAGTCCCATAATGATCGCAGTAAGGAATCAGTGACGCTCGGGAAAGTGCCTGCCCATGCGGTCGGTCAATCCGGATGGTGGCTGAATAGCCTTCGGCGTGTCGCTGCTCGTAAGTTTTCCAATCCGATCATTGAGAACCTGGCACTCTTTGCGTGCCTCGTCGCGGTCGAGTTGTACATTTTGAAGCTGGGATTGAAGGCGTTCATTCTCAGCCTGAAGGTTCGATACCTGATTTTGAAGAGTCGATACCTGATTTTGAAGAGTCGATATTTGAGTTTCGGCAAACGCGAGGCGATCAAACGCAAAATCGAGGCGTTCGCGCTGTACATCCGACAGCGGTATTTCCGCAAGGATCTGTCGTGCGGTGTCCAAGACGCCCATGTCGATGCTCCTGTGGTGACGTTACTGCCGAACGACCCCGATCAGACGGCCGCCGCGCCTGATCAACCATCTTTACCCGACGAGACCGGCGGCTCGTCTGCATCGGATTGTTCGGGGGTTTGATCTTATGAGTTCAAGTGGATTTGAGCACGACCTTCAGGAAGCAGCGAAAACTTGCCGCGAGCACGGAGCTTGCATACTCCCGCATCGCGTGGAACTTAGTGACACTGCCGTAGGAGCTTCAGGCGAATCGGAATGTTCAGTTTCTGAAGGATTCCATCGTTCAGAAGTGCCTCGGCAACGTCCAAGCGAAGGGCCGTAGGATTCCCGTCGCATCTTTGAATCAGTGCTGCCACTCCCGGCATCGGTATTGATTCACCGTTAGGTGCAGTAACGGACATTGCTTCGGGAATTTGGATATCGACAGAATCGAAGTCATCGCTTCGTTCGCGAAGACGTTGCAGTATTTGTTCCAGTGATTGATTTTGTTCCATTGATCGGTGATTCCGTGAAAATCAAGAGTATCTATGAACCTGTGATGTGCATGGTCGTCGGAGTCGTTGTGACGCTTGTGATTCAGTATGGATGTTCGGTTGTAGGCCAACGCGAATCCGGTCGTACTGCGACGGTCGCCCCGAACGACCCCGATGACCCGGCGGTAATCCGCTCGGGTCCATCAGTTTGTTCAACAGTAGAGGACGAATCCTAATCGATGCGTATTTTCGTCTTAGGTATCTGGGGTCGAATGGGCGGTGCCAGCAGCGAATGCTTGGGCGCGGTGCAATTGTGGCGACGCAACGGGATCGAAGTCACCCACATTCCCACCTGGACCCCGGCTGAGGATTCCGCCCGCAAAGTCGCCCAAGGACTCGGCTGTCAAATCATCGACAGCCACCCCCGGCGATTGCACGAGGTACCGGGACTGGCCGGTAGCACGGTCGTCAACTTCTGCAACGAGAACGCCTACGCCGTCAAGACCGTGCTCCGCAAACTCGGGTGCCGCATGATTGCCGCGCCTTGCATGTGCTACCCGGAATCCGGCTTCCGCACCGCCGTCAAGACCGGGCACGTCGATGCCGTCGTGTTTCAGTCCGAGTATCAGCGGGCCACCCTGGAAGCCCGCTTGAAGTCATGGGACTACCGACCCGAGACCGGACGTTTGATTCGCGGCTACTTCGACTGGCCAGCGATTGAGTTTCGGCCCCTGCCCCACGAACCGGGCACGCCCTTTGTGATTGGCCGGATTGCCCGCGACATCCAGAACAAGTGGCACAAGCGGTTGTGGGCCATGTACGAGCGGGTTCCCAACCGTAAGGCCATTGTACTGGGCTACGGACGGCAGGCTCAGATGCAATGTGGCAAAACGCCGGACTGGGCCACAACCCACTTTCCCGGGACCGTTCCCGCCGAGACCGTGCACCGTCAGTTGCACGCCTATGTGACCTGCAATGGGCACATCGACGAGAACTGGCCGCGGGTGGGGCTGGAGGCCATGTCCTACGGCGTGCCAATTGTGGCCGAGAACGACTTCGGTTGGAAGGAAATGCTCCAACACGGTGTCAGTGGCCTGCTCGGCAATTCATGGGAAGAAATCGGCGACTTGGCTGCTGAACTGGCGAGAGATGAACCGCGACGACTGGCATTGGCCGAGGCGGCGCGGGAACGACTAAAAACCATTTGCGACCCGGACCAGATTTGGGCTGGGTGGAAGGAGGTGCTGGGTGCCTGAAGCTACAACCATCGACCGACAGTGGTCCATCCCCAAGGAAACAAGTGAATGGGGCCGCGTGCAGACGTACTATCACCGCCATGACGACGACGCCCCGGTGGAAGAAGGCTATCACCGCGCTCGTTGGCCGGATGGAACCGAACTGACTATCGAGGTATTTTACAAGCCATTGGAAGTTCCTGTCAGTGAAATGGGCCACGATGACGTGGTTGAAACCGAACGCGCTTACTTCAGTGTTTCCATCCACGGAGCCGTTGTCGAGCTTCCTTTGGCCGCTTCCGGAGTAGAACTGGAAGTCCTGAGCGAAGAAGACCGGTGCATGTTGGAACTTGACCCACACTGGCCAGCAATCCGTGCCGATAACTGGAAGCGCCGGCTGAACGAGGTTGACAAGAAAAGAAACGAACTTGCCGACAAGGTGAAAGCCTTGACCGTCGCCAACGACAAACTTGGCAAGCGGATTGAGCAACTAACCCTGCGAGCCGTGTCTATCGTCATTGCCAGCCTAAGTGAATACTCTGACTTTAACGGTCCAAGAGCACTTGACGAAGTTCGGGAGATTTTAGATGTCTGAACTGACCACCATGACCGACACCCAACTGAGTGAACCACTCATTCCACCCCGAGATTCAAGATTGGCTGTCTGGTACCTTGGCCAGCGTTACGGAGGGTTTGTAGACGATAATCACGTCCGTCTATGGGCTGCAAGTGCAGGAATTGCCTACGACGACCTGAAACTTGAATATCTGGAAGAAACCCCAAATGCCTGAACTGAACCCCAATGCCAAGGGGACCACATGACACCATTTCACGCAAAACACGCCCGCAGGCTTATCGCCCGCGACGACGCCCTGATTCTGGAGATCGGTGCCAATGAGGGCGATGATACAGCCCAGTTCATTCGTGCCTTTCCAACAGGAACATTTCACTGTTTCGAGTGCGATCCGAGAGCCATTGCCAAGTGGCGGAAAAACATCCAGCACCAACGCGCCCATCTGCACGAAGTCGCCCTTTCCAACAGCATAGGAACGCACGACTTTCATCAAAGTGATGGTCGGCCAGACGGCCCCCAGTGGACAAACTACGGCCCACATTGGGACAAATCGGGAAGCCTGCTTCCCAACTACCGCCATACGGAGTTTGCTGCCTGGATGAATTTCCTTCCGCCGATCACCGTGCCGACAACCACGCTCGATGACTGGATCGCGGAACATCTGCCAGACGATGCCATCGTGGATTTCGCATGGGTTGATGTGCAAGGTGCCGAGGCACTGGTTCTCGAAGGTGCTCAGAAGACCATCAATCGCATCCGCTATTGGTACGCGGAATGCGACCCCCGCCCGCTCTATCACGGCATGGCCACTCTGGCCGACCTTGACAGGTTGCTTCCGAACTTCAGACGCATCGGCGAGTATTCTGGCTTCAATCACCTCTGGAAGAACGAGTCGCTATGACGACGCGGATCTCTGTTCGCACGGTCGGGCAGTTTGGTAATCAGTTATTCGACTACTGCTTTGCCAAGGTTCTGGCTGCGCGCACGGGATTGGCCTATATTCCACCGTCATGCTTCTACGACAAACGACGACGACGACTGAACTGGACCGGCCCACCGCTGTTCGCCATGCAACCCAGTCCTCAAATCGGCACCCCAGGCTCGAAGCACTACACTACATGTGCCGGACATTGGGTGGACTTTACCCGATTCGATGACGCTGGTTTCATTACCTTCACCACCGGCTACTACCAACGCTACGAATTCTACAGGCCATACAAAGAGTTGATTCGCAACGAGTGGCTGAAACTCTTGGTCGAGCCCGTGCCTACCGACGATGATGCGGTTTACATTCACGCCCGTCGCACCGACTATGTTTCGCCGCCAGGAGCATCGTTGAATCCCTATGCACAAGCAGCAGCCACGACGCTGGATGAATACGCTGCCTGTCTACAGCACTTCCCCGGCGCCCGCAGACTCGTTATCACCACAGACAACCCGGACGATCCATTTTTGAACGAGTTCCACATGCTCGGCTTGCCCTTCGAGATTGCACGTGGAACATGGGACTCCGATCTGCGATTGTTGCTATCGTGTCGAAATCTGCTCATATCTCAATCGACCTATTCGTGGTGGGCGGGTTTCTTGGGGCAAGCTGAACGCATTGTTTGTCCGCTGTTTCCTAATACGCTATGGTATCTCGGCAAAGACATAACTGGGCATCCGGTTCAGCATGACTTGCCAAACCTCATTGTGGATGACGAACCAGACCGCTGGGTCTGGGTCATGGAGTAAACACCTATGAAACTTACAGTCTTTGGTATGGGCAAACTTGGTAGCCCACTGGCTGCTCTGTTCGCTTCCGTTGGCCACGACGTGTTTTGCGTGGACAACAACGAGCAGGTGCTCGATATGATTCGTGAAGGCAAGCCACCAGTGAATGAACCAGGACTGCGCGATTTATTTGCTATCTTCAAGCATCGCTTGATTCCCGTATCCATGAAAGACGCTGAACACGCCGTGGCCAACAGTGACTTCGTGTTCATCATCGTTCCCACTCCCTCCCAGCCAGATGGAAGTTTCAGCAACGCGGCCATCCTTGATGCCCTTGTGCCGATTGCAAGTGCCATCTCCCGTGGTGCCCATCCAGCCGTGGTCGTGACGGCTACCACCAGCCCGGGAGCCTGTCATTCGCAAATCATTCCAGCTTTGGAGACGCTGAGCGGCAAAGGCTGCGGCGTGGACTTCGGGTTCTGCTACAACCCGGAATTCATCGCCCTTGGGTCCGTTCTCCACGACATGCGACACCCGGACTACATTCTGATTGGCGAAACGACGAAGAACTATGGGGATGCGTTACAGGCGTTCTACGAAGAACTGCATCATGAACTGGGACATGCCTGCCCACCCATCGCCCGCATGAATATCGTCAATGCGGAGATCGCCAAGCTGGCCACCAACTGTTTCGCCACCATGAAAATCAGCTACGCGAACTCGCTGGCGGATATCTGCGAAGCCTATCCCAACGCTGACGCGCGGGTAGTGTGTGATGCCATCGGGCTTGATTCCAGGATTGGCTCGAAGTACCTGCGGCCCGCCACGGCTTACGGTGGGCCATGCTTTCCGCGCGATGGACGCGCCATGCTGCATACCGCCCAGTCGCAGCACGTTCCCGTTCCGCTCATACAGGCGACGGACGCCACCAACCAGCGCCAATTGGACAAACTGCTCGACATTATTTCCGCCCGGAAGTGCCGTCGATTGGCCATTCTAGGACTGTCGTACAAGCCCGCCACGCACGTTACCGAGGAATCCATCGCCGTGCGACTGCTGAACGCATTGAATATTTTCGAGTTTGAGTGGATTCGCGTGCATGACCCACAGGCCACTCTCGACATGCCGGGTGTGCTTATGTGTTACAAGCCAGACACCGCCATTCGAAATGCCGATCTCGTCATCATTGCCACAGCTTGGCCGCAATTTGCCGAGCTATCGCCCGACGATTTTCTGTATGGCACTGTCATCGTTGATTGCTGGGACATGCTCGGACCAGACTTTCACGCTCGAACCATCATCAAGCCCGGCAAAGGACGCTTCTGCCATCCCTACTGGACGAACTCGAACGCCGACGAACTCGGCAATGGAAATGAACCTAGGCCATGAATTTACTTGACCACAGCGATCTTCTGGAAATCCGCAAGCGTATTGGGCAACTGTTGCAGCTTGTTGACCAATGCCAAGCCTACGTCTACCGCGCTGTTGAGGAGGTCTCCACCTCCGGTTCGCAGGGCGCTGAATTTCGTGTCCTTGAACGACTGCTAAGCCACTACCAAACCGGCAGCTATGTCGAAGTTGGCGTGTATGGGGCAGAAGATTGCAGCAACACCTGGGGCTTCTACCAAAAGGGATGGCGCGGGCTGCTGATCGAACCCTTGCACACTTGCTGGGAGCGCATCCTCAAAAAACGGCCGGGCGATTATCTATGGCCCACAGCGGCAGGCAGTTACAACGGCGCAGCCAGGCTCAATATCTACGGTCCCTCCAGTTCGTTTCGCGAAGGCTGGGGAGAACCAGGTGAAAAGCGTGTCATCGAAGTAGAAACGCTCGCTACCATTCTGAGTCGCTTCCCGGCCATAAGAGACAATTGCAAGCTGTGCAGTATCGACGTGGAAGGCTGGGAGTCAAATGTACTTGCTGGCATCGACTGGACGACCTTTCGCCCAGACTTCTTCGTGATCGAGTACGTCACTATGGGCACCCCGCGCTGCCCGCCAACAGACCTTTCCGGCGAATGGCGTCAGATACTTGAGGAAAACAATTACACGGAAATATGGCACAATGACCTCAACATCATCTTCCAGGCTAAATGACACCACAGCAACACCGCTCGTTTCCATTGTGGTGCTCACGCATGACCATCCAGCAGTCTTCCAGCGATTACTGGACACGCTGCCCATGACCTCCCACATACCATACGAGCTTGTGGTTGTGGACAATGGCAGCCAGCAAGACTCCGTTGATGTCTTAAAGGCTTACAAGGCCGCTGGACGTATCCAGACACTTGTCCTGGAGTCGGTCAATCACTTTTTCAGCCAAGGCAACAATATCGGCGTGCAGCACAGCAATCCGGCCGCGCCGTACATCCTACTGCTCAATTCTGACGTGGAAATTCTGCTGCCGGAATGGTTGCAGCGTGTAGTCCAATGGATGGAAGGCGTGCCCGCTACCTTTCTGCCGTACACCTGGAGCAACCACGCACCCACACCCAGCCCGGCACCGCGCGACATCGTATCCGTAGGCTGGTCCTACGATGAGGCGGTTCCAGGCCGCGCCCGCTTGGAAGGCTGGTGCTATGCCATTCGCCGCTCGCTCTGGCGTGATATCAGCCCTGATTTCCCGTTTTACTGGGGACTCGAAGAACGTATGGCGGAACTATTGCGGGGCGGGGCGCGGGCGGGCTGCCTCTGTCAATACTCGCGATACCTCACTCACCACGAGGGAGGCTGCGAGACGTGGAAAATCAAGGACCAGATTGTCAATAAACGACAACCGAATCATCGTCAATGGTTTGCCAAGTGCCCGCCAGTTGAAACGCTGGATTTCGTGCTTGGTCCGCATGAACACCAATCATACTGCGAGTGGTAAATGGATGTAGCTGCAATTCGCCGTGAGTTTTTACACGCCAAGTCGACGCCGAGCGATATGTACCAGCACATGGACACGCTCTATGACCTAGCTACCAAGTGCGACCATATCGTCGAAGGTGGTGTGCGCTACGTGGTCTCGACTTGGGCCTTTCTTTATGGTTGTGCATGTCGAGGTGGGACCGTGCACGGCTACTGCTGGAATCGGTTGCCGGAAATCACGCGTGCCGAGGATATCTGCCGCAACGCTGGTGTGTACTGGTTCTATCACGACGGAGATTGGCTGAAGCAAGAAATCCCTAAGACCGATCTGTTGATGATTGACACGAATCACTTCTACAGCCAACTTCGCCAAGAACTGGATACACACGGCCCCAAGGCTAGGAGATTCATTGTCCTACACGACACGACCACGTTCGGAGACATTGGTGCCGACAACAAAGCACCAGGGCTCTGGGCCGCGGTCGAGGAGTTTATCGCCATCCATCCGTGGCGCATTTTGAAACGCTATACCCACTGTAACGGACTCACTATTTTGGAGCGTACCCATGAAAGTTGATTCGAATATCCCCGGACATTTGTTGGCTCATTTGCGACGAAAGTTTCGGCTGCACTTCTTTGTGGAGACCGGCACCGGCGGCGCACAAAGCACAGAACTTGCCGCCTGTTGCTTCGACCGCGTTTTCACCTGCGAAATTGATGAAACCGCTCTACGTAACGCCCAGCAGCGACTGGCCGCGTATCACAACATCCAGTTTTATCCACTGCACGGTCCTGACTTCATTGCCAAAGTGCGCCCGATGGTGTCTCAGCCAGCCATGTGGTGGCTGGATGCGCATTGGTGCGGCGGCCCCAAGCGGTTCCAGGAATGTTGCCTACTGGATGAACTACGCGCTATCCAGGGCACGTTTGGGCATTCGGTGATCTTGATTGATGATGCCAATTACATGCTCAAGCCCCCGCCACCGCCCCATGATCCGAAACAGTGGCCGACCGTCGAGCAGATCAAAGAACTGGTGGGCACATGGAACGAACCTCTCGACATCTGGATCGAGCCCACCAGCAATACCGACGTGCTTGTTATCACACCCAAGGGAGGACGCCCATGAAAATCGGTTGTGTATGCCCCACCTACAAACGCCCGCATCTACTCGGCCGCGCCATTCACTGCTTTCTGGAGCAGACGTATGACGACTGCTATCTGGTCGTCCTCGATGATGCAGGCCAATATCCGCCCCAAGAGTACGACAGGTGGAAACTGGTCAGCACCCCCACTCGATTCAATAGTTTGGGAGGAAAACGGCAAGCGGGTATCGGCCTACTTCCCCAAGACTGCGACGGTTATCTGTGCTGGGATGATGACGACGTGTATTTCCCCGATGCGGTCGCCAATGTCGCCGCCGCCTTGGAGAAGGCAGCCTGGGCACAATGCCGCACTGTCTGGGAAACGCTTGATGCCAACACGCTAATAGCGACCGAGGCGTTCTCTCGACGCAACCCACCCAAGCACACCCATCCGACCTGGGGCTACGGGGGCTGCTGGGCCTATCGCCTTGCGGAACATCGGCAGTTGGGCGGCTATCCCGATGACCCGACCTGGAGTAGCTGCGACGACGTGGAGCTTGCCAATCGCTTCTACGCACGTTTCGGAGAATCGGCCAACTCCAGTCCGGACATGCCGTGGTACTGGTACAACCGCGACAATGGCGTCAACAAAATCAGCGACGAAGGTGTGGATTTTTGGACCAAGCGAGCCAAACTTTCCAGTTCCCCAATTGCCGAGCTACAGATTGGCTGGAATGGTCCAGACTTCACGCGCAAGAAGATGATTGCGATTCCAACCCGGCCACTTGGCTGGCAACAAACCTAGGAGAGCATTTATGGTTCGTGTACTTCTTACCGGTGGGTGCGGGTTCATCGGCTCCCATCTGTGCGAGCATCTGTTGAAAAACACCGACTGGCATATCGTCATCTTCGACAAGTTGACATACGCCTCCAACGGCCTGGACCGCTTGCGGGACATTGAAACCTTTTGCGAGGCCCGGGTCAGCGTCTTCACTACCGACATCGCCGAGCCCATCCCTCCGGGCATCGTCCAGGAAGCCGGGGACATTCGCTACGTCATTCACACCGCAGCCGAGTCGCACGTTGACAATTCCATTCGCGACCCTGCACCGTTTGTTGTCAGCAATGTACTGGGTACGATGCACATTCTCAATTACGCCAGGAATCTTTCCGGCCTTGACCGCTTCATCTACTTTTCGACCGATGAAATCTTTGGCCCGGCCCTCCCGGACGAGAAGTTTCGTGAGTGGGACAGGTACAATTCCTCCAATCCGTATGCGGCCACCAAGGCTGGCGGCGAAGAGTTGTGTCTGGCCTATGCCAACACGTACCAGATGCCCATTGTCTGTATGCACACCATGAACGTGTTCGGCCAGCGACAGCACCACGAGAAGTTCATTCCCAAGGTGGCTCGTAGCGTCCTCACGGGCGACACGGTGCCCATTCACGCCACCCCCGACAAGACCAAGGCGGGCTCGCGATTCTACATTCACGCCCGCAACGTCGCCGATGCCGTGATGTTTCTGTTGCAAAAGGGCCAGTTTCGTGACAAGTACAACATCGTGGGCGAACGCGAGGTCGACAACCTGACGCTGGCCCAGTCAATCGCCACCATCGTCGGCAAGCCGCTTAACTACGAGATGGTCAACTTCCATTCCAGTCGGCCCGGCCATGATCTGCGGTACGCTTTAGACGGCGGTAAAATGGCCTCGATGGGCTGGGTGCCGCCGACGACATTTGACGAATCCCTTGAGACCACAATCAAGTGGATGATCGACAATCCCATCTGGCTTGGACTATAGGCATGTCACTAATCACAGTGTCAAAACTTGGACGCATGGGCCGCTTCGGAAACCAGATGTTTCAATACAGCTTTCTACGCGCCTACGCATCCCGCTATCAGTGCGATTACCAATCTCCGACCTGGGTTGGGCAATGGCTATTTGGTCTAACCGACCCTCCCCTGAAAGCCAAACTGCCAGAGTACCATGAACGCCGACACCCAGCACCTCGGGAGTCCGTGTTCGGCCAGCCCATCGCCCCATCCGACGATTCGGTCTGCGGCCATGACTACATCGGTTACTGCCAATTCCATACGTCATGGTATCAGCCTCAACGCCAGATGCTTCGTGAAATCCTGACCCCTCTCAAGTCGATAGTCGCGCCGCTGGACCAGGTTATCAACGAACTCACAGAAGGCCACGCACGCGACCTGATCGGCGTTCACCTTCGCCGCGGTGATACAGGGCGCTTGATTTACTATCTGACACCCAACGAATGGTATCTTAGTTGGTTGGAGAAAAACTGGGGACGCTTCCGCAACCCGATCCTGTTCATCGCCACTGAGCAAGACTCCGATGTTTCGGCGTTCGCTGAGTATTCACCCGTGGTTTCCAAGTCGCTGGTCACGCTGCAACGCAAGCCCTACTCCATCTACAACTACCTGCGCTACGACCTGCGATCTCCCACCGAGTCAACGATGGACTGGTTTCCTGACTGGTACGTATTGAGTCAGTGTCCGGTCATGGCCATTGGAGAATCGACATTCTCATTCAGCGCGGCTATGTATGGGAAATGCCACGAGCTATGGCGTTCCGTGCTATCAAGACAGGACTTTGAAAGCATCGACCCCTGGAACGCATGGCCGCTGGTCAGAGAGGACCTGAGAGACTTCCCGGGTATTCCCAATACCAGCCTTGACTCCAATCCTAAATGGCACGGAGGCGAAGTATGTCCTCGATGAAACTTACGGCAGTCTGTGTAACCTGGAATCGACCGGCGCTTTTGGGCAGACTGATTCACTGCTTTGAACAACAAACCTACGACAATTGTGAACTGCTGATCCTCGATGACGCGGGCCAATATCCGGACCAACCCCACGGCGATAGGTGGAAAGTGATCTCGTTCCGCCAGCGCTTCCTGTCATTGGGAGCCAAGCGCAATGCTGTCACAGCCCTTGTCTCCGAGGACACTGACGCCATTGCCGTTTGGGATGACGATGACCTTTACTACCCGTGGGCAATCGCCGCCTGCGCTAAGGCATTGGGCGACTCGAATTGGGTTCAGCCACGAGAAGTGTATGAATGGCGAGGTAAGCAGTTGATTCGGGTTCGTACCTACATTCGCCGCGATCCGCACCGCTATGGATATCATTCCGGCTGGGCCTATCGCATCAGCGCCTTCAATGCCATTGGAGGTTATCCACTGACTGGCCAGGAAGACTTTCGTTTTGCGACGGCCATGATAAATAAATACGGCCCCTCAGCCGATCCGCAATGCGAGGAGTTTCCGGAGCCCTATCTGATTTACACCCGCGGTCACTGGACTGAACATCTGAGTGGCATGTATCTGGTGTTCTCAAAGCAAGGGAAAACCGACCCCTTCGATAAGACATGGCAGACATTTGGCAGTCTTCAGCCGGAGCCTGCCCAGATACGCGTGGAATCCAACATTGACTACATGGCCCTTGAACGACCTGCGGTTGTCATGCCGCGACTTTGGTAACTTAATAGGAGACTTGCTATGCCTACGTGCCTTGTAGCTGGAGCTGGTGGATTTATCGGCGGCCACCTGACAAAGAAACTGCTGGACATGGGCCACAACGTCCGAGCGGTGGACATCAAGCCCAGGCGCGACTGGTGGCAGTGGCACGAGGCAGCCGACAACCGCGCCGCTCTGGACCTGCGAGAACTATCAAATTGCCGCGTAGCTTGCCGCGGAGCCAGCCACGTCTATCAATTGGCCGCAGACATGGGCGGCGCGGGGATCGTATTCAGTGGCGACTACGATGCCGAGATCATGCACAACTCGGCACAGATCAACCTGAACATCGCCGAAGTGGCCCGGATGCTGAAGTTCCGCACGTTCTACTCCAGTTCCGCCTGTTGCTACCCGCGCCACAACCAGACCGACCCCAACAACCCGAACTGCGAAGAGAGCACAGCCTACCCCGCCGACCCGGACTCTCCCTATGGTTTCGAGAAACTGTTCAGCGAAGGGCTCTACGACGCCTACGCCCGCAATCACGGCCTCGATGTTCGCATTGCCCGTTTCCACAACATCATGGGACCACAAGGTTCTTGGTGCGACGGCCGCGAAAAAGCACCTGCCGCCATCTGCCGCAAAGTGGCTGAGGCCAAACTGACCGGCGACCACCGCATTGAAATCTGGGGAAACGGAACTCAGACACGTTCCTTCTGCTGGATAGACGATTGCGTAGCGGGCATTCTGTCCGTGATGAACGGCGACCAATCCGCGCCGGTCAATCTCGGTTCTGAGGAAATGGTCACCATTAATCAGCTTGTGGACTACGTGGAAGAAATCGCCGGAGTCAAGCTCCAGCGACGGTACAAACTCGACGCACCTACAGGTGTGGCGGGACGGTGCTCGGACAACAGGGAGTTTCGCCGGCGCTATGGATGGGAACCCAACACGCCACTCAAGGAAGGACTCAAACGAACCTACGAGTGGATTGAACAACAGGTCACGTCAACGCTATGAAACGTATTAACATCTGCATCAACGAATCGCTGCACGACAGGCTGAAGCAACTCAGCCAGCAAACGGGTATCTCCGTGTCCGAGATGCTCAGGCGGGCTGCGGATGCCATGTACGGCGAAAAGGTTCCGCCGACCAAGACAACGCGGAAACCACGAAAGCCATGAAAACCATCATCGGACTACTAGCGTGCCAAGCACTTCCCGAGCGACGGAACCTCTGCCGTCAGACTTGGTTGCCCGTGCTGCAATCGCTGGGTGTCGACGTGGTGTTTCTGATTGGCGGGCATAGAAGCCTTGAACGGCACGGTGACGAACTGTACTTGCCGGTTCCCGATACCTACCCCACTCTCCCGCAGAAGACCGTCGCCTTTTGTCACTGGTTCTCAGGGACCGACGCTACACACCTGTTCAAAGCGGACGATGACACGTTCATTCACCCCTGGAGGTTCATGGACTGGTTGGCCACGATTACCACTCAGGACTACGTGGGCAACGAATGGCGGGACCGGGCTGGATACGCCAGTGGAGGCGCAGGCTATCTGCTCTCGCGCCGGGCCGCCGAGGTTGCCACGACGGTCAAAAAGAAACATGGTTCCGAGGACATGGAAGTTGCCAAGGTGCTCAAGAAGAGCAAACTGCGATTCCATATCGACCACCGCTTCATCGGCTTTGGCAACGAAGTGAAACGCCCCTTGCCGGGCAACGACCTGATTACCACCCACAAGATCAGCGTCGAATTGTGGAATGACACGTGGGCACAAGCAAAGGAGAATCGAAGTGTGTGAAGTTTGCGACATGGACATCATCAGCCGCGCACCGGAAATTGTGTACCAGTACAACGTCGTTACCCACTACAAGCACGGCGAGCCTGTGGTAGTCACGGTGCTCGCCACCGCTGCTGACGTGGACAGCGGGTGCTTACTGTTGTTCAACGAAGGCGCACTGGTAACCGCCTTCGCGTCGGGAGCTTGGCTGTCCGTTGATGCCAAGCCCTGCCTACCACAGAAGGCAAGGCTGAAAACAACGGAACCGGAAGTCGTTTACTGCGACGAGTAGTCCGGCCGCGACAAGATTCTCTCGACCGCGGTATGCCCCCACGTCCCTCCGCTCTTACTCGGTATGCCGCGGTCATTTAACGTCTGGGCGATCTGCCGGTAGCTATCGCCTCTGGCCCGCGCGACCTTGATTAGCTCGATGACGAACTGCTCGTCTTCGCTGGGAATCAACGTCTTGCCATCCGGGTCCAGGGTGTAGCCGTAGCGGACCTTGCCCACCCGC
>Ga0209835_1000448_pt1 | contig 27337 bp, 21 predicted proteins | sample LakKivwa52mmetaG_FD_184138 | JGI IMG/M metagenome (GOLD analysis project Ga0209835, IMG submission 184138) | Anoxic lake water microbial communities from Lake Kivu, Rwanda to study Microbial Dark Matter (Phase II) - Lake Kivu water 52m metaG... | ecosystem: Environmental > Aquatic > Freshwater >... | reverse complement strand
CCTTGAAAGCCGCGTCATTCCGAGCGAAGCGAGGAATCTCCTTCAAGTTAACCGGACCCTACTGTTTTTAAATGATAACACCCGGAAATCGAAAGAGCCGCAAACCGAATTTTGCCACATCGAAATGAATTAAAATTTCACTAAATAAAACAATTACAATATGTTAGACATCAATCATTCAGAGATTTTCAATTTGGAAAATGCCGTTTCTTACGCTTCAGGGGCTATCGTAAGCAAAACCATCGTGAAGAAACAAACCGGCAATATAACGCTTTTTGCTTTCGATAAAGGCCAGGAACTCAGCGAGCATACTGCCCCTTTTGATGCACTGGTAAATGTTTTGGACGGCAAGGTGGAGATTTTTATTGACAAAAAACCCTACCTGGTGAGCGCCGGAGAATTTATCATTATGCCGGCCAATATTCCGCACGCTGTGAAAGCTGTAGAGAAGTTCAAGATGATGCTGGTGATGATCAAATCTTAAGTATAACAATAGCTGCATCAGCGTTTTATGGAAGGATTGAAGGGGAAGGGGATATCGTCCCGGGTTTACAAAAAAGTGAGAGCGTGGCACAAATGGGTTTCCATTGTTCTCACTTTTTTCCTGCTGATGTTTGCGGTTTCGGGGATCGTTCTGAACCACCGATCCTGGTTTTCGGCAGCCGATGTTAGCCGAAACCTCCTTCCGTCGGATTACCGTTACAAAAACTGGAACCTGGCGGCCGTCAGAGGAAGTTTGCCAATCAACCCGGATGAAATTCTTCTTTATGGAAACATCGGGGTGTGGAAAACCAATGGCGCTTTTTCAGTGTTTACGGATTTCAATTCCGGGTTTCCTGCGGGGATAGATAACCGGAAAATCAGCAAAATTATTCTTGCTGCGAATGGCGATCTGTTGGCAGGCACTTACTTTGGGCTTTATGTTAATACCAAAGAATCAGGAAATTGGCAAAAAGTGACTTTGCCGGTGGATGAGGAAAGAGTTGTAGATTTGATAGAGCACGACTCGGAAGTTTACATTCTCACCCGATCCAATCTACTGGTTGCTGAAAGTGGAAAATCGCCCTCCGAGGCAAAGGTTGTCACCATTCCACCTGCCGAAGACGACGACCGAAAAGCCGGATTATTCAAAACACTATGGATAATTCACAGCGGCGAAATCTTTGGACTGGCCGGTCAGATTTTTGTTGACCTGATGGCGCTTGTAGTGATTTTTCTATCGGTTACCGGATTGATTCTCTGGCTGTTTCCCGGTTGGATTAAAAAGAGGAAAAAGAGTTTGGAGGGAAAAAAATCATTAGCCAAAACCCTGAAGTTCTCGTTGAAATGGCACAACCGGCTTGGCTACTACCTTGCTGTTTTCCTTGTCATTACAGCCGCAACTGGGATTTTTCTGCGCCCGCCGCTTTTGATCCCGATTGCCAATGCAAGGGTAGGCAAAATCCCCTTTTCCATTCTCGACCAGCCCAATCCCTGGTACGATAAGTTGAGAGCAATCATTTTTGACGATCACAACAACCGATTTATTTTCAGCACCTCTGAAGGATTTTATTACTCCGCAGACAATTTCGGATCGAAACTGAAGAGATTTCAAATCCAGCCACCGGTGAGCGTGATGGGGATTAATGTTTTTGAAAATCTTGGTTACGGGGGATTTCTGGTTGGCTCATTCAGCGGGCTGTTCAGTTGGTTTCCCGAGCAGGAGTACATGGAAGATGCTTTTTCGGGAAATGAAGAAATGATGACAGGAAGACGCGGCAAACCATTTTCGGAAAACTCCGTTGCCGGGCTGGTTTGGGATGGTGAGGGGCGTCCCTACATTTTTGATTACGTTACCGGGGCAAAACCTTTCCGGCACGAAGATCCATTTCCTTCGATGCAGGCTGATGTAGCTGCCAAAAGCCCGATTTCGCTTTGGAACCTGGCCCTTGAGGTTCACACGGGGCGTATCTGGTTCCCGCTGATCGGCGATTTTTATATTCTAATCGTCCCGCTGGCCGGATTGGCGCTGCTTTTTGTGGTGATTTCCGGATTTTGGATGTATTGGGTTGGATTCAGGAAGAAACAAATTCGCAAAAACCCGGTGGAAATAGCCAGCGAAAAATAGGGTCATTAATCTGGTTTAGTCTCTTAACGTACAAAACTAACCAACAAGTTGTTAGTTTGAATCTGATGATGCAATGGGGTATTGGGTTAATGGGTAAATGGGGTGTGATACTGCCGACTGCCGACTGCCGACTTTTTGAATTCTGGTTATTCCCCAAAAGGGCTTTTCTCACATGGGAGAAACTTAGCCAGTTAGGGGAAATTTGTGGCAAATTTATGAATCAGATTTACCCGAAGGGAAAAGATTGAACCTGAGGTATTTGATTCTTTCTCCTTTTTCCCGAAACATCTCTTCATAAAAAGTTCTGATCGAAACAACGTCGTCGCTGCCGGGGTTTTTGTCCACATCAAAAGTGTGAAACAGCAAATCAAGATTTTGCTCTTCGATGATGCCCAGCGAAAATTCGAAAAAGGGTGTGTTATCGGTTTTCAGATGGACAACAGCGCGTCTGCCAGCAACTTTGCGGAAGCGATTCAGGAACTGCGGGGAGGTTAGTCTTTTTTTTGTTCTGGGCTTTTCGGGAAAAGGGTCGGGGAACGTGATCCAGATTTCGTCCACTTCATCCTGTGAAAACACGAATTCGATCAGCTCTATATGTGTGCGGACAAAAGCCACATTGGGCATCCCGGCATCAAATGAAGTCCTTGCACCACGCCACATCCGGGCGCCTTTCAGGTCAATACCAATGAAATTTTTACCGGGGTAGCGAGCGGCAAGTCCGGTGGTAAATTCTCCCTTTCCACAGCCCAGTTCAATCACGACAGGATTGTCGTTTTTAAAAAAATCGCTTCTCCATTTGCCTTTCAATGGAAATCCACTTTGGAGCAATTCAAAACCGGGCTGAAAAAAATGCGGAAAAGTCGCATTTTCAGCAAAATGTTGATGTTTTCGTTTTGTCACAATAATGATGGGATAAATCCGGTAGTGCGCTCAGAATGAAGTTATTGCCTGAGCATCCAGATGGCTGGGTTGTATTTTGCGCGTGCCTTCTCCAGCTCGGTAAGGGCCTCGTCTTTGCGGATGTAAGCCGCAATGCTTACCCGGTAGTTGCCATTTTCGGCCTGACCGATGATTTTCGGATCGTAGCCTTCGCTGGTGTACATCTGCATAAGGTCTTTGGCATTTTCCGCCCTCTCAAACGACCCGGCGATCAGATGGTACATGCGTTGGCTCATCTTCTCAGTTTGCATTACAGGTTTCACCTCGTCAACCCTTGGTGCAGGTGCAAGTTCAGGTTCGGGTGCGGGTTGTGTGGCAACTTTTTCGGGAAGGTTTTCAGAAATTTCTAAAATTGATTCAGCCTCAGTAACAGCAGCCTCTTTTACTGAGTCCACAAAAGTCTCTTCCGATTTCTGTGGGATGATGTTTTCAGCTGAAAGCTGCACGGTTTCCTGATTTTGCACTGGCCTGAAATCTATTTCATTGTTCTGCCATATGCGCGGAATCCACCCGGTCTGATTGTTAACAAAATCGTCGAAGCTGCTGAAATTCAGCAATATAAGACCAACGAGTAAAATAGTAGCAGCAATTCCTGATGACCAGTAAGCGGCTGCCTGAAGGATTTTGTTCGGCTTAGCCGGTTGTTTGCGATCAGCGAATACGGGTTCTGGCTTTCTTTCCGGTTTGAAAGCTCTGCGCTCAATGGGTGGTGAAACAAAGGTTCCCAACCCGAAAGAATCTCTCAGGTAATTCACCTTATTGTCCTGCTCAAATTGAATATTTCCTTCGTCGTCAGGATAAAAAACCCCGATGTTCTCCAGAGTAAGCTTTTCGCCCGTTTCAAGCTTTTCCGTGAGGTTTGAGGCGAAATCATCAATAAGCTGTAAAGCATCGTTGAACGATACTTTTTTGTTGATGGCAATATGGCTGGCCAGCAATCCATCATTGGCTTTCAGCTCATTATTGAAAAGTATTTTTTTGAAAGGGGGGTGAAAAGTGTTTTGACCAGGATGGATCTGGGCAGGGTGATAATTGCCAATAAACCCGCCAAAACCGGGGATAATCACGCAGTCGTGATCGTATAAAAGTTCGCTGAGGTAATGTGTAATTTCCATGGTACTGGTTAATTTTTCAACGGGCTAAGGTACGTAAAACCCATTTTATACTGAAAGAGTGTTGATAATTTTTGCGAGATCTTCGGGTGTGTCCACTGCAAACCCTTCGAAATCAGTTTCTGAAGTGTAAATGGCCAAACCATTTTCGATCCACCTCAGTTGTTCGAGCGACTCGGCGATTTCGAGCGGTGAAGGGGGAAACTGGACGATTTCCTTTAAAATTTCAGTGCGGTAAGCATAAATGCCGATGTGTTTGTAAAAGGTGCCTTTTTGCATCCATTCGGTCTGTTCAGCGCCGCGCATGAACGGGATGGGTGAACGGCTGAAATAAAGTGCGCGGCCATCCTTTCCTTTCACTGATTTTACAACGTTGGGATTGAAAAGTTCGTCGGATGAGCGAATTTTTTTGACAAGTGTGGCAATTTCGATTTTTTTATCCGAAAACATGTTAGCCAGCAGATCAATTTGCTGAGGATCAATGAATGGTTCATCGCCCTGGATGTTGATGACCACGTCCGGCAATAGATGGCTGAGTTTTTCCACAACTTCGTGGCAGCGCGAGGTTCCGCTTTGATGGTGAGCAGAGGTCATTACCACCTCTCCTCCGAAACTGGTTACATGGTCAAAAATCCGCTGATCGTCGGTGGCCACTACCACACTGCTTAGCATGGCAGATTTTGAAGCCTGCTCGTAAACCCTTCTTATCATGGATTTTCCAAAAATGTCAATCAGTGGCTTTCCCGGAAAACGGGTAGAAGCGAATCGCGCCGGAATGACTCCTATGATCTTCATTTTGCTGGCTTTTTTTGTCCAAACTCCATCAGATAAGCTTTGATGAAATCATCCAGCTCTCCGTCCATAACTGCCTGCACATTGCTGGTTTCGAAGCCTGTACGGAGGTCTTTCACCATTTTGTAAGGGTGCATCACGTAAGATCGTATCTGCGAGCCAAAATTGATTCTCATTTTGCTGCCTTCAATTTCAGCCTGGGTCTCCTGGCGTTTTCGCAATTCGATTTCGTACAGCTGCGATTTGAGCATTCGCATGGCTTTGTCGCGGTTTTGCCCTTGCGAACGGGTTTCCTGGCACTCAACTATGATTCCTGAAGGGGCATGCCGAAGCCGAACGGCGGTTTCCAGCTTATTTACATTCTGCCCGCCCGGGCCGCTCGACCTGAAGGTGTCCCAGGTGATGTCTGCCGGATTGATCACAATATCTATGGTTTCGTCAATCAACGGGTAAGCATAAACCGACGCAAAAGAAGTGTGGCGCTTGTTGGCTGCATCGTATGGCGAAAGCCTCACCAGCCGGTGCACACCGTTTTCACTCTTCAGATAACCATACGCATAATCTCCCTCGATTTCAAGCGATACCGACTTAATACCAGCCATTTCACCCGACTGAAAATCCAACTCCTTGACAGTGAATTTGTTCAGTTCAGCCCAGCGGATATACATTCTCATCAGCATCTCAGCCCAGTCCTGGCTTTCGGTGCCGCCGGCGCCCGGGTTGATGTGAAGCACGGCGCTCAATTTATCCTCTTCATCGCTCAGCATATTCCTGAATTCGAGGTCTTCCAGAAGTTTAAGCGTTGTTTTGTAGGCTTTGTCCAGCTCCTCCTCGGTGGCTTCCGATTGGTTGAAGAAATCGTAAATAACTGTGAGATCGTCGTTGGCGGTGTTTACTTTTTCGTAGGCCGAAGTCCAGGAACGGATCTCCTGCAACTCTTTCATGATGGCCTCGGCTTTTTTCGGATCGTTCCAGAATCCTTCCTGGTGGGTAATTTTTTCTTTTTCGCGGATCAACTCCAGTTTGGTATCAATGTCAAAGATACCTCCTCAGAGCGGCAACCCGTTTTCCTAACTCTTTGATGTTTTCGGGTGAAGTCATTTTTTAATTTATTGTCAGTGAATGTATTACAGATCAACATACTTTTCGATCAATTCCTTTTCGTAACCTTTGGCGGTTAAGAACGTAACTAGTTTTTGTTTTCTTATCAAAGGGCTTAAATCAATCAGCTCTTTCTCCTTAGCCCCGATGAGTATGGATAAATTTTGCAGGTACCTGTCATTATCAATTTCTTCAAGGGCCTTGCGGATAACAATTTCGGGGATGTTTCTGTTTAGAAGCTCCAGTTCAATTTTTACTTTTCCCCATTTGTTCTGGTTCACCTTGCTTTGGGCAAATAATTCGGCAAATCTCTTTTCGGAAAGAAAATTTTCCTCCTCCAATTTATTGATGATCAATGAAATGTCGTCATTCTCAACCCTCCATGACACGAGCTTTTCCTCAACGGCCATCTTGCAACGCTCCTCAGCAGCGCAGTATTTCCGGGCTTTTTCCAGAATTTTCAGCAACTCATGATCCATCATCAGAAACCCTCCTGTAAAAATTTATCCACCAAACCGGGAACTGCCTGAGCAGCTTTTTCACGGATAAAGGTAAGATTCGGCATTGGACTGAAACGGGGTTCACCCGGATCAACCAGAATGATCGGGACTCCTGGCCGGGTGTGATGCAGCAATCCGGCGGCCGGGTAAACCACCAGCGATGTTCCGAGGACAAGAAAAAGATCGGCGGTGCTGGTGATGAATGCAGCATTTTCGATTTTGTCAACAGGCTCGCCGAACCAGACAATGTGAGGGCGAAGCTGGCTGCCTTTGCTGCATTTGTCGCCCAGCTTAAGCTCCCAGCCTTCGATGTTGTAAATCAGGCTGGAATCAGCGGTGCTCCGGGCTTTGCGCAATTCGCCGTGCAGATGAAGGATTTTGGACGATCCGGCTCTTTCGTGCAGGTCGTCAACATTTTGAGTGACAATGTGCACGTCGAATTTTTCTTCCAGTCTGGCCAGAGCAAAATGTGCAGCATTGGGTTCTACTTCGAGAAGCTGTTTGCGGCGGGCATTGTAAAACTCAAGCACCAGTTCCGGAGTTCTTTTCCAGGCAGCAGGCGAAGCAAGGTCTTCGAAGCGATGGGTTTTCCACAAACCATCGCCATCCCTGAAAGTCCTGATGCCACTTTCGGCGCTGATTCCCGCACCGGTGAGTACAACTATTCTTTTCATGTCAACTCCTTTATTTTGTTGATAATAGCCGCCAGTTAAGCTGCTTCCATTTTGGAAAATGCAAACCATGGTTCGACTTCGCTACCACAGGTTTCTTCCCCCGATCCTTCAGCGATGCGCCCAAAAGAAACACCTCCCGGTCAACAATAATCAAAAAGAGATCGTGGTTCATTGAAAAAGCTTTAGTTCAAAGTTGCCGCATTGGCTGTTGGCTTTACGCACATCACAATCTGCTTCAGGTAAAACCTTTATCCGCTCAAATCATCCTTTTAAAAACCCATATTCATATACCTTCGGTTCTATCTTGGAAGCAAGTCGCCTGAGGCTTTCGCGCAACTGGAAAAGGAGTTCGGTGTAGGTTTCGTCGTTGCTTTTTGCATTCATTTTGCCTTTTTCGTTACGACCCTGAAAATGCTCCCGGATGTCGTAAAGCGACGCATTTACATTGCAGTCGGGCTGCCGGTGATAATAACGCCATAGTTCTCGTCCCGCATCGAAAACTGCCACAGCCTCAGCCGAAAATTTCAATGGTGTTTCATAGTGCACCTCCGGCTCCAGCAGCACCGAAAAAATATCAATGGATTTCTTTGCGGGCTTTATCTTTCCCCGGATAAACCGGGTCATAAAGTCGCTCTCAAACTTTTCACGCGAGTTTACCTCTGATTCGGTGAAGGGTATCCAGTGGTTAGGGCCGTGAGCCGACTGGATGTTATTACTGAAAAGCGCATATGCCAAACAATCGTTTTGAAACTCCCTGTCCTTTTCCCAGTCATCGTTTGGAAACAAAAACTGATCCCGGTCGTTGAGCCAGGTGGCCTGGATGCAATGACGCACAGTAAGATAAATAGAGGCTACTATTAGATTAGATTTTGAAATTAAGAATTTTCCATCGCCGCCCAAAACTATTTGATTGTTATGAGTAATACGAATTCGATTTTGATGTTGAAAATCATTACTGTTGTAAATTAACTTTCCTACTGGTAAGTCATCATTTTTATATGAGTTAAGCCAATTGTTTAAAAAGATTGAATTATTATAGGTCGAAAACACCTTAGTTCCAATTAAATTTTTACTCGAATCAAAAACATCCGCTACTACTGAATTGAATATCTCAACTTTTCCTGTATCATAAATCTGAAAACCTATCGGAAATTTACCTTTCACGTTATCAAATGTATTTGCTGGCATGACGAAAAGTCGTTCAATCTTTGCTTTGAAAACCCCTCTCATTGTTTCAAAGTCAGGGGCATTAAGTAATTTCAATTTTGAAAATACGCCTAATTTACAACTATTGATTTCTTTATAGATGCGATAGACGAATTGAATATACAGTTCATCCTTGGCTTCACCTAATTCTTCACAATGCCATTTAGTATTGGCTACCCCCAAACCTCTTTTATACGGTGGATTAATGTAAACCACCAACTTTTTGCGTTTCTCAGGATTGTTGATGATGTCCTGCAGCGGCTTAGGCAGTTTGCTGAAGTCATCGTTGAGGAAGTCGAACTGAAAAACGTGATCGTGGAGCAGGTTGGCGCCGTTGTTTATCCGGTCGTGCATCACTTCCACGTCCTGCTGGTCGAGGGTCGAAGCCCAGATATTGTATTTGTTGGTTAGCCCTGCCAGCAGGTTGCCGGTTCCGGCGGCGCAGTCCCAAACGTAGTACTCGTCCTGCCAGTCTTCGCCAAGTACATCGGTCAGGTACTTTTGCGAAAGCTCAACCCACATCTGCGGCGTAAAGAAACTCCCTTTACGTTCGCGCACATCCTGTGGTACAAGCAGGTCGCGGCGTTCGACGATGTAATCCCAGTATTCCTCCTTTGGAGGCCGGTGGTATTTGTTCCAGAACTGCGTGTGTGCAACCTGCCCATCCGAGAATTCAGTGCGTTTGCTGCTGAACATTCCAGCTTCGTCAAACCGCCGGTCAAGCTCGTAGTGGTCGCTCCGAAGCAGCACAAACAGTTTTTCTTTCAGGGTTTGGTTTTCCTGGCTCAGCAGGTCGGCCAGGTAAAAATCGCCGTCAATAATCCCGCTCTTTTTGGCAACTTCCCATTTTACTGCAATAATAGGCTTGACCGTTTGCAGCCATTTGTTGTAAATGATCATGAAGTTGTTTTTGTCAATGCGGGTCTTTGTCAATCCAAATTTGCCTGCAATGAAGTTTTTTTTGATAAAAGCCTTCAACTCACGGTCGTCGCTGAGGTAGTGAAAGAGCAATGCATTTGCGTCAATTGCCGATTTTACTTTGTCGTAAGTGAGCCTGAACTCTTTGGTTTCGTGGTTCGACGGGGTTACATTCCAATTGAAGTCGTTGATGTAAAACACTTCGTGAATGTCGTTGTAGGGGATGAAAGCTATTTTTTCCCCGTCGAACGCTCCCAGAAAAGCCGGAGGCAAATATTTGTCGAATGTGCGGGCTTTGCCAATGGTGAGGATCAGTTGAACGATGGATTTGTAGATGTCGGACGAGCCTTTTTTAGCCTCCGCCCACAGAAGCGACTCCTTGTCATTCAACTCCTTCTGGCTCTGATGAATGGCTACACAAAAGTCAACGTTGCCGATGATTCGGGTGCAATCAAAAAGCCAGAAGTAGTCGTGTGCTAACCTGTTTTTCAATTCCTCTTCTCTAATATTGGGGTATTTCATTATACAATTAAATTGGTTGCTTAATAATTTCCTTGAATCCTTTGACCCCCTCATCTAAATTTGACTGACACTTCAAAATCATTCTGATTTGCGATTAACCGACGACTAATCTATATCGTCGGACTGATTTCATCACCCCTTCACATTCCACGTTGCCCCTTCTTTGGTGTCTTTCACTTCGATGTTGAGGGCGCTGAGGTGGTCGCGGATTTTGTCGGCGGTAGGCCAGTCTTTTTTGAGTTTGGCTTCTTTACGAATGTCGAGTATGGTTTGCATCAGACCCTCCACCAACTCATGATCGGCTGATGCGGTCTGCTCGTCGCTTCTTAGTCCAAGTATGTCAAAAACGAAGTCGTTGTAAGTTTTGTTGAGCAAAGCCAGATCCTGGGCTGTGATCGAATCCTTGCCATCGTTGATCGAGTTGATCATTCTGACAGCATCAAAAAGCTGGGCAATGGCGATCGGGCTGTTGAAATCATCGTTCATGGCCTCGTAGCATTGGTTTCGCCATGTTTCGATCTGAACGGTGGATTTTTCGAACGGTTTTAGTTTGTCCAAAGTCTGGCCGGCGGCTAAAAGTCGCTTCAGCCCTTTTTCAGCGGCTTTCAGAGCATCGTTCGAAAAATCAAGCGTGCTGCGGTAGTGCGCCTGCAGGATGAAAAACCGGATAGTGATGGGGTCGTAAGGCTGATCGAGCAACGGATGTTCACCACTGAAAAACTGGTTGAGGGTGATGAAGTTATTCAGGGATTTACCCATTTTCTGCCCGTCAATGGTGATCATATTATTGTGCATCCAGTAGCGCACATGGTCGTGGCCGTTGGCAGCCACCGACTGGGCAATTTCCGACTCGTGGTGCGGGAAGATGAGATCCATCCCTCCGCCGTGAATGTCGAAAGTTTCGCCTAAATATTTGCAACCCATTGCCGAGCACTCGATGTGCCAACCGGGAAAACCGTCGCTCCAGGGAGATGGCCAGCGCATGATGTGCTCAGGAGAAGCTTTCTTCCAGATGGCAAAATCCACCTGGTTCTGCTTCTCTTCCTGACCCGCCAGCTCACGGGTGTTTTCCATGGTCTCTTCAATGGACCGTCCCGATAATTTTCCGTAGTTGTGAGCGGAGTTGTATTTCACCACATCAAAATACACCGAGCCGTTTTTTTCATAAGCAAACCCTGAATCGAGGATTTTTTTTACCATCTCAATCTGCTCGATCATGTGGCCTGAAGCGTGAGGTTCTATGCTCGGAGGAAGCACATTGAGCTGATCCATGTTTTTATGGTAACGAAGGGTGTAATACTGCACAATCTCCATCGGCTCAAGCTGCTCGAGGCGGGCTTTTTTGGCCACTTTATCCTCTCCCTGGTCGGCATCGTTTTCCAGGTGGCCAACATCAGTGATATTGCGCACATACCTCACCTTGTAACCGATGTGTTGTAAATACCTGAATACCAGATCAAATGTCACTGCCGGGCGTGCATGACCAAGATGAGCGTCACCATAAACCGTTGGACCACATACATACAATCCGACATGAGGGGGATTTATAGGTTCAAAATTCTCTTTCCTGCGACTTAGGGTATTGTAAAGCTGGATTTTTTGTTCCATTTGGGTCTTTTTTTAATGCGCAAAAGTATTGATTTTCGGGTAAAATGGCTAAGCTGTTCTTTTCGAGGATTTTAAAAATTTAAGAAATGATCGTAATTTATAATCATTTTAAGTATCTGAATACCTTTTTGTTCGTAATATTGCATCATTAAATAATGCAATGCTATGGCCACTTCTCCCCCAAGGTTGAAAAAGAAACTCCTCTTTTCAACATTTGCCCTTGTTATCTTCGGGCTCCTCTTCACCGTATCGTGCAAACACGAGCCGCAGGTTGGTCCGACTCCAAACCCTGACGACTGCGACACATCAAATGTTACTTACCCAGGCAGTGTTTATCCCATTCTTGATAAAAATTGTATTGGTTGTCACGGTGGCGCTGCACCTTCGGCCGGGTTAAATTTCACCGACTACAATACAGTGGCCACCATTGCCTACGACAGCAGGCTGCTGGGCGTTATTAACCACGCTGCTGGTTATTCCCCCATGCCGCCAACAGGGGTAAAATTATCGGATTGCGACATCGCAACAATAGAAATTTGGGTAAGGGATACCACTTTCAATATTCCTCCAAATGGAATTCCGTGCGATCCGGACACGGCCTATTTTGTCAATACGATTTTCCCGCTCCTGCAGTCATCCTGCGCCATTTCAGGTTGTCATGACGCTGCAACAGCCGCTGACGGTGTGAACCTGACGACCTATACTTCGATCATCAATACTGCTGATGTTGATCCTTATAATCCTCAAAGCAGCGAACTTTACGAAGTTATCACCGAAGATGACCCGGACAAACGAATGCCTCCACCACCACGAAATCCTTTAAACGACGAACAGATTGATGCAGTCTATTTATGGATTATTCAGGGCGCATTGAATAATTACTGTGATGAAATTGATTGCGATTCGATCAATGTAACCTTCTCCGGCACTGTTTTTCCGATCATTCAAAACAATTGTCTGGGCTGCCATAGCGGTGGGTCGCCTTCGGGTGGAATAAGCCTCGAAACGCATGCAAATCTTGTCGCTGTTGCCAATACCGGCCAATTGCTCGGCGTAATCCGCCACCAGCAGGGCTACCCGGCAATGCCTCCTTCCGGCCAGCCGATTTCTGATTGTAATATTGCTCAAATTCAAAAATGGATCAACGATGGAACTCCCAACAATTAACCGAAAATCAATGCTGCCTTTGGCGCTGATGGCGGCTTTCCTGCTGATAATCGCCTCTTCCTGCTACTACGACAACGAGGAATACCTCTATCCTGACCCGACTCCCTGTGATACCACCAACGTAACCTACTCCGGTTCAGTTGCCCCGGTGATGGCTGCAAACTGCAATGGCTGTCACAGCTCCTCCTCGCCGTCAGCAGGAATAATTACCGATAACTACAATAGCCTTAAAGGGATAGCTGACAATGGAAAATTGCAGGGCGCCATCAACCATCAATCGGGATACTCTCCGATGCCAAAAGGTGGAAACAAATTGAACGCATGTGACCTGACAAAAATTGATATCTGGATCAATGCCGGCACACCCAATAACTGATCCGTCGAACCCTAATAATTAAGAAAGATGAAAAAGTTTAATACACTGACAATCATTTTAATAGCGGTGATATTTTGGTTTATGCCGCAAATCACAAAAGCCCAGGACGATTTGATGGATCTATTTGGGGATGAACCTCAAACCACCGACTACACTACGGCCACTTTCAAAACCACACGACTGGTGCTCGGGCAATCCATCGAAAATCCTGCACCAGGCGTACTGATGTTTCTGATTCAACACCATTTTGGGTACTTAAATTCAGGGGCTTATGAATTCTGGGGCCTCGATCAGGCCAACATTAGGCTGGGTTTCGAGTACGGCGTTAACGACTGGCTGGCATTGGGGGTTGGCCGCAGTTCCTACAAAAAGACTTTCGATGGTTTTGTAAAAGGTAAAATCCTCAGGCAAAGTACCGGCCTCAAAGAGATGCCCCTGGCGCTCACCTATTTCGGCAGCATTTCGCTCACCTCGCTCAAATGGCAATACCCCGAACGCGAAAACTATTTCTCTTCAAGAGTGGCCTATACCCATCAACTGCTGATTGCCCGCAAATTCAACTCTTCTTTGTCGTTACAAATCACCCCCACACTGGTTCATAAAAATTTTGTCGCCACCGAAGAGGATCACAATGACATATTTTCCACAGGTTTTGGCGGAAGGGTAAAACTCACCAACAGAACTTCCCTGAATGCCGAGTACTGGTACGTTTTGCCGGATCAGCTTCCATCTCAAACCGTCCGAAACTCTTTTTCAGTCGGTTTTGATATCGAAACCGGCGGACATGTGTTTCAATTGTTTTTCACCAACTCCGATCCTATTTTCGAAAGTGGATTTATCACCGAAACCACTGGTAACTGGCTTGATGGCGATGTATATTTCGGATTCAATATTTCGAGGGTTTTCACCATAAAGAAACCAGAAAGCTTCAAATGATCTCACCCTGATTTGTGTTAAAAAATCACAATTCAATAACTTATTACTTAAATTCCTGTTTGCAACCCTATCCCTCCAGTTGTTGCAATCTGCCGTGATTATAATTTACTAATCACTTAACCAGGAATCAAATGAAGAAATGGATTAAAGTTTTAGCAGTTCTGGCAATTATCGGAATAATTGCCGCCGTGCTCGTGTTTAAGTTCGTTTACAACAAACCCCACCCTGATTTTGAAAAGAAAAAAGCCGACTACAGCCTCATGGCAAAGGAGTTGTATGAAAGCTATAAAATGGATGAGACTGCGGCTGCTGATAAGTTCAATGGAAAAGTAGTTGAAGTATCAGGAACCCTCAGCAAGGTTGAGACTTCTGGTGAACTTGTTATTGCCGTCTTTGAGTTTGAAGATGGAATGTTTGGCCCGGAAGGAGTTCGGGTTACAATGCTGCCAAATCAGAATGACGCTCTGAAAGCCGTTGATATCACCGGCGAAATTGTTCTGAAGGGATTTTGCACCGGCTACAATGGTGTAGATGTAATTATCGAAAAAGGATCTTTAGTTAATTAGTTATCAATACATTAAATCATTTCAATTATGAGAATTTCAGTTGTTTTAATTTTTGCATTATTGTTTTCAATCAACAACAGTTTTGCCCAAAAATACATGACCAAAAACGGTCATATTCGTTTCTTCTCTTCTACGCCACTCGAAAATATTGAGGCTCACAACCGCCAGGTTAATTCGGCACTTGACGTTTCCACTGGTGATTTTGTTTTCAAAGTGCTTATCAAATCATTTGAGTTTGAAAAAGCGCTCATGCAGGAGCATTTCAACGAGAATTACATGGAATCCGACAAGTTTCCAAACGCTTCATTCAATGGCAAGGTTACCAATATTTCGTCAATTACTCACACCAAAGATGGTACATACAATGCTGATGTTGAGGGAAAACTCACCATCCACGGGGTCACAAAAGATATAAAGGAGAAAGGTACTTTTACGGTGAAGGATGGCGTAATCCAGGGATTCTCAAAATTCAATGTGAAAGTAGCTGATTATGAGATCAAAATTCCTGGCGCGGTAGTCAACAACATTGCCGAAAGCATCGAAGTTACAGTGGATGTCAAGCTGGAAAAGCTGTAAAGATTTTTCATACAAAAAAACACCGGCCACATTCCAGTGACCGGTGTTTTTTTTTGTGACCCCAGCGGGACTCGAACCCACATCGTCAGAACCGGAATCTGAAATTCTATCCATTGAACTATGGGGCCTGAAATCAAACAGGCGGCAAAATTAGTTAATTTCATCAATCACAAACTGTGCGGTTGTGAGCTGGTCGTTCGACCGAGGTCTTTTGCAGGAGAAATTCCCGGAGCCAGATCATCAAAATGCAAATCGGGTAGCATTTTATGAAAAGGCAACTGCAGAATCATCTCCGTTTCTAGAAAATCAGGAGGCCAGTTTGGTTTGAATTTTCTGCCGAACAGCTTGACTCAGTGTTTGATAGGATTCATTTCCGGGATGAATAGGCTCAAGAAAACTAACAGTAATTTTCCGGAATGGTCTTGGGAAAATGCTACCGGCCGGTAGTGCATGCCAGGCTCCGTCAATGGCAACCGGTACAACGGGTACGCCCAATTCGCGGCTCAAAATGGCAAACGTATCCTTAAACTGCCCGATAGCACCGTCTTTTGACCGGGTTCCTTCAGGGAAAATGATAATGTTGCGGTTGTTTTGCAGCGCCATCGCCATCTTTTGAATGGATAACCGGAGATCTTTGTTCAGATCAACAATGATGATATTGTTTTTATTGGCCAGGAATTTGAGCCACTGCGGTCTGATGTGCTTCTCTTTGGCGTAGAAATAGGTTCGGCTGAATGTTTTGCGCTTCAGAAGCGATGCTATGATGAAGCCGTCAAAGAAACTCTGATGGTTTGGAGCAATGATACAAGGCCCGTTGGGAATATTTTCCAACCCGTTGTACGACAGCCTGAAATAGACCTTGTAAATATATTTCGAAAATTTGATCATCAATTGGCTGAAGTACCAGCTACCGGGGTGCTTCATGTTGATTTTTTCTTTCAGAATATCCGACCAGTTAATGGTTTCGAGCTGGAGTTTTGATTTTTTCTCGCGGATGTATTCAGCCAGTTTTACGACCGACGGGAAGTTCATCAGGTTTTCGATTTTCAGATCAACGCCAAACGATTTCTCAAGCCAGGTTTGCAATCCCACCTTGTCGAGCGAATCCAGTCCGAGATCAAATTCGAGGTGATCGTCGGGGGATACTTCAACAGCCTTTTGCCCTTCGAGATAGGTCTTAATAATGGTGTATTCTTCAAAGTCGGGAGCTGATTTTTTTACTTTTTCCTGTGAGGGCGATTGGAGGATTGCACTGAGCTTAAAGCGCTGTAACTTTCCAAGCCGTGTTCTGGGCAGCTCCGCATCAACAAGTGTAAAAGAAATAATCTTCTTATGGGGTGCTACCTCCTTGTTAAAATTATTGACCAACTCATCTCTGAAGTATTGTTTCGGATCGGAAACACCGGCAAGCTTAAGTTTGGCCTTGTCAGGAAGAATGATAGCGTGAAGTTTGTCATTGTTGAGCAACACGCCAACTTCGGTAACAGCTTTTATTTTCTCCTCAATGGCTTGTTCCAGTTCGGCTGGGTTGATATTTTTTCCACTTGATGTAACGATGATCTCTTTTTTTCTACCAGTTATTTTGATAAATCCGTTGCGATCCACTTCGCCAAGATCGCCTGTATAAAGCCAGCCATCTCTCAGGATTGCCGCTGTGTCGTCGGGTTTGTTGTAATAGCCCAGCATGATGTTTTTTCCGGAGGCTACAATTTCGCCATCCCTGATTTCAACTTTCACGTCCGGCATGATCTGTCCGGCAGCCCCGATAATCCAGTTTCCTGGCCTTGTAAACGAGATCATGGGGGCAGCTTCGGTCATGCCATACCCCTCAAGCATCTCAAAACCAAGTGTTTTGTAATCCATAGCTACTTCCGGATCAAGTGGTGCTCCTCCGCAAACCATGTATTTCAGATTGCCGCCAAATTTCTCATGAACAGCTTTGAAGACTTTTTTGGAGAAATTGCGTGAGTTGAGTTTCCTGGCAAGCGAAAAAATTATCCGACCGGGTTTGCTTGCCCTCACTTTTTCCATGATTCCCTTGCGGATAACGGCATAAAGACGCGGCACACCTATAATAATATTCACTTTATGATCCTGGAGCGTTTTCAGGATGTCTTCGGTGTTGAGTGTTGGCGACATAGCTGTTTTTCCGCCAACCATTAGCGGCGCCATCATCGAGCCTAATAATGGGAAAATGTGATGCAGCGGCAGTAGGATCAGCACCGTTTCGTTTTCGTTGTAAATGGGTATGTATTCGGAAACTGCTTTGATGTTGAAGATGAGGTTCTCGAACGAAAGCATAACCCCTTTGTTACTGCCGGTGGTGCCGGATGTATAGATAATCACGGCGGTTTTATGAATATCCGGTATTTCCAGTGAGGTCATTGTCAAACCTTGCGAAAGCGGGGTCAAATCTTCGAAAACGATCAACCGCGGGGGTTTCGTGATGGCTTGAATTGCGATATCCACGACCTCTTTTTTGGCTTTTGAACAGAAAATCACATCCGGCTCGCAATCGGCCATCATGTAGGTGAGCTCAGGCGCCGTTGACATCACATCAGCAGGAACTACCACGGCCTGCTGTGAAATTGCGCCATAGAACGCAAAAATCCACTCAGGCCGGTTTTCCGAATAAATCATTACTTTGCCGGGGGCCACGGGTCTAAGCATTTCACCGTATTGTGCAACGTGATTGAGTAAATCAGCGTGTGAAAATCTCTGGTCTTTGTAGGCAAGTGCCAGATTAGAGCTTGAATGTAGTATGTTCATAGTCAAAAATAAGCGGCAAAATTAGCAAAAGGTTTGATGAAATGCGAAATTCGATCAAAGCAGAATTGCCAAAACCACTTTCTGAATCCCGAAAAATCAAGAAATTGGTCATGATCGAAGGTAGTCCGATGTTGGAATTACAGGTTTAAACCGGCTTGACCCAAATGATTTTCCAATGGGTTCCATAAAGCTCAAACGTTTTCCAGTAGGTCTTTTTGGTGACGGTCGTATTTGTGCCGGTTTGGAAAAATGAATACTGTGTTTCGCCGCTCATCCCTTTGTCAATCAGTTTGGCGGCTTCGATCAGTTCCGGGAAGTCTTTGTAAAGATCATCGGTGAGCACATTAAGTCCTATTTCATCGCCATCCTGGTCAAAAAGTACTTTACCGCCTTTTTCCATTACCCAGACTTCGAAAGTTTGCCCGGAAACCAGCGGATTCACCGTCCTGCCGATAATGGTGTGAGCCTGAAAAAGCGCTGTGATTCCGCCAACAATTGCGCTGTTGTTCACGCAGGGATGGAAACAAACCGAAGCGTTGAAACCTTCAACTGCATCAAAAGTTTCGCTGAGGACCGGCGTTTTGGTTTGATAACCTTTGACGATATGATCCTGCTGGCTGATGTCGGATCCTTCGATGTAATGGTAAACTTCTGGTTCGACGATCTCCATTATGCCCTGCGGAGTTACAAAAGCAAACTCAAGAACAAATGAAGAACCCTCGAACAAATCAAGCATTCGGTTGCGTATATTTGCCGGATCAGAGGCATCCGCAGCAATGGCCGCAGCAATGGCAGCCATATCCACGTTCAGCGAATCGAAAGAGCTGTTCAATTTTTCAATAATCTGGTCAAGCTCAGGTGGAAATTGAATTTCATCGTCATCCTTGCAGCTAATTAAAAGTACTGCCATCATCAGAAGTAAAAGTACGGATTTCATTTTGTTTAGAATTTTGATTATTTGTAAAGTACTGAATATCAAATTATTGATCATTAATATCAGATTAGATAGCAAAATTAGTATTAATCAGAAATCTTTCAATAAAAATTGCGATTCTATTGCTCAGAGCAACGGGTGGAGGTTTCTTTTTTGTAGATTTGCGAACTGCATTTCTCAACAACTCAAAGTGTAATATTCAGATTCTTCAAACCATTAATTAACAAGCAGATATGAAATATTGGTTACTTCTTTTCTGTTTAATCCCATTATATCTTTCAGCGCAGCTAACTGATGATTTCAGTGATGGGGATTTTACAACCAACCCCGCCTGGTTGGGAGATCAAAATGATTTTATTGTCAACGGTGCTTTTCAGTTGCAATTGAATGCCGCCGAAGCAGGAACATCGCACCTGGCAACCTCAATTGAGATGAGTGCTGAAATGGAATGGCGATTTTGGATAAGGATGAATTTTGCCCCATCGGACAACAACTTGGCGAGGGTGTATCTTGCAAGCAGCGAACAAAATCTTGAAGCACCGCTGAATGGTTATTTTTTGAAATTTGGAGAAAACCTTTCGAACGACGCCATTGAATTGTACCGGCAAAATGGCGAAACTACTACTTTGATCTGCCGGGGCTCCGATGGATTGATTGCCAGCTCATTTCAGCTTTGGATCAGAGTTCGCCGTGATGTTTCCGGCAACTGGACCATCGAGAGGGATAATGCAGGTTTTGGCGCATATCAGACGGATGCAACCGGAACCGACAACCAAATTCCAACGGCCTCATTTATAGGGGTTTATTGTAAATACACATCGAGTAATGCCAAAAACTTTTACTTCGATCAGTTTTATGTCGGGCCGGTGGTTGTGGACAATGAGGCTCCTCAACTCGTTAGGGTTGAAGCGCTCAGCGCGAATAATCTTGATGTAATTTTTAATGAAGCGCTGCAACCCTCGCCAGCAGTTAATCTCCTGAATTATTTTGTCAGTAACAACATCGAATACCCGAAAACAGCAACGCTTGATTCGCAAAATCCGGGGAAAGTGAAGCTGGTTTTCGACCGGCCTTTCCCTGTTGGCGTAACGCTTTCGATCTCAATTCAAAATATTGCCGACATCAATGGTAACGTGGCTTCACCAATCCAGACAGATTTCCGTTGGTACCTTCCTTCGGCCTTCGATATCCAGATCAACGAAATTATGGCCGATCCCGACCCGCCGGTAAACCTGCCCAATGCCGAATATATCGAACTTTTCAACACCTCAGGAAACGAAATCAACCTTTCAGGATGGAACCTCATTACAGGTTCAACGGCCCGGACTTTTGGCGAAATCATCCTTCAGCCAGAGGGTTTTCTGCTTGTCGGCCATGAGAATTCGGCGGCAGAACTTTCTGAGTATGGCCCCTATTACGGATTTTCAGGATTCCAGCTCACCAACGCCGGCCAGAATATTACTCTGAAAAACCAGCTAAACCAGGTGATTTCCACGGTTACCTATTCTGATGCATGGTATCAAAATTCAAATAAAAAGAACGGTGGCTGGTCGCTCGAGCAGATTGATCCGGCCAACCCATGTGGAGGAAACACCAACTGGATTGCTTCTGTAAATCCGGCAGGTGGCACGCCCGGAGCACCAAACTCCGTATTATCGCCAAATCCTGATAACATCGCTCCTTATGCGGCGAGGATTGAAGTCCTGTCGCCATCAGCCATTGCGCTATTTTTTTCCGAACCAATGGATAGTACGTTTCTCAACCAACCACAGACCTACAAAATCTCCCCTTCTGTGGGTTTTCCAATTTTTGCGGCAGCCACCGAACCCGACTACCTGAGAGTGGCCATGAACCTTGATCCATCGAACAGCTTAAGCCAGGACATCATTTATACTTTGGAAATTTTGAACGATCTGGCAGATTGCGCCGGAAATCTTATTGATAAATCAAGGAAAGTAAGTTTTGGCATCCCTAAACCGGTGCTGGCCAACGACATCATTATCAACGAAATACTGTTCAATCCGAAAGAAGATATAGTGAAAGGAGTTGATTTTGTCGAGATCTACAACAGATCCGATAAAATCCTCGACCTCAGCACATTGATTTTGGCAACCGTTGACAAAATCACCAATGAACTTAGCACCCCCAAAAATATCAGCGAGTCGGGTCTGCTTATTTTTCCTGAAAGCTACACAGTGCTCACAACCGATCCGGAAGTCGTTCGACAGCAATATTTTACCGAAAATCCTGACGCTTTTGTCACAATGGCTTCTTTGCCACAGTTCAACAACACCGATGGCGTTGCAGTGATCGCCACCAAAGGTTTCGAGGTGATTGACCGGATGGCTTACACTGAAGAAATGCACTACCCTCTTTTGAAGTCCGTTAAAGGGGTTTCGCTGGAGCGAATCAATCCCGAGCGGCCATCCACCGACAATACCAACTGGCATTCTGCTGCAGAAGATGCCGGTTTTGCCACTCCCGGTTATCAAAATTCGCAATACTCTGAAGAACAATTCATTGACGATCCGATTACCATCCAACCTGAGATTTTTTCGCCGGATATGGATGGCCGCGATGATGTGCTGAGTATTGCTTACCAATTTGAAAACCCCGGATTTGTAGCCAACATCACCATTTATGACTCACGTGGCCGGTTGGTGAGGAAGCTCGTTCAGAATGAGTTGTTGGGAACCGAAGGAAGCTTCAGTTGGGATGGCATAACCGACGATGGGCAAAAAGCGGCAATCGGCATTTATATCATCTTTTTTGAAGTTTTTGATACTACCGGCAGTTTGAAAAAGTACAAGAAAACTGCGGTGCTGGGTGGAATGCTTTAAATTATGTTCGCTGGTTTTGGTATTTAATCTAAGATGTCAGAAGCTGATCTCATGTTTAACAAATTGATAAATAAGATGTTATGGCGAAAATGAAAGCAATGTATCTTCACGGGCTGGATAGTTATCCGCTTCCACAAAAAGTTGAGATCCTGGAGAAGGCAGGTTTCGAAGTCTATGCTCCTTTGCTCGATTACCGCCACGACAAGAATCTTTATCAACATTTGCGGCGTGAGGCCATGGAGCAGAAGATCGAATTTTTAATTGGAAGTTCATTGGGAGGATTTACAGCATTCTGGCTGGGTGAGGATTTAGAGTTGCCTTGCCTGCTATTCAACCCGGCCATGAGTTACAGTGATCAATTGATGGAGTATCTTCCTGAAATTGAGATAGGTAACTGCCCTGCCCGCTTTGTGGTAATTGGCCGTTATGATGATGTGATTGACCCTGATGAAAATTTGAAATTTTTTCGTGAACAGGAAAACGATAATTGCCACCAGCGGGTTTTGGTCTGTGATTGGCTGGAGCATCAGATTGATTTTCAAAGTTTTGAGGAGCTCGTTGATTGGGCAGCTTCAAGCTATCGTATTTTCAAACGAAATAATAACTGAATAAATCCGACCAGATGAAAAAATTCAAAATGATAGTACTGTTTTCATGTATTACAGGATTGGTTTCAGCGCAGTACATCACCCCCGGAACCGGCGTTAACTGGAACTTGCAGGAGCTTGTAATCAACTCCGGAGGTGTCATCTCGTTTAATGGTTCGGTGTATGATATCTCCGGCAACGTCACCATTTCTGCCAACGATCTTATCAGCATTGACGAACCGGCATATTTCAGGGTATTCGAAAATGTTCTGATTACAGTAAACGGAATCCTGACCATAACCACGCAGGACCCGCCCGTAGTTTTTGCCTCATTTGACCAACAGAGCTATTTCGCAGGATTCAAATTTCAAAACAGCTCCGGTTCAAATCTTAGCAGCGTTCAATTTTTTAAAGCAGGTGGAATCAAGCTAATAAGTTCCCAGGTTGAATTTTATAACTGTTTGTTTGAGGAGTTCAACCAATCCAACTGCACCGGAACCATTGATCTTTCGCAAAGTTCGCCATTAATCACCTTCTGCGGGTTTCTCGAAAATGCCGGCCCGGCCGTGCTTTCTGCAGCCAACGGAGCCTCATCACCCCAGATATTCAACTGCTTGATGCAGGGAAATGTAACTTCCAATACCAACATGCCTCAGATCAACCTGGGTACATCCGGCGCTGACTCCGTGCGGATCATTGGAAACCAGATCATTGGCAACCGTGATTTGATAGTGGTGGGCGGCATTGCTGTAACCACTCTTGCGGGCGGCAACCTGAAATGCAGAATCGAGGACAACCTGATCAAGGACAACCGTTACGGGATTACGCAGTATGGCAACAACATCGGCTCGTTGATCCGCAGCAACACTATTTCCGACAACAACACCCAGGGGCTGCCCAACCTGGGAGGCAGCGGGATAAATTTCTTCGGCAACGCTACAAACAGCTCTTTTGTTTCGGCAAATACGATTACCGGAAATTTATGGGGAATTACGATTCAGAGCAACGCTCAGCCCAATTTCGGACAGCTCACGATTGCGGAACAAAGTCCGGGAATGAACCAGATTTTTGACAACCAAAACAGCGGAACGGTTTACGATTTTTACAACAACACCCCCAACGCGATCTGGGCGCAAAACAACTACTGGGGAACGATGGACAGCGATTCGGTGGAGATGCAAATTTTCCATCAACCCGACGACCCGACCCTCGGTGTCGTTAATTACCTTCCCCTGTATGATCCAACGGTGAATATTGTTGATTTTCAGTTGGATAATGCTAAAAGACTGACATTTAGTATTTATCCCAATCCGACATCAGCGAGGATTTTTATATCCGGAGAAAATGTTGACGAAATATATACTCTGTCGCTATTTGATGGTGCCAACCGATTAATCCGGAAGTCACCAATTCATGGCGACCTGAATTTGCTCGATCTTTCCGGGATAATTTCAGGAAATTATTTCCTTTTAATTACTTCTCCCACGGGAACTTACTCCCAGAAACTTGTTATAAGTCGTTGAAAAACATTTCTTGAAGATCCGGAATTTTCAAGATAAATAACTGATAATCAGTACCAGATTCCTGAAAATAATTCATTATTCACAGTTTTGCTGAAATCCGACAACAAAATCCCTTACATTTGTGCTTTAATTCAAGCAGTTAAATCATGGATAAATATACTTACCTGGGAAATGCCGACCCGGCTGTGATCGAAGCGATGTACGAACAGTTTCGCTCTGATCCTGAATCGGTTGACCTTAGCTGGAGGAAGTTTTTCGAAGGGTTTGAGTTTTCGCGCCAGCACTACGGTGATTCTGCACCGGCCTTCAGCCAGGACTACCTGGATGAGTTCAAAGTGATTAACCTAATCAACGCATACCGCCAGCGGGGGCATCTTTTTACACAAACCAACCCCGTTCGTACCCGCCGCCAGTACCGTCCTACTCTCGATATCTCTAATTTTGAACTCTCAGAAAAGGATATTGATAAACAATTTGAAGCCGGAAGCGAAATCGGATTGGGGAAAACAAGCCTGCGCGAAATTATCGCTCACCTGCACCAGACCTATTGCAAAAGTGTGGGCGCCGAGTTTATGTTTATCCGCGATGTGGAGGTGGCAGCATGGTTGAGGGCAAACATGGAGCGCACGCGTAACACCATGAAATTCAGCAATGAAGATAAAATTTATATTCTCAAAAAACTGGCCCGCGCGGTGAATTTTGAGAAATTTATCCATAAAAAATTCCCCGGTCAAAAGCGTTTTTCGCTCGAAGGTGCAGAGGCGTTGATTCCAGCTTTGGATGCAATCATGGAAAAAGGCGCCGATCTGGGAACCAGGGAATTTGTCATCGGCATGCCACACCGCGGTCGGCTTAATGTGCTGGCCAATATAATGCGGAAGAAATACAGCGACATCTTTGCCGAGTTTTCCGGGATATCCTATGACGACGAAACACTGCTTGGTGATGTAAAATATCACCTCGGCTACTCCTGCGAACGAGAAACCACATCAGGCAAAAAAGTAAAACTTACGCTCGCCGCCAACCCATCGCACCTCGAAACCGTTGACCCGGTGGTGGAGGGAATTGTACGCTCAAAAATTGACAACTCTTATAGTGGCGATTTCAAAAAAGTTGCTCCGGTGCTAATCCATGGCGACGCTTCCATTGCCGCACAAGGTGTAGTATATGAGGTAGTTCAGATGTCGAGGCTCAAAGGCTATAAAACCGGTGGAACAGTGCATATTGTGGTCAACAATCAACTGGGATTCACCACCAACTACCTCGACGCACGTTCGAGCACCTACTGCACCGATGTGGCCAAAGTAGTGCAATCGCCTGTATTTCATGTTAATGGCGACGACGTGGAAGCATTGGTTTATACTATCCAGTTTGCTATGGAGTTTCGCGACAAATTCCAACGCGATGTCTTTATTGACCTGCTTTGCTATCGAAAATATGGTCACAACGAGGGAGATGAGCCTCGGTTCACACAGCCGCTTTTGTACAAGGTGATCGAAAAACACCCCAATCCATTCGAAATATACAGCGAAAAACTCCTCACCGAGCGAGTTACAACAAAAGAGACTTTAGCGCAGATTCAGAAAGAGATTGAACAAAGGCTGGAGTCAAATCTTGAAGAATCAAAAAAATCCAGAAAAACCGTCATCCGAAATTTCCTGGATGATAACTGGCAAAATATCAGGAAGGCAACAGCCCGGGACTTCGATCAGTCACCGGATACCGGCGTTGACGAAAATACTCTGAAAGAACTTGCGCTCAAACTCACCTCCTTGCCTGAGGATAAAACCTTTTACCGCAAGCTGATCAAACTCCAGGACGACAGGCGGAAAATGGTGTTTCAGGACGATAAGCTGGATTGGGCGATGGGCGAGCTTTTGGCTTATGCCACTCTGTTGAAAGAGGGTTACAACGTTCGGCTAAGCGGTCAGGACTCGGAGCGCGGAACTTTTTCGCACCGCCACGCCGTTATGAGGGTGGACGAGTCGGAAGAGATGTACATACCTCTCGCTAATCTGGCTGAAAAACAGGGCCGCTTTGAGGTGTATAACTCTTTGCTGTCGGAGTATGGCGTGCTCGGTTTCGAGTATGGCTACGCACTCGAATCCTCCAACGATCTGACCATCTGGGAGGCGCAGTTCGGCGATTTCAACAATGGAGCACAGATCATCATTGACCAGTACATCTCCAGCGCCGAAGAGAAGTGGAATGTGATGAACGACCTGGTACTCTATCTGCCGCATGGTTACGAGGGTCAGGGACCCGAACATTCCAGCGCCAGGATTGAGCGTTTCCTGAGCCTTTGCGCCGAAAACAACATGCAGCTGGTCAATGCTTCCACCCCCGCCAACTTGTTTCACCTGCTCCGGCGTCAGCTTCTCCGCGATTTTCGTAAACCACTGATAATCTTCACTCCCAAAAGCCTGTTAAGGCATCAGCGCTGTGTTTCTTCACTCACTGAAATGAGTACAGGAAGATTTCTCGAACTGATAGACGACCCATCTGCCGATCCTGAAAAGGTTAAAAGGCTGGTTTTCTGCAGCGGTAAGCTTTATTACGATCTCCTCGAAGAAAAGGAGGAAAAAAACTACTTCGAAACAGCCATTATCCGTATCGAACAACTCTATCCTTTGCCCGACAAGCAGATCAGAGAGGTATTGGCCAAATACAAAAATGCCACCGATTTTATCTGGTCGCAGGAAGAGCCGCTGAACATGGGCGCATGGACTTTCATGCTGCAGAATTTCCCTGATGTAAATCTGAATGTGGTGGCACGACCTGCAAGCGGAAGTCCGGCAACCGGATCGCCCCAATTCCATCAAATCCGTCAACGTAAGGTGATCGAGAAATCGTTCCGTGCCTGCGATTGCCCGATGGTAAAAAAAGAGTGCCGGATGATTTGTATTGGAAACCGCTGGAAATCCTTTGCCGAAAATCCCGATCAGGTAATCAAAACCAATTTCCTCCATCAATTGAAATAACAAATTTTGAATACTGCTAATCAACTAAGGTTGACCAATTTAAAGTAGCTCATTTCTTTATAAAACTGCATCAAGATCATGATTATAGAAATTAAAGTTCCAAGCCCGGGCGAGTCCATCTCCGAAGTTCAACTGGCAAACTGGTTTTTTAAAAACGGCGATTTTGTTGAAAAGGATGCCGAGATAGCCGAGATTGACTCGGATAAAGCCACTCTCACCATTAATGCTGAAGCATCGGGCAAAATCAATATTCTGATCGAGGCCGGCGAAACCATCGAAATCGGAACTGTGATCTGTACAATTGACACCGAAGCCGAAGGAGCGCAAGTAGTCGAAAGCAAGCAGGAAAAAGCAATGCCAGCGCCGGAAAAGCCCGCAGCAAAACCCGAAAAGAAAGAAGAGCCTGCAAAAGTGCAGTCTCCCGAAGTGAAAAAGGAAGCAACGCCAGCGAAGGACTTGGGAATTCATATTTCACCCCTGGCCAAAAAGCTCCTGCAGGCCAATAATCTGACAGAAAGCGATCTTGCCGATTTTTACCGGAAATTGAGAATTTCCAAAGATGAAGTGTTACAGTTTCTCGGCGACAGGAAATCTGTTACGGCA
>Ga0209835_1000447_pt1 | contig 27349 bp, 28 predicted proteins | sample LakKivwa52mmetaG_FD_184138 | JGI IMG/M metagenome (GOLD analysis project Ga0209835, IMG submission 184138) | Anoxic lake water microbial communities from Lake Kivu, Rwanda to study Microbial Dark Matter (Phase II) - Lake Kivu water 52m metaG... | ecosystem: Environmental > Aquatic > Freshwater >... | reverse complement strand
TCGAAATTATGATAACTTGTGTATTTGGCAATCAGTCGGCGCCGATGTAGAGAACGGTAACTATGCAATCCTTGGAGCAAGGCAAGGTACATACATGACAATGTTAACGGAATGGAATTACACCGAAGTACAGTGGTTTGATAACCTGCAAAAAATATGGGACGATTATGTTGCTAAGTTAAGCGCAGAAGAACGTAACACTACTTCAACTCGTTATTATGAAGCATTAATGAAGGGGCTAGGGTTGCCTATTGTAGATATGAATGCAGAGCAAAGCAAATTCTTTAAACATCATTATGCAATAAATTATAAGAATTTAGACATCGGAACTAAAGAGATTGAGGTGATACGGAGACTTGAGGGATGGTGATTGATTGGAGAACCCGTCTCGGATATTACGAAGTTGGACCTTATATTTTTATGAATAAGTCTCGGGCACTCGTGTATGCATCGCAGCATAAATTACCGGTGAGATGGAATTTCAACGACGTTGCATATAGTTCTATAGATTGGAAAACCCCGATAATACCGTCTTTGCAAGAGTTATATTCTAGTAGGGCAAAGCAGATTAGAAATAAGTATGACTATATAGTGCTCTATTATAGCGGTGGTGCAGACAGCACTCAAGTTCTACACTCTTTTATAGACAATGGAATATTTTTAGATGAAATTGTGATGCAATATCCTAAGCCAATGGAGAAGTATTTCAATAACACAAGTACAGACAACAATAACTATTTTAGCGAGATCAAGTTCTCAGCAGAGCCGCATCTAAAAAAAGTTGCTCATTTGATCCATTCAGATACAAAGATTCGATATCGTGACCAGAGTGAGGATACTTTTTCTTTGTTCAATCAAGACGACTGGCACGAGAAGTACCCCATATCGACTTTGATCACTCCGGCGGGCGCCGGCCGACAAATCAGTGCAATCAACGATCCCGAATTACATAGGTTATACGAAAAAGGAAAAACCGTTTGCCAGATAATGGGGGTTGATAAACCGTGTGTGACATTTAATGGACAAGAGTATGTGTTTAATTTTGTTGATGCTAATGCAACACATGCTGTTCCGACTGACTTTTACTTAGGTGATATAGCGTCAAAGTATTTCTTCTTAGAGTTTTTTTTCTGGACCCCGGATTTTCCAGAGATCGTAGTAAAACAAGTACAAGAAATTAAGAAAGCAGCAGAAACTAACATAACATTACAAGAATTTTTAAGATCTCCTGGGAGCTCTCAAAATTTGGATTTGGTCAGATCGTTTTTTCACCCTATAATATACAACTATGAGGCAAACAGTTTAGTTTTCCAAGTTAAAAAGCCATCTAATAAAGTATTTCGACCGATGGATTCATGGTTTTGGGGGTCAGCAACCGAAGATCAAAAACAAAATTATTTAGGGGTTATTCAATTTTTCGAATCGAAAATTGACCCAAAGTATTTCAAATTAGGCACCGTGTATAACGGGCTTAATAGCATATCGTCAAGGAGCTATTTTGTATGAATACTCTAATTGTTTACACGCCTCGTAGCAAGAGTACTTATCTTACCGCAGTTTTATCTAAGAAGTTTAATTTGGTTCCGATGAAATGGGCGATTTTAACTTTATCCAGGATTGCAAACAAAAATTTTAGTGAATATAACAAAATTATTGCTGATATAAATGAGCTAGAAAATGCATGTGTTAAAGTGAACGGAAATGATTTCATTGATTTACAATGTAAATCGATGGTTGACTATTATAGAAAAATTGACTATTCAAGATTCGACAAAATTGTGTTCTTAACTCGATCAAATTTTGAAGATGCATTACTAAGTTATTCTTATATGAATCAATCTGATCGATATTCGTGGCATCGAAAGAAAGGGGTTGCAAAAAACGAACATCAGTACACGGTTGATCTACAAAAAGTGTTATATTTGCTTAGAGGTTATGCAGCATTTGAAATAATTAAAGATTATATTAAAAGTAAGGTAGACCAGAATATAGTGTATCATTATGAGTTTAACACTGTTGATATTCAGCTTCTAAATGATTTTGGTATAGCCCAATTAGAAGTCGATACTGAGGCTAATGAACTTGATTATAAAAAGTTAGCAACAAATTACGATGAGGTCCATGATTATGTTAAATTTTGCTTACAGCGATATGAAAATAAACCAAATTTAATAAATGATCATCAGTCGGTGTTGTGGTCCCCAAATGCATATTGTAGTTAACCGTCCTCCAAACGATAGCTTTAGTTTCCGACTTTTTACTAAACTAGTGAATACAGCGGGTAGAAACAACGTCGATTCGATGTACGTTTGGCCTAGTATGATTCAACCAGGATACTTAAATGGTATTAGGTTAGATCATAACATTTTTATTTTAGCAGTTAGGGATATGTTATCATCGAATTTGTGTCCTTTAGATAACTCCCTACCGTACGGAACTCCAGGGTTTGATCTAATAAAAAATTTTGCTCGATCTAATAGATCTAAAAAAATTATTTTGTTAACAAGTCTCGAAAATTTAGATAAAGAAGCAGAGGGCGAAAGTAATCTGATAGTAATTAGTGCAGGCGGCGATATAACAAACCAAGAACTTTATCATAGTAAAGTACCACCGGTATTAGAAAAGAATTTGCAAAGTAATATCCCCTTCATAAGTCTTTCTCGAAATTCGAGATATCATCGACGAATTGCAACAAGTTATTTGCTTGAGAAAGGGTTACATCAGACAGGCTGGCTCTCCTATTTGAGCCAGCCTGTCGAAAAAGCGAAATATAACAATTTCTTAGATTCGTGCCCCTGGGAGTTCCGCCCTTATCAAGAAGCTAATAAGTTAAAAATTTGTAATGGTTTTTTAAAGCTCCTTGATGCAGATTATCTGCAAAGAGACGATTTGGATATTTATAATAATTGTAATAACGATAACATTCTTAACTTTAATCTAAGACTTCGGCCCCTCTATAAAAATAGCTTTGTTGAGCTCGTGGCAGAAACTACGTTTAGCGAACCATCGTTTATGTTGACTGAAAAAACGTTAAATTCTATTCTTGGGTGCAACTTCCCTATTATCTTAAATGGCATGGGAGCAGTAGCTCATATGAGGGAGATAGGTTTTGACATGTTTGACGATATAATCGATCATTCATATGATACTATAGAAAATCCAATTGACCGTATTTTGTCGGCTATAGATCTAAACACACGTATGATAACTGATATTTCTTTTGTTAAAGATGCGTGGAATCTGTCAACAAATCGGTTTGAAAAAAATATCGAGGTTTCTAGATCATTATATAGTTGGTACGAAAGAAGAGCAGCTATACAGTTTGAGAAATTGATAGATGATAACAGTTTTTAACAGCGACAGGATCATTTTCGATTTGGGCGAGACGTTTGCTGATATCGCAGTTGAGTTTTTTGAAACAAATAACGTAAAGATATCTACAAATAACGAGGGAATTTCCTTACGAGATACTGAGATTTTGAAGTTTATAACTCGATTAAAGGCTGCTAAACCTGCTGCCCAAGTGACCATCGTAACAGCAAATAAAAAAGAAGACTTTCCGGCTGATAACATAACAGTTATTAACAATTTACATCATCTAAAAAAAGCTCAATTTTATATAAGTGATGTAGAATTTATACCTAGTATAAAAAATAAATTTGGATTTTTTTCAAGGCGTGCAAGTTGGGATCGATTAATTATCGGGGCCTTTTTAAATCAATTCCATAAGTCTGAAACTTTAATGAGTTTTCATGCTGATATAACAGATGCTAACAATACTCACACCATCGGAATTCAAGACGTTTTGTTTTTTGATTCTGCAAGTTTTTTTTCTGTAACATCTTTTCTTAAAGAATGCCCAGTATTACTCGACCGAGAGTATTCTTCGCGTATGATATCCCCTGAATCAGGGGCGTACGAGTTGTTATCGGCATATCCTCGGCTATTTGTTGACATAGTTGCAGAATCATATATTACAGGAGAAAGTTTTTTTTGTACAGAAAAAACAGCAAGACCTATCATTGGGTTAACACCGTTTATCGTAAATGGCCCAAAACACTATCTACAAAATTTAAAAGAATTAGGATTTAAAACATTTAGTCGATGGTGGTCAGAACAGTACGACGAGGTAGATGGAAGTCTAAGAGTCAACCGAATTACGCAACTTATCGACGATATTTCCCAATGGGACTGTAACAAGAAAGAACAAGTGTTAATCGATATGCACGAGACATTGATTCATAATCTAAACACTTTAAAAAATCTTTGATTTTTTTAACTTAATCCTATATTATTTACATATGCCTAAAAGCAATTTTTTATCCGCAGCAGAGCAAATGAAGGAAGAGCTTGGTACTGCACTTTGCCTAGCAAAGTGGAAGCAAGTGTCTTTACATTTACCAACAGGCCTTACTAACTCTTGCTACCACCCGCCGTTACACGTTATACCGATACAGCCACTACAGGAGAACCCGTCTGCTCTCCACAATACCGAACACAAGAAACAGATGCGAAAGCTAATGCTTGATGGACACAAGCCACAAGAGTGTTCGTATTGCTGGAATATGGAGAGGGACGGGAACCTGTCTGATAGACACTACCGCAGCGGCGAACCTTGGGCCGCAAAAGATTTAGAACAAATTAGAACGTCAGATTGGAAAGAAGATGTCTTACCTAGCTACGTGGAAGTTAATTTTAATCACGCTTGTAATCTTAAATGCAGCTATTGCAGTCCTCAGTTTAGTAGCACCTGGATGCAAGAAATGGATCAGCATGGAGCCTATCCTACTAACCCTCCACATAATGCTCCTGAACATTTCATCGGCAATAATCGTCCTATTCCTTATAGTCAACCTAACCCATATGTAGATGCATTTTGGGAATGGTGGCCAACCCTTTACCCTGAGCTAGAACATTTCCGTATGACAGGAGGTGAGCCGCTAATGGACAAAAATACGTATCGAGTATTTGATTACGTTCTAGCTCAGCCATCTAAGAAGTTACACATCAATGTGACTTCAAACTTTAGTGTCGAACCAGTGTTGTTCGAAAAGTATTTAGACTACGTTAAGAAACTATGTACGATCGAGCCAGAACCACTGATTGAACACTTTATGCAGTTTGTTAGCCTTGACGGATTTGGTGAGCAAGCAGAGTATATGCGTCACGGACTAAAATTCGAACGCTTACAGCAAAATGTAGAACGGTACCTTGCTGAAGTGCCATACCGCTCAAGCCTAACATTTATCGTTACAATGAACAACCTGTCAGTACCATCCCTTAAAAAACTACTTGAATGGGTACTCGACCTTCGTGTAAAATATAGTAAAACATATCAGCGTGTATGGTTTGATACCCCAGTGTTACGCAAACCCGAATGGCAGTCACTCCAAATCCTACCCCAGCCATATGCTTATCGTTTAGAGCAGATAGCAAATTGGATGGATGAAAACATTATGGTAGGTGACTTGCTGTTCGGGTTTAAAGATTATGAAGTGCAACGTATGCGTCGCGACACAGACTGGATGCGCCAGGGGTTTAATGGAGATATACAACAAGCAAAAGCAAACTTCTATCGTTTCTTTAGTGAACACGATAGACGTAGAGGGACAGACTTTTTAAAGACATTCCCTGAGTTTAGTGAATGGTGGAGTGAGTGTAAAAATGCTGCAAAATAGAAGTTTACTAGTAATAGGAGATACCTCGTTAATAACAGACCAGTTAGCTAAAGAAGTTTCGCTTGCTGAAAATTTAGAATATTATGGGTTGTATTCTGGCAAAATTACAAAAGGGTGTTACCAAATTGGAGTAAGTGATCTTTCATTAAACGAACTTATAGTGCTAAGTAAGAAATTTGACCAAGTGATGATACTAGATCTGGTAGATTCTGAAGTAACTCTTCAATTAAATTTACTACGCTTGTATCTTAGTAAAAAACAAGATTCACGGTTAACTTTAGATAAAAACTGTTTACTATTTGCTGGTTGTAGTCACTCTGTCGGAGTTGGGATCGCTGAAAAAAGAAATACTTATTCACACATATTGTCGTCTGATTTACAAATGGTACCAGTTAATATATCAAGGAGTGGAAGCAGTAACTATGCTATAGAAAACTCTCTTTCAAAATTTAACCTGTCTCAAGCAAATGTGATTGTGCAATTTAGTAATATAGATAGAATCGAGTATGTGTTAAATAATAGCCTCCGGAGTAAACTAGGAGGCAATTACACAATACATGAGAGTAATGTATTTACTGACGAGAGGAATTTTTTAAGTTTTCAACAGTTAGTAATGAGGGTTTATGCTCGACTTAAAGATAGTAATGCAAAGTTTGTGATGATATACTTTGACAAGATGCATCAATATACAAATAGTGCGCTTCAGTTTCTGATGGCATACGACGAATTTTGTTGGATTCCAGAGCCAAAATTAGATTTAGGAGATGATAATTTCCATTACGGACTTATTTCTCAAGAAAATATAGCAATGTTTGTTAAAAACAAATGGCAAGAATTATACTATGAAAAAACATAACGAAACAAATTTACAGTACAAGCAACGTGTGTTAGACCCAAAGAGCGCATCGTTCTGCGGAGCGAAATGGTACAATGCAACAATATGGCTAGGGAGTGGGATGACAACATCCTGCCACCATCCCCCTGCACATCTAGTAACCGTGAACGATGCGTTGATTAACCCAAAATCAATTCATAACACTGACCAAAAGAAAAAAGATCGACAGATGATGCAGCAAGGTGTTCGTCCTTCGGGGTGCGAATATTGCTGGAAAATTGAAGACATGGGTAAAGATGCAATTAGTGACCGTGTGTATAAAAGTGTTATCTATTCAGACGATGCATTACAAGAGGCATTTAATACACCATTTGACCAAGACGTTAACCTTAAAACTTTAGAAATTGCTTTTGATCGAACTTGTCAGTTTGCTTGCTCATACTGCAATCCAGCGTTCAGCACCGAGTGGGCAAAAGACATTAACAAAAATGGTGCGTACACTAATCTGATTAGCGATGGGCGTAATCACTTTACTCACCCGCATGATTCTGCACAGCTCTACAAGCCGCACGAAACTAACCCATACATCGAAGCGTTCTTTAAATGGTGGGACAGCGACTTGCACAAAACATTGCAAGAGTTACGCATCACAGGTGGCGAACCACTTATGTCAGCTCATACTTGGAAGTTAATCGAATGGTTTAAAGACAATCAAGGTAAAAGCCAAACCAAACTTGCGATCAACAGCAACTTAGGTTACGACAGTAAAACGTTGGTAAAATTTATCGACGCCATTCGTCCACTACCTCATGTTGAGCTGTATACTAGTAACGAATCGGTTGGCGCACAAGCCGAATATATCCGTGACGGATTGAATTACCGCCAGTGGGTAGACAACGTCGAAATATTGCTTGAAACGAAAGCGGTAAAAGCAGTGCATTGTATGTGCACCATCAACGCATTATGTTTAGACAGTTTGCCAGAGTTCTTGTCGCAACTAATGGCGCTAAAAGATCGGTATGGGAAGGATGCAGTTAATTTTACGCTAAATATATTACGCTTCCCTAGTTTCCAGAGTCCGTTAGTGTTAACCGACGAACTTCGCACAAAATATCGCAATTCTTTGGCACAGTGGCTGGATACTTATAAAACGCACCAACATATTCATCAGCACGAAATTAATCATACACAGAGATTAATTGATTATTTAGACATCGTAAAGACTCCGCACAGTGAAACGTCGTTTGACCGCAACAAACTAACAAACGACTTTAAACAATTCTATCAACAATACGATCAACGTAGAGGCAAAGATTTTAGTAAAACATTCCCGAACATTATTTTATGACCGAAAAGAAACACAATCCATACGCAAATTTTAAGTACAAAGATTGTAAACCGATCTATATCCCAGAGGATCAAGTGCGATCAGATCAGATGGAACGGCTAACAAACAGCGACACGTTTTGTATGGTGCCGTGGCTTCACATTCACGGGTTTCCGGATGGGCGAGCGTACCCATGCTGCCTTTCGTTAATTGATCATCCGATCGGGAACATGAAAACTCACTCATTGAAGGAAATATGGAACCAAGATCCATATAAGCAGATGCGGGTTAACATGCTCGATAATAAATCTTGTAAAGAGTGTGTAAAGTGTTACGAACAAGAAGGTCACGGATTCTTTAGTATGCGTAACAGTATGAATAAGAATTTCGGACAGCACATCGGCATTATTGATCAAACCAAAGAAGACGGAACGTTTGAAGATTTTAAAATGCGATACTATGACATCCGTTTTAGCAATTTCTGTAATATGAGATGCAGGACGTGTGGGTCGATTTTTAGTTCACAATGGTACGATGAAGAAGTTAAACTGTACGGTCCACGGAACTATCCTAAGATTGCGTATGCCGGTAAAGACAAAGACGATATGTGGAATCAAATGCAAGAGCATATTCCACACTTAGATCAGATTTACTTTGCAGGCGGCGAACCACTCATCATGGAAGAGCATTACAACGTGCTAACCGAATTAGTTAAGCGAGAAATGTTCCATGTTCGATTGATGTACAATACAAATTTTAGCGAGCTAATGCTTAAAGACAAAGATGTACTTGAGTATTGGAAACTGTTTAAAACAGTTGGCGTCGGCGCAAGTATCGATGCGTCATATGCTCGTGGAGAGTATCTACGTAAAGGGACTAAGTGGGACAAAATTGTTCGTAACCGTGAACGTATGTTAGAAGTGTGTCCTCAAGTCGATTTTTATGTTAGTTCTACAGTCAGCATATTTAATGTATTGCATGTAACAGACTTCCATCGTGAGTGGATTGAAAAAGGGTACGTTCGTCCGGGAGACTGGAACGTAAACATTTTGCAAGGTCCAGATCGAGATAGGATTGATATTTTACCAGACGAGTTTAAGAAACAAGCCATTGAAAAAATTCAAGCACACATCGACTATATTAACCCAATTGATAGAATTACTAGAGCAACATCAGGATTTGAATCAGCAATTGCTTTTATGAAAAACGAAAATCCTAATAGAGATAAGTTACTAAAGGAGTTTTTCGAAACTACCAACAAAGTCGACGCTCTCAGAGGAGAAAAATTTGAAGATGCGTTTCCTGAGTTACAAGGATTACGATCGATGATAAAAGGGTAATATGGAAAACAAAACAATTTTGTGTCTGGGCGATAGCTCAGAGCTAACTGATTTACATGCAAAACGAGTGGCAGAGTTTTTAAAAATTCAGTACCGGGGTCTTGTTACTTCTGATTCAGTAACTGATATATTAACCCCTGGGGTCTGTCAAACATCGATTGGTGACATATCCCAGCGAGAATTAGATGCTATAAGACAACATGTTGACATGTTTATCCTATTAGACAATGCAGACTGCGAAACAGCCCGCATTTTTTCAATTTTAAAAATGGGAGTAAAACATCGAGCAGTTAATATTCCATTGTCTATTGTAAAAGAAACAATAATGCCGACTAACATTAACAAAGATCTGACTATTAGTGTTAGCGCAGTTACAACAAATAAAGAGTTACCTAAACAAATTTGCATGTTACCGTGGGTCTCACTTGAGGCTTCACCAACAGGCGGAGCAAGGCCGTGCTGCATGTTTAAAGAAGAAATCAAGGACAAAAATGGTGATCGGTATCTTTTAACAAAAACTCCTTTAAGTAACATCTATAATAGCAAGTATATGCAAAATCTTCGGAAAGACTTCAGAGCAGGTCACCTTCCGAAACAATGTTCGTCGTGTTGGGACGAAGAAAAAGCAGGTCGGCAAAGTAAACGGATGTCTACATTCTTACGTTTACCACATTTAGCAAACGAGGTAGACTGGGAAAACGATACCCCTAACCAACTAAAGTTCATTGATTTAAAGTTAGGAAATATTTGTAACCTAAAATGTCGAATTTGCGGTAGTTGGAGCAGCAGCAAGTGGGCAAAAGAGGAGCTTGCATATACCCCGCACATCGATAAGAAAGACCATCTTGCTTATACGTTCTTAAAGCAAGGGCAATGGCCACGCAAAGCTCCAACATTCTGGGAAGATTTAAAAACACTGCTACCGCAAATTTCTTACTTTGAATTTACAGGGGGTGAGCCTTTCCTAATTCAACAGCATTTTGATCTACTTCAGTATGCGGTTGATCAAGGCGAAGCGCACCACATCGAAATTCACTATAACACTAACGCAACAACTTGGCCAGAAGAAGCTCTCAAAATTTGGCGACACTTTAAAACAGTTGAAGTTGCATTTAGCATTGATAACTTAGGTAAACGGTTCGAGTATGAACGGTACGGTGCAAAATGGAAAAAGGCTGAAGAGATTATAAAGGTTGCGAATGGGTTGCGAACGGAGATGCCAAACATTCAGACCCAAATGTGTTTAACTGTGAACGTTTTTAATGTATACTATTTAGAAGAGTTATGCGCCTGGATGTCACAACAAAAGTTCAATTACGATTATTTCAACATGCTTCACGGAGAAAAAGAATATCGAATTGATCAAATGACTCCTGCGGCCAAACAGTTGGTGATAGATAAGTTGCAGAATGGATCGTTTACACCAGAGCATAGAAAGCAGATAGATTTTATTATTAACTTTATTAACAACGGCCCAGGCAGTGACGGTAAACGATTTGTAGAAAAAGTAAAAAAGACTGATGAATATAGGAAACAGAGTTTGTTAGATACACATAAAGAAATAGCAGAAGCAATGGGGTATACAAAATGACATTAACCACAAAAACTATAGACAATACTTGTCCTTGCTGTAGCAGAGACATAAATGCTGCATCTAGCATCGACGGGGATCATAGGCCAGAACCAGGAGATGTTTCTATTTGCGGATATTGCGGTGCTATATTAGAATTTAATACCGACCTGTCTCTTAAGGTAGCGTCAACTGACACCCTTAGAGAAGTTCCTGACGAAGCGTTAACTCACCTATTAAGAATACAAAAACTGATTGAAGAACGATTGTTAGCGAGTGTGCATTAATGAGTGTATTCTGTCCTCTGCCATGGATGCATTTATCTACACATCCAGCTGGTTATGTAACGCTATGCTGCGAAGCGAATCATGCTGAGTTAAAAAGTGCCAGCTACGACATAACTGATCCGACTATATACGACGGACAACCATCGTTCTACAACGTTAAGTTCCATAAACTCAACAAAGTAATGAACAGTGATAGTTTTCGTGCATCACGATTAGACATTCTGAATGGAACGATCCCTGGACCGTGTCGGGGATGTTTTGCAAAAGAGGACAGAGGAGTCGAAAGCAAACGAGTTCGCGAGTCACGCAACTTCCCGCACTTTACTGAACAGTATGCTAGATCAATGACTAATCAAACAGGTGAGATTGACGCACAGTTAGAGTTTGTTGAGTTACGTTTAGGTAATACTTGCAACTTGCGCTGTGTTACATGTAATCCGTTGAGCTCAAGTCAGTGGCGAAAAGATTATTTGCAGTTGTCTGAGAAATTTGATTTTCTGCGAGATCGTTATCAAATGATGGATAAGGATCGGTTTGTTACTTGGCCGACAGGTTTTACTGACAGTAATGTGTTTGAGATGGATTGGCCCGAGTCACAACAATTTTGGGATGACTTACTCTCACGTAGCGATAAGCTTAAAGTGATTTACATCAATGGCGGCGAACCGACATTAATTAAAAAGCATTGGGAGTTTTTAAATAAGTTACAAAGCTCTGGGTTGGCGAAGAATATCGAACTTAACTATTCAATCAATGGAACTAACCTGCCACTGTTTGCAATTGACACGTGGAAGAAGTTTAAAAAGGTTCGTATGTCGGTTAGTGTTGATGCCCTCAACGAACAAAATGCATACATACGATACCCGTGTGATTGGGAAAGCCTTGTAAAAAACATAGCAAAAATAAAAACGAGCGGATCAGTGGAAATTAGCATTACTCAAACTATCAGTGCGTTTAACTATGATTCTCTTGACAAGTTTTACAAATATTTTTCCGAATCTGGAATTTACATTCATTACAATTTTGTGTGTGATCCTGCTTACTACAGTCCTAAAATTATACCAACGGGTTATCGAATGAAACTGCACGAACGGTATGAAAAAACATTGCCGTCACATCTACTTTCCCAATTAAAAGCTATGTACAACGATGCAGCCTGGGATCTTAAGAACTTAAAGAAATTCAAAGAAGTCACTGTAGAGCTTGACAAGATCCGCGGCACAAATTTTGAAGACACATTTCCTGAGCTGTATCTGTGGCTAAAGTAATCCCGATAATTTCGAAAGACTCGTTAGACCCAGATATGCAGTGGGTGTATGCATCTCGGAGTATGTCTTTTGACAAATATGTTGGGATAGAACACTATTGTGACGTTCCATTTACTACAGTTAACGTAGATTCTCTCGGACGAGTTTTTCTTTGCGGTTGTCAACATTGGTTACCTATCTCAGTGGGGAACATATTAGACTTTAATTCATTTGAGGAAATATTTACTACTACTAAAGCTAAAGAAATACAAAAGACAATTTTGGATTATAGTTATCAATATTGTGACACTAATTCATGTGATCTTTCTGACCGAATAAGAGAATATCCTGAACTATCGTTTTTTAAAGGTAATAACCGCCCACACACTACACCAATTAAGTTAGTATTGAATATCGATGATAGCTGTAATTTAACTTGTCCGTCTTGCAGAACAGAGTTTAAGTTTGATAAAAGCGGCCCCCGCTTTGACCGTAAGATGAAATTAGCATATCACTTAGCAGCATTAGTATCAAAATTTGGCAAAACTATTCAATTTGAAGTTGCTGGTGACGGCGACCCTTTTGCAAGTATTATATATAGAAACTTTTTGTCATCTATTAGATTCAGTAATTCTAAATCTTATTTTATTATCAATACCAATGGATTACTACTTAAAGAGCATTGGGCAAAGTTATCGTTTGTTGAGGACCATATCAATACTATAAAAGTAAGTTTTGATGCAGGGTCAGAAGAAGTGTATAATATAACGCGACGTCTTGGTTCATGGAATAAGCTTCTTGATAATGTTAGATGGTTAGTGCAACACAAAAAAGAAAACAACAAGAGATTTTACATTGCTGCTAATTTTGTAGTTCAACAGGCTAATGTCAATGACATTAAGAAATATGTTAAATTGGTGACAGACCTTGGAGTAGATGTTATATACTTGCAAAAAGTAACAGACTGGGGTACTTGGGGCAACGAGTTTAATAATGTAGCAGTGTGGAAAAAAGAACACCCCGACTTTAATGATATGTGCAGAAGTTTAGAATTAATTAAAGATATGCCTAAAGTCCAACTAACTAATTTATTTGAGTATGCAACAACCAACTAACAAACCAGAGACTATGTGCCTTGCGCCGTGGGTACATACATATCTGAGTCCAATCACAGAACGACGCTTATGTTGTGCATCACGAGAGCCAGCACAGTCATTTAAACAGTACATAGATACAGACGTAGGTAGCGGGGAGTATTCTCCTATAACCATGGAAGAATGGTGGAACAGCGACCACGTTCGTTCTGTTCGACGCCGAATGATGGCAGGAGAAGAACTATCAGAGTGTCAAGTGTGCGATAAGAAGCTTCTTAATGTTCATGTGTACCGTGATTACTTTTGGCAATTGTTTAGACACCATTATGATAAAATATGGGAAAGCACGGATGAGACTGGATACACTACATTAAAACCGATAAGCTGGGATTATAGGATAAGTAATTTATGTAACTTTAAATGTCGTATGTGCGGCGACATGCTGAGTAGTAGTTGGGAAACAGAAGAAAAAAAGCACAATCTTGTATTACTTGATAATCCAAAAAATTTATGGATGCGTAAAGACATCCGTAAACAAATAACACAATTCCAAAAAAATGTAGTTGCTGCTGAATTAGAGCAAGCAATTGAAGAGCACAGAGTAGAAGAAATTTATTGGGTTGGCGGTGAGCCCTTAATGTTTGAAGAACATTGGAAATTCATGAGCCGCATAATTGAATTAGGAGATGGGCATAATGTTTACGCCAGATATAATACTAATCTTAGCTGCATTAGCTATAAACATACCAGCCTTGGCATGGGTATATTACGACACTTACGTGACTGGCAAATCTGCGCCTCAATCGACGGAACAGGAAAAATCGGAGAATATATTAGAACAGGTTTATCGTACTCCGCCTTTCTAACTAACTATAAACAGTTATGTGAAATACAAAAGCATCCTCGCCAGATGAGGTTAGATTTTACTCTGACGCTTCCTGGAATGTTCGAAATTGAGAATATGGTTTCTCTGGCAGAAGAAACAGGAACTGATATATTAGCTAAAGTGGTGTTTAGTTTTACACCTGACATTATATTAAGTCCGTTAGCCTTACCTAAAGAAATTTTACATCGATGGATAGATGAAACAGTACAACAATTAAATGGTAGACAGAAAGCGTCCCCTATTATCGATGTTTTACTTCAATTAAAAAACAGGCCAACATTTAGTGAACAATGGCCTGATGAGTATGAGACTGGTCTACAAAAAGGGAAAAAGCGTATTTTGTCGCTAGAGAAAATCAGAAACGATAGTTACACGATGCGTGACATATTAAGTAACAAAGCAGATTTATTACATTGGTGGGAAAATATACATGTCTGACGAAATTATTATTACCTTAGAACAAGGGACAAAGATTTACATTGATATCGAGCAGCACCCGTTAGCAAAGAAATGGTTTAGCCATTTTGAGGATTTGCTCGCCAATAAAGTGCCTCTGGAAAAAAATTTTTGTTTTTTAGGGTATCCCGAATCACTACGTGACGGAGATTTCATTTGTAAAGAGATTACAAAGTGTGTGGACCAAATCAATACATTTTTTAAAGGCAAGTATCATATAGATAAAACATTTACTATGGAAACACTGTACGATAATACCTGCCATGAAATAAATCAAGATTATTTAAATTGGCTACATAGGTATTTCGAAGACCTTCAAGGAACATCATCTCCGGGGCATGATGGGGATCAATTGTCGACTTATTTTTATGAAGCTGACGATTATACCAAACTTTGTATTCGGCGATTAAATTTACTGTGCCACGAGTTTGAATCCTGGATTCGTTGTTACCGTAAAGAGATGCTTGAACCAGACTGGGTTCGTCCTAGCCAATTGATGTGTTACTTACATGCTCCGAGATTTGTGTTAGAGAAAGAAGACTTTGAAGCATTTGGATTAGATGCGTTATACCGAGACACAGGCGGGGTGTATCTTGGAGTTAACAAAGCAGTAGGAAAAACGCACTATGAGGTGTTCTTAGATGAACAAGCTGGGGATGTAGACCACTTAGTAACCAGCACATTACGAGCACAAACATTAGCAGCCGGAGATTTTGACATCGAGTGGGCGCAATCCATTAACGAGGATACTGGTCCTAGAAAGTTAAAATGGAAAAAACTTGAGTTAGAGAAATTTACCGAGTGGTTAGTTAAAAACGGATTTGACCCGAACGATAAAACACTAGGTATCGGAACTCCGAAAGTAGGACAGGTGAATTTAATGAAGTCATTCGGGACTGAAAATTGGCAAGAAATTCGTAAAATTATGGCCCCACAGTTAAACGTGATTTCTGTAGAGACCGCGAAACACTCAGTTAAATATCAGTACAACTGGGATAGCAAAGAATTCGACACTGAACAAATGCAAGCACTATATCATTGAGGATTATTATGAACTGGATCAAGAAGTTAATAGCAAGGATTAAATTAGAAATACGTTATCGTAAAAGATTAAAAGAACTACGAAAGCGTGACCCTTTTATCTATAAGTAATTAGCATGGCTATTTTAGGTTTTAGTGCAGGGTTCCACGATGCCGCGGTGTCGGTTATTGATCACCAAGGCAACATATTATTTGCAGGCCATTCAGAACGGTATACTAAACGCAAGCACGATTTGCATATCACTGACAACATTGTTGCAGATGCATTAACTTATTGCGGTGGAAAAATAAACGAGGTTGTTTATTATGAAAACCCATATTTAAAGAAGACACGCCAACTTTATTCTGGACAATTCGCAGAGGCACTCAACGAACCTTTTTTAATCAGAACATACATCGAACAACACAGTCCACTCTTATATTCCTGCGTAGAAAATGGATGCCCAGTAACATATGTAAGCCATCACAAAGCTCACGCAGCAGCAGGATTCCAAACTAGCCCCTTTGATAAAGCAACAGTTGTGGTCATCGACGCCATCGGCGAATGGGATACAGTTTCTATCTGGGGTGCAGAATATCGCCATGGGTATGCAAAGTACAAGAAACTATGGTCACAGCGGTATCCGCATAGCATCGGTTTACTTTACTCGGCGTTTACTAAGCGTCTTGGCCTTAGACCAATGGATGAAGAGTACATTCTCATGGGGATGGCAGGCTGGGGGCAACCGGTCTGGAGGGACGACATTCATCACAGGTTTGTTCACGACGATTACCTAACTCTTAAAGAGAATCTTCATTGCGGGTTTGAAGATGACTACATGAGTTCTACACCTGATTATAACATTGCTGCTAGTATACAAAAAGAAGCCGAACTAATGATCGGAACTGTTATGGCTAAGGCCAAGAAGTTTAACTGGAGCGACAATTTAGTTTATATGGGCGGAGTTGCTCTTAATTGTTTGGCTAATAGAAATCTAGGAAAGCACTTTAAAAATATTTGGATTATGCCTAACCCAGGCGATGCAGGTTCCTCTCTTGGAGCCGCTGCATTGAAGTACGGCGGCAAATTGCATTGGGAAAGTCCATACTTAGGCACTAACATAGAGGGTGAATACCCAGTAACGCAGTTGTTAGATGAACTGCGAGAGAAGAAGATTGTTGGTGTTGCTAATGGTAGAGCTGAGTTCGGACCTAGAGCATTAGGTAACCGTAGCCTATTAGCAGATCCACGAGGTCCAGAGATTAAAGACAGGGTAAACGATATCAAGCGGCGCCAAAAGTTCCGTCCGTTTGCACCTGTCATCCTTGAAGAGTTTGTTGACCAATATTTTGACATGCCAGCAAACTTACCGTTGAGCCCATACATGCAGGTGGTAGCACCTTGTAAGTTTCCGGAACAGTTTCCTGCTATTATTCATGTAGACGGTACAAGCCGTGTGCAGACAGTACCAAAAAATAGCAAGTCTGGTATTCGGGAACTCTTAGAGAAGTGGTACTTGCTAACTGGATGTCCGATGTTGCTTAACACATCGTTAAACATCAGAGGTGAACCGATGGTCAATGATCGTGCCGATGCAGATCGATTTGAAAATGAATACGGAGTGAAAGTATTTTGAGAATTTTAATAATGGGGTTACCGGGATCTGGAAAAACTACATTAGCTAAAGCATTAGTAGAAAGATTAGAAGCAGAGTGGTTTAATGCAGACGAAGTGCGAACAATATATGACGATTGGGATTTTAGCACTGAGGGCCGAATTCGGCAGGCTAGACGACTTCGCTTCTTAGCAGACAACCGAACCCATAAGCATGTAGTTGTTGACTTTATTGCTGCACTAAAAGAACAGAGGCAGATATTTAAAGCAGACTTTACTATCTGGATGGACACCATAACAGAAGGTAGATATGATGACACTAACAAGGCATTCGACCCACCTTTGACAGAGTATAATTTGCGATTGATATCGGTTAACAAGTACAATGTAAATGATGTAGCTCAACTTATATTAGATTGCGAATGAAAGATAAAGAAAAACAGATGTACATGGACATTGCTGAGAGGGTAGCAAAAGAATCTCATGCAGTGCGACTTAAAGTTGGCGCGGTGTTAGTTACAGAGTCTGGAATGCTATCAATAGGATACAACGGCACTTTCCCAGGGGACGACAACTGCTGCGAAATTAAAACATATATCGGTGATGGTACTGCGATGTCAGGCGATGCAAGATGGGATCCAGTTAAAAATCAATATTACACCTTAGTAACTAAACCCGAAACATATCACGCAGAAGAGAACGTAATATCGAAATTGTTAGAGGAAGGGGTTCCTGCGAAAAACGGAACTTTGTTTTTAACTCATTCTCCGTGTTTGCCGTGTGCAAAGATACTAGCTAAAGCAAAAATAAAGGCTCTGTACTTTAAAGAACATTATCGCAGCGACGAAGGTCTTAAATTTTTAGCATCTAAAGGTATTTCGGTTATACATTATGTTTGATGTATTTTATTTTGGTAAAAAGCCAAATCTGTTTCCTCATGAAGTAGAAGCTGAAACGTTGGAAGAAGCAGCGAGCAGATCAAGAACAAAATTTTTCTGGTTTATATCTGGTGCGAACGATTATACCGGTTTCGACTTTACCTGGTTGCCGGATAAGTGGGACGAACAATATGTTCACATTTTCCCTAGCCAATGGCAAGAGTATGGGGGTATCTTCTTTGCAAACAAATATACTGCATCTGAGAAACAGTGGAAGAATCAGAGCTGCCAAACTGCGTCAAGTAAAAATGCAAATGAGATAGTATATATAGAGCATTTTAATTCGGGGTCAACCGACAATCTTGCACATATTAAAACTCTGATACCTAATGTAAAAGTATCTAGGTTTGTAGATAGTTATCTCAATACATTTAAACGCATTGCTGCATCTGCTACAACCGAACACATCTGGATTATAAGCTCATTGTGTGATTACAATAATTTCGATTTTACATGGCATCCGTCGCAGTGGCAATCAACAATGCTTCACGTGTTTCCGTCCAATGACCAAAAGTTTGGTGACACATTTTACATGCATGTTCCGTCGTTTAAGAAACAAATGAATCATATAGAGTTGTTAGAGTGGTTTACTACAGTTAACTATTGCGATGATCAGGTTGTTCCTCGGTTACCAATGGACCAAGTGTATTTTAAATCTGATTCAATTGTAAATGCAATCAAAGAACATACATTTGTTGGTCCATACACCTTGTTCCGAAACCTCAATGATGATGCGATCTTATATCACCAATACACACCAAGTATTTGGCGTAAAGATGATCGTTCTATACACGTTTTAGCAGAGGGCGGAAGTGTCTGTATAGTACCACGTGATGCTAAGGCAGAAATCAAGTCACAATGTTACGATTATCCGTACATTATGCGTCATAAAGAGAAGTTTTTGCCTGAAATTCCTCTTGATATTGTCTATATTAGTAATGGAGAACCAGACGCAGAACGTTGGTATAACCACTTAGTAGATTGTGTTTATGGCAATCCGTTTAACACTCATACCAAACGTATTAAGTGGGTTAAGGATGTTAGCGGCCGTGCAGCGGCGTACAAAGCAGCAGCAAACGTATCTACTACCCCTTGGTTCTTTACAGTGTTTGGTAAGTTAGAAGTTAACCCAGAGTTTGATTGGTCTTGGCAACCAGATAGATTACAAGAACCGAAGAGTTATGTGTTTCATGCTAAAAACCCAGTAAACGGATTAGAATATGGTCATATGGCGATGATTGCATATAATAAGAAACTAGTTCTTGAGAATGACGGATCTGGATTAGACTTTACACTACAACAAGCACACGAAGTCGTTCCTTTGTTATCTGGTACAGCACACTACAACGTTGATCCGTGGACTACATGGAGAACAGCATTTCGGGAAGTATTGAAGTTGAAGGATTACGCAGTTAATAAACCAAACGACATCAATGCTGAGTATAGATTGCATGTATGGTTAACACAAGCAGAAGGTAATAACGGCCTCTGGTCGTTAGCAGGTGCAGAGGATGCAATAAAATTCTATAATGAGGTAAACGGCGACCCCAACAAACTGCATTTGTCTTACGAGTGGGCGTGGTTAAGAAAGTTGTTTACTACAAACTATAGTAATGCCGATTAATCTGATCGGCAATGTATTCAACCTCAGAATCTGATAATTCTGGGTAAATCGGAAGTGATAAACAAGTTTGGACAAACGATAAAGCATTTGGAGTTTTGTGTTCGTTAAAAAGCTCAAATGCAGAATCGAGTTGGGTCAGTGATTTATCGTAATGGATCCTAGTCTCAATCCCCTTATCCGCTAGTCGATGTTGCAGTTTGTGACGGTCAGCAACATGAATAACATACTTGTGCCAAGCATGGACAACACCCGGCTCAACATGCGGAATACGAACAACTTCTGACAATTGCTCAGAGTAATACTCGGCGATTTGTTTCCTGCGTTCTTGCCACAAATCGAAATATTTTAGCTTAACTAACATCTGAGCACAATCGGCTTCGCTCATCCGTGAGTTAGTGCCGATGTGCATAAAGTGGTTTTCTTTTCCGTTATTCCGCCAGTCACGAAATGCATTAGCTTCATCGATGGTGTCACATAGTAACATACCTCCACTTCCAAAGTTAGGTAAATTTTTAGTAGGGTCAAAAGATAAGCAACTAACATCTCCTAACTTACCACTTGGGATTCCGTTATATGACGCTCCAAAACTCTGAGCAGCATCTTCAATGACATACATTTTTTTATCGAAAAACTCAGTCAACACTTTAAGTTTGTTGTAGTCAATGATGTTACCATACAAGTTTACATAAAGGATGGTGGTGATATTATCTTCTTTTGTAGTTAGTTTATATAAATCTAATAGACCTTCTTTATCTACGTCGTAGATAACTACATCTCTTGTGGCTACTTTTGCTGCGTTGTATGTGGCAGGAAAACTAATAGCAGGGATAGCAACGTTTCCTGAGTTAGATTGGTTATCGATGCGGGTATTATATCGGCAAGCAAATTCTAATGCTTGAGTGCAACTATTAACTGCGACAGCATATTGCCGGTTACATCTGGATGCTATAGATTTTTCGAACTTTCTGGTATTCTCACCATCTAACGCATTGCCAGATGTATAAACTACATCAATAGCATCTAGAAGCTCTGCTTTTAGATTACTATACATCCTGTCTAACCCAAAGAATTTTATTTTTGCCATAGTGCGGGATTTTTCAGGTACCATTGATGATAACGGCGGAACCCTTCTTCAACATTAACTGTTGGTTGATAGTCTAAGTCGAGCATTGCTTTCTTGATACTCAACTTACCACGCGACGGGAAAGCGGGATCCTTTTCTGCGGCTTTAAGGTCACCCTTACCTGTAATTTCAATTGCAAGTTTAGCAGCATCAAGCAAAGTATACACTCTTTTTTCGCTGCGAGTAATGTTGTAAATTTGATTATCTGCTGCGTCAGTAGTTGCAGCTAACACAAAGCCCATTGCGGTATCATCGACATAGGTAAAGTCTAATACTTCATCAACACCTTTTACGTTAAGAGTTTCGCCGCGCATTGCCATGGTCATAAACTTACTTACAACTCTATCTTCAACATCCCATTCACCGTAAACAGCACTTGGACGAATAATAGTGTACTTCATGTTTGTTCGGCGAGCATAATCTTTAACTAGCCATTCGCCTGCTAACTTCATAATGCCATATTGACCGATTGGGGCAGTCGGCAAGTCTTCTGTTTGCGATTCGCTAGTAAAGTCTCCGTACACCATAGAACTAGATGCGTAGACAAACTTCTTAATATTGTGTTTCTTAGAAGCTTCTAGCAATGTAATAAGACCAGTCATCATAACATCGCTTCCCCAAATTGGTTGTTCACCTACAACCTTTTGCCTTGGGAACGAAGCCAAGTGAATAACAATATCTGGCTTAAACTTACTCATTACATAATCAACTAAGGCAGCATTGCGAATGTCGCCTTCTACTGTTTCTGAAGTGTACCGCTTCATACGGTGTTCTTTAAGATATGCCATTTCTTTTTCTGGCACAAACCCGTAGTTAGTAAAACTGTCATATGCTAACGCTTTGTGATTAAACCTCTCAAGAAATCGCATTGCGTTATGACCAATGAATCCTGCGCCTCCAAATACTAATATTTTAGACATTATTTCTCCTTATTACACTGCCATCGGCGCAGTTAATGCACCCCAGTGTTGGTAATTTTCTAACTCGAAATCAGACATCTTAAAATCCTCAATGCAAGTAACGTCTGTGTTAATTTTTAATTTTGGTAAATCGAACCTTGACCTCGAAAGTTGCTCTTTAACTTGAGGGATATGATTTTTGTATATGTGAGCATCGCCGATAGTGTGGATAAATTCGTTCACCCCTAATCCGCAAACCTGAGCAATCATATGGGTTAGTAATGAGTACGATGCAATGTTAAACGGCACACCTAAAAAGAAATCAGCACTGCGTTGATACATTTGGCAACTAAGTTCGTTCTTGCTGTTTACATAGAACTGAGACATCACATGGCATGGCGGCAATGCCATTGCATTTAATTCTGCTGGTTGCCATGCAGTAAGGATATGCCTGCGGCTATGAGGATCCTTTTTAATGTTTTCGATTAAATCGCCAAGCTGATCAATAGTAGGGCCTAGTCTTCCTCCCCAAGATCTCCATTGCGTACCGTAAATGCGGCCTACGTCACCGGTGAACATTGCCTTTGGCTTCCAGTAATCTGCGTTAGCATTCTCAGTCCAAATTGTTTTACGATCGGGATCTCTTGTTCCGTGTAAAATCTCACATAACCTACGTTCATCGTTGCTGCCTTCAATAAACCAAAGTAGTTCAGATACCACGGCTTTCCACGCTAGTTTCTTAGTAGTAACAGCAGGAAATCCTTTTTGTAAATTGTACCGTGTCTGCATACCAAATACACTTAATGTACCGGTATTAGTACGGTCAGTCTTTTCTTCCCCGAATTCCATAATGTATTCGAGATTCTTTAAATATTCTTTCATTGGTTTTACCTTAAAAAGTTTTGTAGAACTTCGTAGGTGCAGTTATTACCGGGCTTACATGATACAGTTTGGAATCCAAGCAAGAACTTACGAAGATCGATCTTAGTATCTATGTTATACGAACCCTTCATACGTGTCAAGTAAATTCGATCCAATAGATGTTTGGTTGATTCTAGAACTTGTTTACCGCCGATAACAAATATGTCTTTGGTTGGAAATTCTGCTTGAATCTTTTTAATTCGATCTTCTATGTTGCTGCTAATAGTAATAACCCCAGGCATCGGAATAGACTTTGAAGTTAATACGATGTTAATTCTATTAGGCAAAGGCTTAGGCATCTTCGGGTCGTCCCAAGTGTTTCTGCCCATCACCACAATGTGGTTTGTTGTTATTGTTTTAAAATGAGTTAAATCTTCCGAATTATGTGGCCAAGGTAGGGTTCCACGGAACCCTATCCCGCCATACGAATCGGTTGCAAAAATTGCGTTAATCATAAATTAAGTTACTTTAGAGATGCTAAAAACTTGTCAGTGATGGGTTGAATAGTTTTTGCTACAAGGTCGATGTTTACAAAAAAATCTACATCTTTAATTATGTAGTCAAGTTTCTCTAGTTTTTCATTAATGCGTTCTTCTATTTCGACCGGATCACGTCCTTCTTCTAGAAGCTGCAAAATATCAATTACTACTGATGTTCCGTCTCTGAGATTTACGTTAAGTGCTTCAAGACAAGTGATAGGAATCTCATCTTTTTCGACATCTTTAAGGATCCTGGTCCACTTCTCACGATCACTAACATTAATCCGCTTTGACTTTGGTTTTTTTGGCTGGCGTTTCTTTGGTTGTTCTTGCATTTTTTCTAGGTGCCTTAGTTACCTTCACTAACGACTGTGCTTCTGCTTCTAACCGTGCTGCTTCTGCAAGAAGACCTTCAGCGTTTAAACGCATCTGAGCTGCTTGATCTAGACGATGTTTTGCAATCATCTCATCGGTTAACACTGATGTATCTGGTGCAGTTACAGTTTCAACAACTTTCTTTGTTGGATTTTTTAATCCTTTGTTGTTGTCTAGCTCTTGAAGCTTTTTAATTGCGTCTTCGCCCTTCTCCATCTCGGATAGTAAATTATTTAGCTCGTCGAGTCTAACTTTGGCACTAGCGGTAGGAGTTACAATAACTTGATTTGTAGGAAGCTTCTTAATAAAACCTTCCTGATGCAATGTAGTAAGTGCATTGCGGCCGTCTGCCATAGTGATTCTAAATAAAGCGTCAGCGAAGTCTTTAGCTTGTTGACCAATCGGGCTCTCTAAACACTTCATAACTTCGTCGTGAATCATTCTTGGGAGAAGATCACTATATGCTGCTAAACACATATGATCTTCACCTGGCACTTGACGGTATAAAATAACAATCTTTTTGTTGTTATGGTTGCCTACATGTTTTAACATTATTTTGTTCCTTTGGTTTTTGCTGCTGCCTTTTTAACAACTGGCTTCTTAGCTGGCTTAGAACCTTCTTCAACGGTTGCAGTTGGAGTAGCATTGGCTGCTTCTGGTGCTGCTTCTGGCTTCTTTAAGGCCCCGGCTGAATCTAAGAATTTAATGATGCGGTCGTATAATGCGCCAACAGTGCTCAACTCCTCTGGTTTGAATGTGCCGCGCTGGGTCGAAATTTGGATAACTTGTAAGGCAAGGGTTAAGTCGTTGATAGTGAGCGACGGTGCTCCGTCTGCTGGTGCTGCATCTTGTTGATTAGTTATTTGTTCAGTCATTCTTGTCTCCGTAAAATAAACCGCTAATATATTTACTATGCAGACGAGAGACTAAAATTTTTTCTGATTTAGTTCAGGTAGTATTAAGCTGAAGTAAGTAGCTTCAGAGTGATCTTCGAAAGCGGCACAGCACTTAATGTCAGTCATTTTGTTGCTTGTAACTATGCGATCTGACAGGTAAAAGCGACCTTGTAACTTTTCGTGTATCCAATCGGATATGTCTTTAGGCTGAACCTTGATGTTAAATAGAACCGGTAAGAAGTGGGGAGGTAATGTATCTACCCTACGTCTGTTTAATGCTGCAAGTAAGTTAATTTCAATCAATGGAGGTGCTTAAAATATATGCCGATAGAAAGTACAATAACAACGATCCAACCAGCTAATTTAAACAAGTTAACCCCTGAGTCATCTTTAACAGGGGCAGGCCTTCCTTCTATACTAACCTGGAATGGCGGAATTATGTCGTGAGTAGTGTCAAACTGTGGGAATAATACGTCGTGTCTCGCAAGCAAAGCAAAAATAGTTTTAGCGTGAGCTGGATCAAACCCAGCACGGTTTCCGTCACGGGTATCAGACAATAATTCAACCAACCGTGCTCTGCCAGCAGCAGTGCCCCACTGAGTTTTAATCTTAGTAGCAAGATGCGGATATGCCGCAAATAAACTGTTGGTGTTAATAGTATCCATGGCTATTATTTATTTTGGATGTGCGTAATTAAAGGCTTCAAGCCAAGAATTTAATCCATCAATTGAGTTGCACTGACCCACTTCGTTACCGTCTCGGTCTTTAATTACGAAGGATCGATATGTTGTTGATACTTCGAACCCTTTCTCAGCTAAAGCACCTTTAATTGATTCATAAAACTTAATTAGTCTCTGTTCGTTGGCCATAGCAATACTTATTGTTACACGATTCTACCCAAAGATTCATAGAATAATTGTTTCACCAACTATCGAATTAGTCACTTATATTCTTCGTAGTGTGCAAATATACCAAACGGAGGTTGTGCATCCTTGTTACCGTTGATGATCCAAACAGTATCGCAGTAGTCTTCATCGCCCCAGCTACTGAACGGAAAGCCGTCTGTGAACATAATAAACTTTTTGGGCTGGATGTCGTTTTCCTTCATGAACGCCCAGTTGACATCAAAATCAGTTCCGCCGCCGCCCCGAGGTTCGTAACTCAGCAAGTCTGCAGAGTTGTCTGCCGTAAATTCTTGCATATTGTAAACTTGAGTGTCAAACGTCCACAGCATAATCTTAAAGTCGCTGTAAGCGTCCATAATGCCCTTGATCTCGCCAAGGAACTCTTTAAGCATTTGGTGCGAGATAGAACCCGACGTGTCAATTGCAATTGCAATGTCAATAGTCTCTTCGGGCTTCATGCCTGGGAGAATTGCGTCACAGTGCCAGCCTCGCCGCGACGGACGAAGCCACGTAAAGTCGCTCTTAATAGTGCTTTCGATTTGCTGTTGCAGCAACTCGCGCCAAGTAATCTTGGGCTCAGTCATCTCGTTGATGATGCGCTTTACACCTGCGGGCAAGTTACCTGCGCCTACTGCCTGTGCAGCCGCCAGCATAGCTTCCTTGATCTCGTCGCGGATCGCCTTCTTCTCTTCTTCTGACAGCTTCGGACGCCCTTTGCCACTGCCATCCTGATCACCACCATCGCCCTCACCGTCTTCCATATGGTCGTCAAGAACCATTTTGATGAGCTGATCAAGGTCAATTTTGTCTGCTTCATCGTAGAGCTTGTCATACACTTCTTCAGCAGACATGCCTTTAAACTTCGGATCAAACAGGATTGGCGTCTTGTTGATCTTTTCGCCAATACGCTGATCAATTAGGTCAGCGTTGACGCAGTAGTCAGCAGCAACGTTAAACAGGCGCGGGTCGCGATCTACGCGACGCCCCATGTGATCATATACGTTATGCAGCACCTCGTGGCCAAACAAGAACTCTGTCTCCTTAACGGAGAGCTTATTTACGAATTCGGAATTGTAGTAGAATTTGCGTCCGTCTGTTGCGGCAGTAGGCAACCACTCGTCTGCGTTTTCTAACACCAAACGAGTTGCCATGTTACCGAAAAACGGCGCACGGATGAGCAAACCAATTCGCGCAGTAATGAGCTTCTCGCGAACTGCGGCATCAACCTTTGGGTCCGTAACAGTTTTGGACTTTTCCTTAGTGCTAACTGTAGTGTCTTTTGCGCCCGCCATGTGCATGTAATTACGCATTAAATACTCCGTGTTTTTAGTGTATGAAGCTATTATACTGGGATTTTGGGTTGTTGTCAATGGTTATTTTGGGGTTGTAAGTCATTGATTTACAAAGTCAAAAAAGTGTTGGTAGCACAAAAGAATACGACTAAATAAGTGTAGTTCGCGGGATTGCAGTCCCCAACTACTCTAAGCAACCTGGGAGGGTTATATGCTCAGCAATACTATTTACTTGAAGTACCAACCTTTACATACTTTACTTGAACAACATCCGCAAGTAAAAGATCAGCTTGCCCAAATTTACTTTGAACATAGAACAGGAAACCCGAGTGTAGTAAATAAACACTTTCGGAACTTGTTAGAATCGTTTGGGTTTAATTACCATAAGCAAGGTTACAGCCCAAAAGAGATTGCATACAGAATACAGTATAATGATTGGAGCTATCATTATTGTAGAACCTGCGGAAAAGAAGTGGATAAGTTCGACTCGTTTGAGAATGGATTCCAACATCACTGTAATGCCAAATGTTCTGGTTTAGACC
>Ga0209835_1000446_pt1 | contig 27378 bp, 9 predicted proteins | sample LakKivwa52mmetaG_FD_184138 | JGI IMG/M metagenome (GOLD analysis project Ga0209835, IMG submission 184138) | Anoxic lake water microbial communities from Lake Kivu, Rwanda to study Microbial Dark Matter (Phase II) - Lake Kivu water 52m metaG... | ecosystem: Environmental > Aquatic > Freshwater >... | reverse complement strand
GATGCCAGGCAATTGTTTCGGTCAAGAAACCTGAGTAAACCGAGGAAGGCGAATATCAATGCTTCTTTGAAGTCCACAATGTTTTCGTCAGGAATAATCAGCGATTGAGAAACCAGCTCACGCATTCTTGACAACAGGAACTTGTTTTTTGCACCGCCGCCAGTAACGAGCATCCTGCCACCCCGTTTTGTTTTAATCGAAATCTGGTAAGCAATGTGCTCAACCAACGTCCGCAACTGATCTTCGATAGGGAAACCTGATCCTGAAAGAACCGGCAGGAATTCGCTTTCAAGCCACTCACGGCCAAGCGATTTTGGTCCGGTTAGGGAATAAAATGGCAGGTCGTTCAATGCCGAAAATAGTTCTTGCCTGAAAGTTCCGACCGAAGCCAATTTTCCATCTTTATCATATTCAAATCCAATGGTTTGTGCCAGGTGATTCAGCGCAATATTTACCGGGCAGATGTCAAAGGCTTTTCTCGAACCATTTTCGTCACTGAATGAAATATTGGAAAATCCTCCCAGGTTAAGGCAAAAATCATAATCCCCAAAAAGCAATTCGTCGCCTATTGGCACAAGCGGCGCCCCCTGACCGCCCAACGCCACATCCTGTGACCGGAAATCACAAACTGTTGTTATGCCGGTTTGAGCAGCAATTTCGGCCCCGCTGCCAATTTGTAAGGTCAAACCAGTGTCAGGCCTATGAAAAACAGTGTGACCGTGAGAAGCAATAAGGTCAGGTTTCAGATTGAATTCACGGATAAAGTCCAAAGTTGTCCGGCCAATGAGTTTGCCAAATTCAGTGTGCAGTTCCGCCAAAGTAAGTCCATCTGCAGTGAAAGCCGCCTGCAGTCTGCGTTTCCATTCGGCAGAGTATCCAAAGGTTTTTGCTGCCGGAATTTCGAAATGCCACCGTCCATCAATTTCCTGAAAGGTGCAATAAGCCAAATCCAGCCCGTCGAGTGAAGTCCCCGACATCAGCCCGATTACCCTGTATTCGGCAGCGCCATTTGTTTTCATAACTATAATAAATTACAGGACGGTCAGCAGCTTTTCAAGCCTGATTCCGCGCGAACCTTTTATCAGAATGGTTTTACCGCGGAGGGGATTGTTTTTGATAAACCCGATGAGATCATCCACCGACAAAAAGTTCAGAGAGGAAGAATTTCTGCTGATTTCGCTGAAATTGTTTCCCACAAGAAAAATTTCTTTTGAACCGGAGCTTTGGGCTAGTTCGAGGATTTTTTTGTGTTCGCGAATGGACTCATCACCCAATTCAAGCATATCTCCAAGAATCAGCGCTTTATTGGTATCGGGAAGTTTCGAAAAGTTGGATATGGCAGCCTCCATGCTCGACGGGTTGGCGTTGTAGGCGTCCATCACCACTCGGTTTGAGGAAGTCCGGATAAATTGCGAACGGTTGTTCTCGGGTTTGTAATTTTCGATGGCAGCTCTGATATCTGCCGGTTCAACGCCAAAATGATGACCAATGCAGGCAGCCGCAAGCATATTACTGAAATTGTAAGCGCCGACCAATTGGCTATTTACCTGAATGAGGATGTTTTCTAATTGAATTTCGAGGCCAAGAAAAGGAGATTCTCCGGTAATTTTGCCTCTCACGATGCTATCGTCCTCATTGCCATATTTGAACTTCGGGATATCTCCGGCGAGATCATTCAGCAAACTATCCGAACCATTGATAAAGATGGTTCCGCTATTTTCCCTTATGTAGCCATAAAGCTCTGATTTTGCCCTGATTACCCCCTCAAAACCTCCAAAACCCTCCAGGTGAGCCTTTCCGATATTGGTAATGATGCCGTATGTTGGTTGAGCGATCTTGCAAAGCCGGGCGATTTCGCCCTGATGGTTGGCGCCCATTTCGATGATGGCGATTTCGGTTTCGGGTTTAATACCCAGCACCGATAAAGGCACGCCGATGTGGTTATTCAAATTTCCCTGCGTGGTGAGGGTGTTGAATTTTTGGGATAGAACGGCGCCGGTCAGTTCTTTGGTGGTGGTTTTTCCATTGGAACCGGTAATGCCAATTACAGGAATAGTCAAGTGGTTGCGGTGGTAGCTGGCAAGTGCCTGAAGCGTTGACAACACATCGTCCACAAGCAGAAACCGCTCACCGCCTGCACATTTTCGGTCGTCAACCACAGCGTAGGAGGCGCCGTCGGAGATGGCCCGCGATGCGAATTGATTTCCATCAAAATTGTCGCCTTTTAAGGCAAAGAACATGCATCCCGGCGCTATTTTCCTTGAATCGGTAGTGATAACCGGATTGCGAAGATAGGTTTCATACAACTTTTCGATAGTGATTTCATTCATGGCAATCGTATCTTAAGGCTGCAAAGTTAGGAAATAAAAAACCCGCTGCACGGCGGTGCAACGGGTTTACATATTTTCTAAAGAATTTTATTTGGAGCTGATTGGGCCGCCCACGCGATCCATGGCACATCTGAAACCAATATAGTTGGTAGCAGTTCTTTCGTCCATAAATCTTCTTACCCCGGGGCTGAGGAAATAAGCGCCGTCTCTCCATGAGCCGCCTTTTACTACCCTGGCCTGGTTGCTGATGAGTGAAGATCTTCCGAAATCGTACATTTTAAGAGTGGTATCTCTCATGGCTGCAGCTTCGCTCATTTGCCACTTTGAACGGTCAATCACCGACATGTGGTCGCCATCGAGATAATCCCTGTTGTCGGCCTGGCGGTAATTAATGCGGTTGGCAGCGTCGTTAACAGATATAGTATCGTATCGCATCCTGCCCAGGCTGTCTTTTTCGGCAGGTACTCCATCCTGAATGCGGAGCTTATTGAATACATTTCCGCGGTACGGACTGAAGTCTGAAACGTCTTTGTGACTTAGCGGGCGGTAAACATCTGAAACCCATTCTGCTACGTTTCCTGCCATATTGTAAAGGCCATAATCATTTGGTGGATAAGTGCCAACGGGAGCGGTGATATCGGCGCCGTCGTTCAGCGCTCCGGCAACTCCCATATAATCGCCGCGCCCTCTCTTGAAATTGTCGAGGTACTGACCGTAGGCGCGTTTGTCGGCAGTATTTCTAACCATCCTGCCATCCCACGGATAAATTCTTCGTTCGGCCACATTTTCGTAACTTGCTACGATTCCCAATGCAGCAAATTCCCATTCTGCTTCGGTGGGAAGGCGGTATTTTGGAAGCATGATCCCATCTTCGAGCCTGACTCGGCGTTCTCCGGTTCCTGTTGGGCTCAGGTCCTGCAGTGGCCGGTTAACCAACCCGTCATACTGCCCTTTGAGGTAAGCATCGGTATTGAAATTATCCTGATCCTGCTGATCGGGGTTCGGGGATAAGATTCCCTGGCGGATAAGCAACATTTCGTTCACACGATCAGAACGCCATGAACAGTAGTCTGTAGCCTGAATCCATGTTACACCAACAACCGGGTAATTGTGATATGCCGGGTGGCGCAGGTATAAACTTGCGAGTGGTTCATTGTAGGCAAGACGTTCACGCCATACCAGTGTGTCGGGCAGGGCTTGCCGGTAAACTTCGGGATAGCTTACAAATACCCTTTGCAGCCAGTAGAGATATTCAAGATAGTCGAGGTTGGTTACCTCGGTTTCGTCCATGTAAAAGGAGCGAACCGTGATTTTTCGGGGAGGATTGTTGTATTCGAACATGATGTCCTCGTCGGTTTGTCCCATCACAAAAGTTCCCCCTTCGATGAAAACAAGACCCGGACCGGTTTCCTGGTCGCGGTAACGTGAAACCTCAAAACCGCCGTTCTGCGGGTTATTGTATTCCCATCCTGTAGTGGGAGAGACGTTATTTTTTGTCCCGAAAATCCCTTTACAGGAAGGCATTAAAAAACCTAAGGAAATAACTACTAAAAGAAAGAACAACTGCTGATTTTTGAACATGCTTGATAGTTTTTTGAAAAACACGGTAACTAACTAAAAACTTGGACATTTTATTGCCCCTCGTCTTGCACTTTTTTTGTCGCAGGGAATCACCAGGGCAAATGAAAGCTCATGTGCGCCACCCGCGGCATTGCCGAATTGCGAAACAGTGTAATCGTAACTATAACCAAAACGATACTGTTCGTGCTGCAAACCTACTAATAATATTACAGCATCCGGATTTTCGAACGCATGCCTGAACCATAACCCAAAAACGAAAGGTTCGTAGGCAAAGTAACTGCCCAGATTAAGTTGTTTAAAGTCACCCTGTTGCTGGTATAAAATGTTGGGTGAAACCATTAATTCCGAACCATACGAGCTGCGGTAGCGCCTGTCGTTGCCAAAATTTGCCCCGGCGTGCAGGGTAATTTTCATTCCCATTTTCGTCTCCTGATGCTCCAATAAAAATCCTATTTCAGGCTGAGTTGGGTGATGAACCGCTCCGCCAACGAAATATTTTTCGCTGAATCCAACCAGGAAACCCCCGGCGAAATCCACATAATTGATGCTTTCAGAAACTCCGGTGGGTGGAGTGGTGGTGTTGTCCCGCAAATTGGAAGGCAAAACAAGATCCGCCAGGCTAAGACCCCGCTGCCCGTAAGTGGCCTGAAGCGCAAGGTTAGCCTCTACATCCCGGCTGATAGTGAGTTTATAAGCATACATTCCTGAAATCATCAACTGGCTTATGGCAGCTTCGCCCTGCTTGTCGTAATGTAACTGCAAGCCAACCCCGCCATTGAGAAATTCTGAATACCTGTCCCAGGAGAGACCGTAGGCTGTGAATGCCCCAGGAAGAGTTGGCCATTGATTGCGATAATTGAGGTTAAAACGCGAGCAATATTCTGATCCTGCCAGCGCAGGATTGAGATACAAAGGGTTAGCATAAAACTGAGAAAAAGGGAAATCCTGCGACTGCACCTTAAAAGATAAAATGAACAGAAGCGCAAAAACAAGTGATGGGTTTCTTAATTTTATCATACAAAAGCAACCATTTACGCAACCTTTAATCTCTCTATAAACTCATTTACAGGTAGGTTATTTTATTTCCGGGTTCAGGCGTAACTCCAAAATCAGGGTCTTTGACGGATTGATACATGATCAAAACGATTTTCCCGCTGATAGTTAACAGCAATATAAAACCGATCAGGTTCGTTTTCATGCCTCCGGGTTCTATAATGCCCTGTGGATCAATCAAAGGGGAAATCAATAAGGTAATTGCCTGAATTTCAACCTGAACAAATGTATTTGGAAGGTGTTGATTTAATTGTTATCAAATGAAATTAATAAGAATGAACCAACTGATCATCTTTTCTCTATACCTCATTTCCTTTGTTTCACCGCTGTTTATCTATGGACAGGAGGTTAAAGTTCCATTCGCTTTGCAGTGGAATCCGCCGGTTGAAGTGAAGATTTCGGAAACAGAATCCTACAGGTACCTCAATTTTTTCGATGCCCGCTACGATGACGCTGATGACATGACCCCGAAATTCCAAAAAACCCTCAGGCTGGCTGGTCAACCTTCGGCCTTAAATGTCAGCATCATAAATCCGGTTTATACCCCACTGCAGCATGACGAAATGCTTTGGCTCCATGCCATTCATACTTTATCCAACGATATTGATGTAAGCGCTGAAATAGTCAAATCGGGGAATGAGGCTTTTGCTGCCGTGAGTTTTACACCCTTTCGCATCAACCCTGAAACAGGCAGGGTGGAGAAATTATTGTCCGGTGAAATTTTACTTGAACAGGCTGCTGAGGTAAAATCAGGGACTGTAATTGAAAATTTTGCTCTCAATTCGGTGCTGGCATCAGGTAATTGGTATAAAATCAGGATCAATAACACCGGCCTTTTCAAGGTTACCCATGCTCAACTGGCCGAAATGGGAATGAATGTTACGTCGCTCAGCTCGGCAAACATCAGGGTTTATGGAAATGGAGGGGGAATGCTGCCCGAAAATAACTCGACCCCCCGATTTGATGATCTTCAGGAAACCTCTATAGCTGTGTTCGATGGTGGAGACGGACTATTTGGATCGGGCGATTTTTTGGTTTTCTACGGTATTGGCCCGGATGTGTGGAAGTTTGAACCCATACTTTTCAGGTTTTCGCACGAGAAAAACCTCCTCTCCGACTACGCCTATTATTATATTACTGCTGATCTTGGCCCGGGCAAACGCATCACTCAGTTGCCATCATCCTCACAACCGGCCAATTACATCTCAACAACTTTCAACGATTACATTTTTCACGAACTCGACCAGGTTAACCTCATCAAATCGGGGAGGGAGTGGTATGGTGAAATTTTCGACCTCATCACCCTCTATAATTATAGTTTTTCTTTTCCCAATCTCAAATCCGACGTTCAGCAGCACATCAAAATCAGGACAATCGCAAAATCCGTCCTGACCAGCACCTTTGTGGCCAATGTCAACAGCAACGATCCGCTGATAATAACCATCAATGGCACACCGGACAACCCAGAAGGCCAGTATGCCCGAGATGCAATCGGCGAATTGAAATTTTACACCAGCAGCGATAATATCAATCTCGGACTTAAATACAATAAGCAATCCACGAGTGCCATCGGCTGGCTGGATTACATCGAACTCAATGTTACCCGCAATTCCATTTTCACCGGAGGGCAGATGGCTTTCAGAGATGTTTGGTCGAAGGATTACAACAAGGTAACTGAGTTCCGGTTGAGTAATGTTAATGCAGGGGTTACAATATGGGAGGTTACTGATCGTCACAATATCAGGCACGTTCAGGCGGCCCTGGCCGGGAATACCATGAGCTTCACGCTCCCCACGGATGAAGCAGTTAGAGAGTTTATCGCTTTCGACGGCACGCAGTTCCATGATGTTCAAACGGTGGGATATGTGCCTAATCAAAATCTTCATGCGATTGCTGATGTTGATTATGTGATTGTTTCGCACCCGGATTTTCTCACTGAAGCTAATCGTCTGGCTGAATTTCATAATTCATTCTCAAACCTGAACACGCTGGTTGTTGTTCCGGAACTGATTTATAACGAATTTTCCTCCGGATCGTCCGATATGACAGCCATAAGGGATATGATGAGGATGATGTATGATAGAGGTTCAACCGGTAAAAAGCCCCGTTATCTGCTTCTTTTCGGCGATGCGTCCTATGATCCCAAAGACAGGGTGAGCAACAACACCAACTTTGTTCTCACCTATCAATCGGTAAATTCGTTGCATTTCGTAAATTCTTACGCTACAGATGATTACTTCGGATATCTTGATCCGGGCGAAGGAACCGGCGTTAACGAAGCAATAGATATCGGTATCGGAAGATTGGTAGTGCGGACGCTTGACGAAGCCAGAATGGCTGTGGATAAGGCGATACACTATGCAACTTCACCTTCGAGGTTCGGCCCCTGGCGCAATGTGGTAACTTTTGTAGCCGATGATGAAAATCAGAATGCTCACCTGTCGCAGGCAGAGCAACTTGCTGTTTTTGTGGATACTACGTACAAAAATTACAATGTTGACAAAATCTACATTGATGCTTACCTTCAGGAATCTACCACCGGCGGTCAGCGCTTTCCATCTGTAAACAAAGCCATCAATACAAGGATGGACAAAGGAACTTTAATCATGAATTATACCGGCCACGGCGGTGAATTGGGCTGGGCACACGAGCGCATTCTCGAAATTGCCGACATCAACAGTTGGAAAAACTATGACAAACTCGCTGTTTTCATCACCGCTACCTGTGAATTTACAAGATACGATGACCCAGGAAGAATTTCTGCCGGCGAGCATGTTTTCCTCAATCCGAGCGGTGGCGGGATTGCACTTTTCACCACCTCGAGGTTAACATTTGGCTCATCCAACCTCAGCCTCAACAGGGGAATTTACAAATATGCTTTTGAACGCAATGATAAGGAACCTTACTCGCTCGGCGACCTGATCCGCCTGGCCAAACTGGAAAGCTCCGGCGGCCCCAACGATAAGAAATTCATCCTTGTAGGCGATCCGGCGCTCAAAATGGCCTATCCATACTACAACATCGAAACAACCTCGATCAATCAGCGCGAAACTTTCGAATCAAATGCCCCCGACACACTCAAAGCGCTTTCGATGGTGACCGTTACAGGAAGAATTACCGATGAATTTAAAAATGTGGTTACCAATTTCAACGGGGTGCTTTATGCCACTGTTTTTGACAAAGAAAACGAAGTGCTGACACTGGGACAGGATCCGGGAAGCTTTCAGCGTGTATTTATGCTTCGCAAAAACACCCTTTTCAATGGGAGAACTGATGTGAAGGATGGCTACTTCACCTTTTCTTTTATCGTTCCAAAGGACATAGCCTACCAGTATGGATTTGGGAAGATCAGCTATTTTGCCAACAGCGATAACATTGATGCAGCCGGTTACTACGAAAATATTGTCATCGGCGGATACGACAACACCTCCATGATAGACCGGTCTGGACCGGTAATTCAGCTTTTCATGAACGATACCACTTTTGTAAACGGCGGAATTACCAATGAAAATCCGGTTTTGTATGCACGCGTTTTCGACGAAAGCGGGATTAATGCCGTTGGAAACAGCATCGGGCATGATATTGCTGCGGTTTTAGATAATAACAACGATAAACCATTCATCCTGAATGACTTTTACCAGGCCGACTTCGGTGGATTTCAGCACGGAAGCGTCCGGTTCCCAATGAGTAATCTCACTCCGGGCATGCACGAAATACGATTCAAAATCTGGGATGTATTCAACAACTCGTCCGAAGCCACCATTTCCTTCCAGGTGATCGGGAAAAATGAAATGGTGATGAACGGGCTGAAAAATTATCCTAACCCGGTTACCGATTTCACTTATTTTACGTTTAACCACAACCAGGCCGAAAGTGAGCTGAAGGTTACCATCGAAATTTTTGACCTTTCCGGCAAAAAAGTCACTACCCTCGAGCAGTTCAACACCAGCTTTTCCTTTGCAACAAATCCTGTTTACTGGGATGGAACCAACGAAAACGGGCAATTGCTGAGGGCGGGAATTTATATTTACCGTGTACAGGCCAATAATAAGGAGGGTAAGATTTCATCAGGCACTAACAAGTTGGTCATTATCAGATAAATATATCAAAATCTAACGGTCAATCTCCAAAATGCAACCAAAGATCTTTTTAATATTTGCCTTTTTTCTGCTGATTATTGCTCCTGCGCCGGCTCAACAGGCAGCAATCAGCGAAACTATTCAATGGAGCGATATTCAGCCATTTTCTTTCGATGGCAATAATTTGAAAGTGCTGCATTTCAACGGAGCTTCCAATTGTGAAAATTTCGGGATGCTGCCGGTTTACACACGCCTTTTCCCGAATGAAACACCTCACGAAACTTTTACCTTCAACATTGCCGATCCGGAATTTCTTCCCTTCGACGACCAGGCAGCACTTGAGGATGTTACAGATATTGACCTTGTACCCCGAAATCTTTCTTTCTCCTCAGGAATAGCAACGGTGCGCAAGCGTAACTACAGCGAACTGACTCTGTTACCTCTTCGGATCAACCCTGAAACAGGGTTGGTTGAAAAACTGATTTCTTTCAGAATCGAGATTTTCAGCGAAAGCACATTAGGCCCGGTATTTAAAGAAGAGCCCGTTCTTTTTGCAGAAAACTCAGTCCTAAAGGAAGGTGATTGGTACAAGGTTGCGGTAGTTAAAACCGGTATCCATAAGGTCTCCTACGAAGATCTCACCGGGATGGGAATGAATTTTTCTGGTGTAAATCCTGATCATATCCGCTTTTTTGGAAATGGTGGCACTATGCTCCCCGAACGCAACGGCGACCCCAGGCTTGACGATTTGCAGGAGCTTTCGATCCTGATGCAAGATGGGGGAGACGGAAGTTTTGATGCCGGTGATTATATTTTGTTTTATGCCCAGGGGCCGGTTTCGTGGAAATATGTGCCGATTAATCTCGCTTTTGAGCATGTCAGACATAGGTATTCTGACCACAATTATTATTATGTAACAGTGAAGGATGGACCAGGTAAACGTGTTGTTCCTCAGGAGATTATAACCGCAATGCCGGTTCAGGAGATAACAAAATACAATTATTTCGAATCTTTCAGCCTCGACAGCATCAACCTCATCCGCAGTGGTTCCGAGTGGTACAGCCATGAATTCTCTGATGTAACTCAGCGCACTTACAATTTTTCTTTCCCCTACCGCGACGTTGCAGAGAATGTTTTCATCTCAGCCGATGTGGCTGCCAGGTCGTTTGTCAATTCCAGTTTCGATATCTATGCCAATGGAGAATTGCTATGGAATTTCCCGATCACAGCAGTGCCGCCGGGAAGCATTAAATACGCAAACGAAATGATGAAAACCCGAAGACTGGCGATTTCCGGAAGCCAGGATATTTCGTTCGGGGTGACCTACAACAAACCGGCGGCAGATAGCAGGGGTTGGCTCAATTACATTGATGTGAATGTAATCAACCGGCTCGAGTTTCATGGAAGTCAGATGCCATTCCGGAACATTTTTGCTATGTATTCCGATACCATCACACGGTTCAAACTGACCAATGTAACCAACCAGGTAACCATCTGGGATGTGACCGATCATCAGAATGTGAAATCAATTGATTACCAATTAAATGGTGATACTTGCTCTTTTGTATCCCGAACTGACAGGCTGCGTGAGTTCATTGCTTTCAATCACCTGTTTTACTTTAATGCTGAAATGCTCGGAAAAATTGAAAATCAAAACCTACATGCCCTTCAGGAAGCAGATTTCATCATTGTAAGCCATCCCGATTTTTTGGAACAGGCTGAACGGCTAAAAACATTGCATGAGCAAATTGACCAGATGGCCATCCACCTGGTAACTCCGCAACAAATCTATAATGAGTTTTCCTCCGGGAAACCTGATCCGGCAGCTATCCGTGATTTTGTAAGGATGATTTATGGCAAATCCCAGGACCCGCCGCGCCTGAAATACCTGCTCCTGTTTGGAGACGGCTCCTACGATCCGAAAAACAGAATCGAGAACAACAAAAATTTCATTTTAACCTACCAGTCGAAACAATCGTTGATTTATACCACCTCTTATGTTACGGATGATTTCTTTGGTTTAATGGATTCCAATGAGGGCGCTGATGCAGTGGGAAACCTCGACATCGGCATTGGAAGATTTCCGGTGAATACCCTGACCGAAGCCAAGCAATTAGTGGATAAATACGAAAGCTACATGACTCTATCGCCAGAAAATCAAGGTCATTGGCGAAATCAATTCTGTTTTATTGCTGATGATGAGGACGATAATCTGCATATTTTCCAGGCTGATACCGTTTTGGTAAAAACTGTTGCCGATAGCAATAATTCCCTGAACATCAACAAGATATATCTTGATGCATACCGTCAGGAAAAAACATCGGTGGGAGAAAGATATCCTGACGCCACCGTAGCCATCAATGAGCAAATGAACAATGGGGCTCTGTTTGTTAACTACACCGGGCATGGCGGCGAAATTGCCCTTTCGCATGAGCGCGTGGTGCAGATCCAGGATATTTTATCGTGGAACAACCAAAGTAAATTACCAGTGTTGATTACGGCAACCTGTGAGTTTGCGCCCTACGACAACCCCAGCCTTGTGTCAGCCGGCGAAAATGTTTTACTCAATCCAAATGGCGGTGGAATTGCTTTGATGTCAACTACAAGAGTAGCTTTTGCTTCGAGCAACCTTGTGATGAACAAACGAATTTACGATACGCTGTTTCGCTCGCAGCCAGGCAATTACCCGCGGCTTGGAGATTTGATCATGTATTCGAAAATTCCCAACAACGTTAACTTCCGAAACTTTACCCTCCTGGGCAATCCCGCCCTAAAGCTCGCTTTTCCTGAAAATCAGATTATTGTTGATTCGATAAACGGAAAACCGGCTGCTGCTCAGCGAGATACACTCAGAGCGGGAAGTTATGTGAGTTTCAGTGGTTATGTAGCTACACATGCTGATAATCAGATTTTGGATGAATTTGAAGGCGTTCTTTATCCGGTTTTTTATGACAAAGCAAAAAAGATTTCCACGCTTGCCAATGACCCCCGAAGTGCGGTTTTTCAATTCGATTTGCAACAGGAGATTCTATATCAGGGAACAGCCGAAATCAAAAAGGGTAGATTTTCGTTCTCTTTTGTTGTTCCCAAAGACATCATTTACAGCTATGGAACCGGAAAACTTTCGTTGTACGCTACCGATGGCCAAACGGATGCAGCAGGTGCTTTCAGCGGGTTCGTTTTAGGTGGCTTTGATGACGAAAATCCTGACCAGGCCGGGCCGGTTGTAGATATTTATCTAAACGCCAAACCATTCACAAACGGAAGCGTTACCCATAGTAGTCCAACCTTTTATGCTGATCTTTTCGACGAATCAGGCATCAACTCATTTGGTGTTGGTATCGGCCATGATATTGTTGCGCAGCTTGACGGACCTTTAAAAGAGAGCCTGATTCTCAACAGCCATTATGTTCAGGAGATGAATGATTTTCGGCAGGGCTCCATTCAGTTTCCATTCAGCAAACTTCCAAACGGACAATATTCCCTTCAGCTAAAAGCCTGGGATATGGTGAACAACTCCTCCACAGCGGCTATTCAGTTTACGGTTTCCGACAATATCACCACCGACCTTACCCAGGTTTTCAATTATCCCAATCCTTTCAGGGATTATACCTCGTTCACTTTTCAGCACAATCAGTTCGACAGCCCGTTGACGGTAAAATTCAGCATTTACGATTTTAACGGTAGGCTTGCGCACACTATCGGCCCACTCGAGTTAATCAGCAATGGATATTACATCGAGCCTGTTTACTGGGACGGAACAAATGATGGCGGCACTAAACTAAAATCCGGTTTGTACGTTTACAGGGTGGAAGTTACCAACCCTTCGGGCGATATTACTTACATGACCCAAAAACTCATGATCGCCGACTGATTGCCTGTCGAAGGCAAAACAATATAAAAAACGAATGGCCGTTAAACATGTCTAATTTTATCAAGGAAAACATAAACTTTATGATTAACAGAACTTTTGCTATCATCCTCATTAGTTTTTTAGCAATAAATTTCACACACGGGCAGGATAAACCCAATTACCTTGGACAAACCAATACCATAACCACAGCAGTTCCATTTCTGTTAATTGCACCTGATTCCCGTTCAGGAGCTATGGGTGATGGTGGTGTAACCTCCACCCCGGATGCTAACTCAATGCACTGGAACCCTGCCAAATACGCCTTTATTGAATCCAAAGCCGGTTTTGCCGCCACCTACAGCCCCTGGCTCAGAGCCATCGTGAGCGATATTAACCTGGCCTATGTTGCCGGTTACTACAAAATTGATGATCGTCAGGCCATTGCCGGATCTTTACTCTATTTTTCGTTGGGCGATATTACTTTTACAGATATTCAGGGACAAACCATTGGAAATTACCGTCCTAACGAATTTTCAATTGATGGAACCTATTCGCGTAAATTCTCGGAAAACTGGTCAGGAGCAGTAGCAGCGAGGTATATTCACTCCAATCTTACCCAGGGAATCACCGTTAGCGGTGTAGCTACTAAACCCGGTCAATCAATCGCTGCCGACATTTCAGTTTATCATCAGCGTGAGCTTAACTGGCGCAGCATGGAGTATGCTGAATTTTCATTTGGTCTCAATTTATCCAACATTGGTTCGAAAATTTCCTACTCTGATGCTACTACCGAGACCGACTTTATACCAACCAATCTGCGATTTGGCCCCCGCCTCACCATGGATTTGGATGAATTCAACCGATTGTCTTTCTTTTTCGATATCAACAAATTACAGGTTCCCACCCCACCAATCTACGCCACCGATGAAAACGGACAAACCATTGTTGATGAAAACGGAAACAAAGTCATCGAAGCTGGTAAAGACCCCAACGTTAACGTCATTCAGGGTATGATCCAGTCGTGGTACGATGCTCCCGGTGGATTTGAGGAAGAAATGCGGGAGTTTTATTACAGCGTCGGTACAGAATACTGGTACAATAAAGCTTTTGCAGTGCGGGGAGGATTTTTCTACGAAAATAAATACAAAGGAAACCGCCAGTATTTTACCCTCGGCGCCGGATTGAAATACAACGTTTTCGGGCTTGATTTCTCATATCTTATTCCGCTCGAACAACGCAACCCACTTGAGAACACACTCAGGTTTACCCTTTCCTTCGACTTCAACGATTTCTATAATTAGCAGATCAATAACGAAACGCAAAAGCCGGTCGGGATTCCCTTCCGGCTTTTTTGTTAGTTTTGATGGCAAAAAAGGATATGAATTTCCGCATAGGATTCGGATATGACGTTCACCGGCTGGAGCCCGGCAGACGTCTGGTTCTGGGTGGAACAGAGATACCACATTATAAAGGAGCAGACGGTCACTCTGATGCCGACGTGCTGATCCATGCCATCTGCGATGCCCTGCTTGGTGCAGCCAACCTGAATGACATCGGATTTCACTTTCCCGACAGCGACTCCAGTTACAAAGGCATCGAAAGTACAATCCTGCTCAGGAATGTTTTGGAACTTATCAGGCAAAAAGGTTATTCTGTTGGAAATATTGATTCTACTATCGCATTGCAGAAACCTAAGATTGCTGGTTTTATTCCGCAAATGAAAACCAAACTGTCTCAAACTTTAATGATCCCGGAAGATTTGATCTCCATCAAAGCTACCACCACCGAAAAGCTTGGATTTGAAGGCCGTGAAGAGGGTGTATCGGCTTATGCTGTGGCACTGATCGAAAAAATCAGCAAATAACCTGTTGCAGCGGAGCCTTAACTTCTGCCAACTGTATGGCTAAAAATAAAAATGGCTTAGAGATTATAAATCCATAAGCCATTCATTATCATTTAGTTGCCCGACCAGGACTCGAACCTAGACCAAGAGAACCAAAATCTCTTGTGCTGCCATTACACCATCGGGCATCCGATTTTTTGAGGCCGCAAAAATAATACTTTTTCATTGCTGAAAAAGAATTTTTCTGTTTTAAACGATTAATTGCCCACAGCAGAGCCACTTTGGCCAACACTCAGCACATCCGGGCGATCATCGAACCTATTAGGTTCCGGTTCTTTATCAGGAATCGAAGTTCATTACCCTGATCCAGGATGAGATTTAAACCGTTACTCAGTACAATCCATGTATTGAAAAAAATAACATCGCTGATTGTTTTTGGGTCAATTTCCAGGTCATACTCACCTGTGTGCCCGTTAATGCTTTTGAAATAGATGCGCTGATTGGTGAGGATGAGTTTACCCCTGACCTTCTCATTTCCGTTGATGCATAAGTCGGAATCGGCTGCTTTCATCACCAGCTCGTTGGTCTTCAGATTGATTTTCATTGTTGAAAGAATTTGGTGAACGGTTGTTTGTCAAGAGAATAACGTTAATTGGACGAATTTCCCCGGATTTCGTTACAATGATCAGGTTGTGAGGTGTTTACATAATCTGACACATTTCATTTACTGGCATTTATCACAAAACCAAGGATTTGGCTGACAGGTAACAGAAATTCATTTTGTTAATAAGTGTAAATTTGCGGTTCATTTGAATTTTTCACTTAACAACAAATCATTTTATCATGAAACGCTTACTGCTACTGCTCTTTGTCAGCTTGTTTACTGCTCAGATGTTCGCATCTGATCTTGTGCTCATTCCAACCAAAAATTTTGATGAGACCAAAGGTCTTTTTAAAAGTTCGGCGCTGACCGTCAATTTTTACCGCGACGAATTTGTAATTGGCACCTTAACCGGCGATCCAAGGCCAAATTTCGTCATTCTGGATCATAACCCATGGGAAACCGGAATGAGTTACTATGTGGTTTACCTTGACCACAACGTTGATAAATCCAACTATTACAATTCGATTAATTCGGTGGCTGATGTCCTCTGGGATGGTGGCAGTATGCTTGTCGTGAGAATTGATGAAGCTGCTTATGGCCAGCTTCCGCCAGCCAAAAATGATGGACTGGTCAAGTTGTTTAACAATAGGGTAGTTCTCCCGAAGGAAGTGCTTTACGGTGATGCCGGGCGATTTGATCCTGATCCATTTATCGTGAGCTTGCTTAGTATGGTAACCGGAACCAACATTACCGCTACCGTTCAGCATCTTCAAGACTATACGACCCGTAACTGCTACAAACCTCAATCAATTCTTGCCCAGAACTGGCTTAAATCCCAGTATGAAAGTATGGGATTTTCGGTTGAACTTATGGATTTTTCGATGCCAAACGGGCCGGCAAGCGACAATGTAATTGCCACCAAATTAGGTACAAAATATCCCGATGAGTTTGTCGTACTGGGAGGCCATTACGATTCCCTTACCTGGTCAGGAGCAGAGCCCGGCGCTGATGACAATGCTTCTGGTTCGGCAGGCGTACTGGAAATTGCCCGCATTCTCAGCCAATATGAATTTGACCGTTCAATTATTTTCTGTGCTTTTTCAGGTGAGGAATACGGACTTTACGGAAGTGCAGCCTATGCGGCACGATGCGCACAGCAGGGCATGGATATCCTCGGTTACTTCAACATGGACATGATTGGTTATCTGAAACCTGGTAATCAACCAATGACATCGCTGATCTATCCCCAGTCGGCACAGGAACTGGCATCTTTTTACACGAGTGTTACCAGTACTTATCTCCCCAATTTTGTTGTAACCCCGGCAAGTTTCTCCGGTGGCGACAGCGATCATACATCATTCAACCAAAACGGTTACATGGGGATTTTCCCATTTGAAGATGTCAACAACTACAGCCCTTACATTCACACATCAAACGACCTTGTTGGTCCGAGCTATAACAATGAATCCCAGGCTGTTATTTTCACTAAAGCTATCCTCGCTTCTGTGGTTACAATGGCTAATTTGAAATTCCCGCCAAGAAACCTGATTGGTATCCCGGGCGATCAAAAAGTAGAGTTGATGTGGGATGAAATGTTCGACATTGATGAGTATAGGGTTTACCGAAACGGAAGTTTCCTGTCGGCTGCAACAACCAACTATTTTGCGGATTTTGACGTGGAAAACGGAACACAATATCAATATTATGTAACCGCGGTTTATTCTGATTCCGGCGAAGAATCCTCTCCGTCCAATATTGTTTATGCTACACCAATGCCACCGATCGGACTTCCATTGATGATCAATTTTGAAAATGGTGCACCTTACTGGGAGTTTCAGGGGAGTTGGGGTGTTTCTACCACGGCTTCGTATTCTCCTTCGCACTCGATAACCGAAAGCCCTACAGGTAATTACGCCAACAATATCGAGATCAATGCTAAACTCAGCCCCATCAACCTGAATCTTGGTTACACATCGGCTTCCATATCTTTCTGGACAAAATACGATCTCGAAACCAACTATGATTACATGTATCTGGAAGTCTCCACCAATGGTAATAACTGGACTAACCTGGCCACTTTCAACGGAACCCAAAGCAACTGGGTACAAAAAACCTACTCTTTGAATTCTTACCTCAGCAATCCATACGTCCTGATTCGCTTCCGGTTTTACAGCGATAGCTATATTGTGAAAGACGGGATGTATATTGATGATTTCTCGATTAATGTGACGGGTGGCTACAATACACAACTGGTGCAGATTCCACAGGGATGGAGCGGCATTTCGAGCTATATTCTGCCAGCCCAGACCCAGGTAGCGGGCATCATGCAGCCGCTTGACAACAATCTGGTGATCCTGCAAAACATGACCGAGGTCTACTGGCCTGCTCAAAATATAAATACTATCGGTAACTGGGATGCTCATACCGGTTATAAAATCAAGCTGAACAACAATGCTAATCTTCAGTTTTCAGGTTCTTTCGAGCAAAATAAAACCCTTGCACTTCCCCAGGGCTGGAGCATTATCCCGGTTCTGGCCGATTGTCCGGTAGTTTGTGACCAACTGTTTGGTAGCTTCGGCCAGGTGGTTTTGGTAAAAGATGTTGCAGCTACGGGTGTTTACTGGCCCTCACAAAACATTCAGAGTTTGCAGCAGCTTACTCCAGGCAAAGCATACTATATTTTTACCTCTGCCCCCGTTACGATTACTTTTCCGCCTTGCACCTATGGAGTTCAACCCGCTGTAACCTATCCTACGGCAAAATCCGGAAGTCGTTGGGAAATGATTGCTCCTACAGGAAACTCCCACATCATAGGCATACCGGCAGCTTTGTTACAAAGCTTTGCAATTGGCGATCAGATTGGTGTATTCACCCCAGGCGGCTTGTGTGCAGGGAGTCTCGAAATCGAGGATTTAACAACAAACAAAGCCATCACTGTTTATGCCAACGACTCCATCACCACTGGAGTTGATGGCTTTATGACAAGTGAGACTTTCTTGTTTAAACTTTTTGAAGCTTCATCAGCCATTGAGTACAATCTGATTGCGAGTTATGATAATTCCCAGCCATTCACAAGCACTTTTGGCAACGAAGGAATATCGCTTTTAACCGGCCTGGTAATTGACAACACCGGTATTGCTTCAAACAATGATTTTGCCGGTATTTATCCTAATCCAGCTAAAGATCAGGTAGTTGTCAGATTGAAAAATGGATCAAGTGCTGAGCTTAGAGTCCTGAATCTTTCCGGCCAGCTTGTTCTTGTTCAAAACATTGAAAAGGAAGCTACGGTGATAACTTCTGGACTGGCCAAAGGAATCTACACTTTCCGTTTCGAAGGAGATGATTTTACCGAAACCCACAAAGTGGTGATTCAGTAAAGTAACGATAAAAAAAGGCCGCTTCTTCATCAGGGCGGCCTTTTTTGTATCCATTATCTCCGGATAATTTTCCGGATTTCGGATTGCTTGTCAGTTATGATTTTCAGGTAGTAAATCCCGGCAGGATAATTTTCCAGTGTGATCGTAATCAAATCATTATGATCAAAATCGCTGGCACTCTTCGCAAGCAGCAATAAACCACCCGTTTGATAAACCTCGAGTGTGATCAATCCGGTTATCCCTGAAATCGTTATTGCACCTGAGGTTGGATTTGGGTAAACGTGAACAGCTGCCGATGCATTTTCATCAACTCCGATGGATCCGTTTTTAATGCCCGTTATTCTCGAAATGCCATTAGTCCTGAACTTTCCGGAATTGTCAGCAAACTGCCCGTCAAATTCAACTTCAAGATCGCGGGTTAGCCCGGTAAAAGGATCGTAAAGCCTGAAACTAAGTTGCTCATCCTCAGCAAATCCATCCATCTCCACCGTAAAATGATCATCGCCAAAGACTACCAATGCACTCAGGTTGCTGCTGATTTGAATCATACCCGCACATAATCCATTGGTTGTGAACGCACCGATGATAGCATCGTGGCTCATATCTTTGAGTGCATTATTATCAATTGCAAAGATGTGAGTTGATGAAGTATAGCTAAGATCATTCCACGGCGCTGAGTATTGTGGCCGGTAAACACTGGCAGTGCCCCCCTTGAGGGATTGGCAGGGAGGGAAGGTTACACTGAATGAGCTGATAGCACGTATCAGGTAGGAGCGGCCAGGCTGAAGATTGACTAGCGTATTGATTCCCATCATGGGCCAGTAAACACCGGTGCCGCCAATCTCTTTGATAATGTCAACGGGCTTGCCTGCAAACAGCGTGGTAACCGAAACCGGACAGCGGCTGATTACCGGCAGATAGGACCAACCGGAATTAATCACCAAAGATCTATTGAGATTCTCACTTCCAATAAAAGTCACTATTGCAGAATTATTGAATTTAGTCTCATAGCCCTCCTGCGGATTCCAGGTGTGCAGGATGCTGATATTCAATAATGGAGAATATACACCGGTCATGCTCTTGATCAAAATAAGATCGTCCATGACGTTTGCAAAAATGGTTTCTATTTCTGGTTCAAAAGGATCTATCCAGGAGGAGATGCCGCTCCAACCAGCCGGGATATCTAACTGGTGTTGTTCGCATACAGTAATTTGAGCTGTATTACTCATAATTGCAGAACAATCGTTTGATATTCTACAATAATAGCCACCGGAATTTGAATCAGATGCATTGGTAACAATCAGACTGTTTTGAGTGGCGCCCTCGATGATTCCATGCGGTCCAAACCATTGATATCCAGTAGCATTATTGGCCAAAATAGTTAATTCAAAAGAACTGCCATACAAAACGTAGCTGTCAGAAATATCGCTGACAATCACTGGTAAATCAAAGGTTATCAATCTGGAAGAAGATACTGGTTCGTAGCATTCTGCGGATGGGATACCTGTAACTGAAAGTGTTACCCATCCGGTCGAAAGGTCAACGGGACCGGGATTGTATTCAGTAATAAGTTGCTCATCGTTAGTGAAGTAGCCATCCCCTGCTGAACTCCAAACTACAGATTCAACATTTTCGGCCAAAGCGTCATTGATGAGAATGTATCCATCCGGGCATACTGTTTGGTCTTCACCAGCCATTACTTCGGGTGAAAGCTGTAAACTCACCTGCACCTGATCCGTAGCTGACTCATAATCCGCGAATCCATAGGCAATCACACTCAAAGTAAACACATTACCCGATTTGTCATTAGCTCCGGGTATATATTTGGGAGAGAGAGTATTACTATAGCGGAAATATCCGTCGCCGGTTGTAGACCATTCAATTGCGGAATAAAAAGTACCGGTTGCATTCACTTGAATTGCAGTATCGCTTTCGCAGAAATAAATTTCTGTCTCAGGAATGTCTACAGAGGCATTGGTTCCTTCCAGTAAAAACTTAATACCAACGAAGGATTGATCGCTTACCGAACAGGGATTAACCGGACTGCACGCCATACTAAATGTGACAAACTCATAGGATAGCTCAAGGAAACTCGGGAAATATTGAGGATTTACCACGGTTTCGTCATCAAAACTTCCCATCCCATCAGTAGTAAACCATTGTATATCATTGTGGTTTTCTGCCCAGGCGCTATTAAATTGATATCCTCCTTCTTCAGGGAAAAGCACGGTATTATCGTGCCCGGCAAATGCTTTAGGTGGTTTTTGAATAGTGAGCACCAGGCAATCGGTGTCATCGGCACAATCCTCAAAACCAAAAGCTGTAACAAACAAAGTTACATTACCATTGAATTCGTCCAACGGCCCAGGTGTATAAACAGGATTCAGCGCTGTGTTATCATCATAAAATCCATCTCCGCTGGTTTCCCACAATAAACCTGAGTAATATTTACCGTTTGTTCCGGCAATCGTAAATTCATCACCCAGACAAATTGCCGCATCATCGCCGCTGTTGATAATGGCATCAAGGCATGAGTAGGAAATCGTTAAAATCAGATCATCAGAAGCATCAATCTGGCAGGGATTTATTGGCTGCGCAGTAAGGGTGATGATTACTTCTACTGATTCCACATCAGCAAAACTTGGTGTGTAAACAGTAGCCAGTGTGTTAGGACTATCGAAAGTTCCGGACCCGGAAGTCGTCCAAAGTACGGATGAATAGTTTTCTGCTGAAGGATTTTGTGGAGTGAAGGAGTCATTTTTACCAATCGTAGCATCCTCGCCGGCAAATACTGTCGGGAGTTTTACAAAGCTGATAACCAGACAATCACTTTCTGATCCGCAGGGTGTAAACCCGTTTCCTTCGAGGCACAACTCGACGTATCCGTTGGCTAAATCCAACTGGCCGGGTATGTAATGGCTGTAAACGCTTTCTGGTGTTGTAAAATACCCATCTCCATCGGTTGTCCAAAGTACTGACATACAGTTATCTGCAACACCATAGAGCACAATAGTGCCATTTTCGCAAATCGAGTCATTTTCACCGGCGATAACTTCAGGAAGTCTGCTGATAATGATATCAACACAACTGCTAACCGTAGGGCAGCCATTCAAACCATCTGCAACAATGCACAACGTGACAAACCCCTGGCTGATATCCCCAAAACCTGGCGCATAGGTTGTTTGAAGGCTGTGATTATCACCAAAGCTGCCATCGCCGTTTGTTTGCCATTTCAATCCCGAGTAATTTGAAGCTGAGGCATTTAGCTCAACAATTTCATCTGCGCAAATCAATTGGTTAATGCCGGCAAACACCTGAGCCGGTGAATTGAGGTAAATGACGGTTTCATCGGAGTCATTGGTGCAACTTTCCAATCCAAATGCAGTAAGGGTAAGTGTGGCAAATCCAACAGAAATATCAGCGGACCCCGGCGAGTAAGTCGCATGGAGCAAAGCAGGATTATCAAAAGTTCCATCACCGGCTGAACTCCATTCTGCACCTGTGGAATACCCTGTCAATCCCTGAAGCAAATAACTATCAGACTGGCAAATGGTTGCATCGTCACCAGCAATGGCATTGGGGAGTAGGTTGATTGTTACTTCGAGGCAATCGCTTGCCGATTGACAGATGCCTGATGAGTAAGCAGTTAAACACAATTTTGCCTCACCGTTTTCGATATCCTCATCGCCAGGGATATATTGAGTCGAAAGGGCGGTGGCATCTTCAAAAGTGCCATCACCCTGGGTGGTCCACAAAACCGAGGTATGATTTTCGGCTTCTGCATTCAGTTCAGCCGCACCATTTTCACAGATTACAGCATCAGCACCAGCATAAACTGTAGTGGAAGGAACGATTTGAAGAACGAGTTCGTCCCCGGCATCGCCACAACCTGTATCAGAAAATGCAACGATTGTTAAAACAACACTTCCGCTTGCAATGTCCAGGACTCCTGGATTATAGATCGTGGAGAGTGCATTGTCATCATCAAAGGAGCCGTCGCCGGAGGTTTGCCATTGAACGGTGGAAAAATGACTGGCGGAAGCAGCCAGGGATGCGCTGTTGATTTCGCAATTTACCTGATCTTCACCGGCATAGACGGTTGCAGGCGGCATAATTGTAAGGGTCATGCAATCATTTTTATTGGCACAGGGCGAAATGGCCACACTATGCAAACATAGCTCTGCTGAGCCGTTTTCGATATCGTCAGTACCCGGGTGGTAAATTGTTACGAGTGATTCCGGCGAATCGAAATACCCATCCCCGCTTGTCGTCCAATAGACTGATGCAGAGTGAGATACCGAAGCTGCGCTGGTCAGGAAGGCCTCGTCGCTGCAAATGGCTGCATCCGCTCCGGCATTAACAATGGTTTCGGGCGTTATAGAAATATGCAGGGTGTCAGAAACCCAACCGCAATCAGGGTTGAAAGCGTTAAGAATGACCTTTGCAGACCCGATTGCCTTATCGGTTACGCTAAAGAAATACCGTGGGTTAAGAATATTGGGATTACTAAAAGATCCGGTTCCTACCCTGGACCAGTAGAAATTAGTCTGGTATGCACAATAACCTGAGAGATTCACAAAAGCGGCGGAACTACAAACTGTCATATCATCACCGGCATCTGCAACTGGTGCATGGATCACCTGGAGCATCAGGCAGTCGGTTGACGCTAACGAACAGGGAGTAAGCGGCTCGGCAATGAGACAAAGTTCGGCCTGCCCGTTTGAAATGTCGTTTGTACCTGGTGTATAGGTAGTATTTACCTGAATGTTGTTTTCAAAAATGCCGTCTCCACTGGTTGACCAAAGTACTGAACTATAATCGGTTACAATGGACTGATTGAGAGAGAAAACTCCATTGGAGCACACGGTGCCATCGTTTCCTGCAGAAACCATGGGTAACTTTCCGAAAGTTATTTCGAGGCAATCCATTACGGTTTGATCACAGGATCCACATCCATGAACGATAAGACAAATGGTAACAGCTTCATTTTCAAGATCTGCAGTGCCTGGAGTGTAAGAAGGCGTTAATGTATTCTCATTTTCAAGAATCCCGTCGCCATCGGTTTGCCAGTAAAAATCACAACCATCGAGGATTTGTCCGGCAAAAAGCGCCGTAGAATTTTCACAAATGGTAATGTCAGCACCAGCATTGACCTGCGGGATTGGATCAAAATTCAGCACCATGCAATCTGTTGCGTTGACTGTGCAAGGGTTGACAGGTGCGATGGTCAGACACAATTCGGAGTAGCCTTTGGTCAGGTCGGCTTCACCCGGAGTATAAACCGGATTTAGCTCAAGGAAGTTATTAAAAGCACCGTCTCCACTTGAAATCCAGGAAATAGCACTGTAATTTGCCGCCAAAGCATTGAGTTGGTAATTTCCATTTTCACAGATTGTTGCGTCATTTCCTGCTGAAACGACTGGCTGTGGTTGAATAAGTATTTCGAGACAGGAAGTTACTGACTGACAGTATTCAACAGCGAAGGCTTCAAGGCAAATTGATACTTCACCGTTAAGGATATCATCCTCTCCCGGCTGATAAATAGTTTCGAGCTGATCGTTCACCGTAAAAGTCCCATCACCCTCTGTTGACCACAATACTGAAGAGTGATATTGTGCTGATCCTGAAAGAAATACCTGGTTCCCTTCACAAATCAACTGATCAGATCCCGCTGATACTACTGGCGATTTTTCAAAAGTGACAGCTATTGTCGAACTGGCATTCATACATCCATGAGCAGAAAATGCAGTCATGGTAAGGTTTACAAACCCAGCATTGACATCGGATCCGTCCGGGAAATAAGTCGTTGCGGGTTCGTTAGCATTCTCAAAAGTTCCGTCACCGGATGTTTCCCAAACAATCCCGCTATGATATTCTGCAGTTCCTGAAAGCGAAACATTGCCTGATTCGCAGATGGTTACATCCTCACCCGCATTGGCAACAGCATCAGGAAGTATAGTCAAAGTCATTGATTTACCCGAATTGGCGCAGGGTATTTGGCCGGTTAAATTCAGTTTCAGAACAGCAAAGCCATTTTGAATATCGGATGTTCCGGGATGATAGCCGGTGATTAATTCGTCCGGGTCATCAAAGTATCCGTCACCTTCCGTTGTCCATAATAATTGCGCATAATTTCCGGCGATAATTTCATTAGTAAAGAAAACTTCTCCCCGGCAAATAGAATTATTGTTCAATGTCAGCTCTGGCTTGGGAATTATTGTCAGTTCCATCTGGTCGGTAACCGGCGGACAAAGAGCGCTGTAGGTAGTAAGCGAGAGTGTGGCTCCGCCCGTTTCACGATCACCATCGCCAGGATAATAAAAGGGCGAAACATAATTATTGAAAATAAAAAACCCATCCCCTGAAGATGTCCATAGCAAAGACGTGTGCCCTGAGGCGGAAGCAGATAAGATAATGTAAGCAGATGTTTCGCAAATTGTATGATCCGGGCCGGCATTAGCAGTTGCAGAGGGTAATATGTTGATGGTAAGATTGTCCGTTGAGCTGATGCATGGCGGAGCTGCAACGGCGGTGAAACTAACATTCACAAATCCGGCAGCAATATCAGATGAACCGGGATAATAAACGGTTTCAAGTGCTGAAAAGTCCCCGAACTCGCCATCGCCACTGCTCATCCAAAAAGTGGATACGTAGTTTTCGGCGTTGCCCGAAACAGGTATTCCTCCGGCAGCGCAGGCTGTTATATCCTCACCTGCATGTGCAATGGCATCAAGGCATCCGTCATAAAATTTCACACCAACCTCATCCTCTACGGAAACAAAACATGGGTTTTTTGAATATCCTACCAGTTGTAAAAGTATTTGATCCTGTAAAATATCATTGTAACTTGGTACATAACAGGCCTTTACTACCGTGTCAACCTCGAAATATCCCATTCCATTGGTCGTAAACCACTGCACAATGCTGTAGTTTTCAGCCCATGCATCATTAAAGCAGATTGGATCTATATCTACAACTTTGTCAGCACCAGCATACACTTCAGGCAATTTTTGTATGGTGAGTGTCATGCAATCTTCATCATCATTGCAATCACCGTTGGCAATGGCTTTGAGGCAAAGTGTTACGTATCCGTTGGCGCGATCGTTTGAACCGGGAGTGTAAACAGGATCAATAGATTCCGGGTTGTCAAAAGTACCATCTCCATCAGTACTCCATAAAACATTATTGGTAAACCGCACTGAGGCCGAACTGACCTGATAAGCATCTCCTTCGCAAACCGATCCGTCACTACCTGCATCAGCAATTGCATCAAGGCAATCGTAGGTGATGGTCAGGATCATGTTATCCGAAGCAGTAACCTGGCAGGGACTTGAAGGGAATCCAGTTATTGTAAGGGTTACCGATTGATTACCAATATCTTCTAAATGAGGCGTATAGGTTGGGTGGAGCAAAGTCGGGTTATCAAAATATCCCAATCCGGAAGTACTCCAAAGTATGGCCTCACAATGTTCGTTTGTGGCATCATTTGGCTGATAATTATCGTTTTTGGATATGGTTGCATCCATTCCTGCAAAAACTTCAGGGGTAGCAATAAAGGTGATGGTGATGCATCCGGTGTTTTCATCACACCCAAATAATCCGCTGGCAGTAAGACACAACTCCACTGATCCTGCAGCAAGGTCTTCAATGCCAGGAATATACTGTGTTGTGAGATTATTTGGATTAATAAAATTGCCATCGCCGTTCGAACTCCAGGTTGCAAGGTTGCTGTTGAAGATTTCTCCGCTGAGATTTACCAGATCACCGATGCAGACTGACTGGTTGTCGCCGGCAATTGCTAAAGGTAAAGGTTGGATTATCAGTTGCAAACAATGATCGGCGGCATCACATCCGTTCAGTCCTTGGGCTGAAAGACAGAGGTAAACAGAACCACTTGTCAGATCATTTGTCCCCGGTGAATAGGTAGGATTGAAAGTATTTTCGTTGTCGAAAGTTCCGTCGCCTGCGGTTGTCCAGAGGATCGAGCTATAATTTTCGGCCCATCCGGAAAGTTGAAAATCCGCGCCTTCACAGATCGTGGCATCATTTCCGGCACTCACTGCCACTACATTCTGAAGGGTAATTGTCAGGCAATCCTGGGCAGTTTCGCACCCGAAAAGCCCGACAACATTCATACAGACATTGATCATGCCAGCATTTTTGTCATTGCTTCCGGGGTGATACATTGCAACCAGTGACGAAGGATTTTCAAACCATCCATCACCCTGGGTTGTCCATAAAATGGAGGAAGAATTTTGTGCTGATCCTTGCAGGGAAATGGCTTCAGTGGTTTTGCAGGCCACCAGATCATCGCCGGCAAATGCGGTTGGTACAGGCTGGAATGTAAGCGTAATTTGATCTTCAGCGTTTGCGCAAAGATTGACCGGATTTGCAGTGATGGCCAATATTACCGTTCCGCTAAGTTTGTCAGCAGGTCCGGGAGTGTAACTTGTTATTAACTGTGTGGAATTTCCAAAGGTTCCGTCACCATTGGTTTCCCATTTGATGGAGGAGAAATTTGAGGCGGTTGCAACAAGGTTTGCAGTTGCTGTTTCACAAATAGTTTGATTTTCACCGGCATTAACGGCAGGAGACTTTTCAATGCTGACCATCAATGATGAAACTGCATCGCTGCAACCGTTAGCGGCAATTGCTGAT
>Ga0209835_1000445_pt1 | contig 27416 bp, 27 predicted proteins | sample LakKivwa52mmetaG_FD_184138 | JGI IMG/M metagenome (GOLD analysis project Ga0209835, IMG submission 184138) | Anoxic lake water microbial communities from Lake Kivu, Rwanda to study Microbial Dark Matter (Phase II) - Lake Kivu water 52m metaG... | ecosystem: Environmental > Aquatic > Freshwater >... | reverse complement strand
AGTTTGAGCAGGGTCGATTTGCCAGAACCGGAAGGGCCCAAAAGGGCGACCAATTCCCCATTTTCCACACAAAGAGAGAAATCTTTCAGCACCGGGGCAGGCTGGTTGGGGTAGCGTTTGGTGAGGTTGAGCAGGTTGACTTGGGTCATAGTTTTTATGTACCGCGACATTTATGTCGCCTTTTGGGGTTGCGAGATAAATCTCGCGCTACAGGTTGTGAGATAAATCTCGCGGCGCGCGGATGGTGGTGGCGATAACCAGCGCGGGCGGGGCCAGGAAAACCAGCGCCAGCGCGGCGATGGTGACAGGGTTTCCGCCGCTGGCCGCCGAAAATAACAAAACGGGCAGGGTGATGACACGCCCGGAGCCGATGAGTAACGTCAGCAGGTATTGGCTCCACGAGATAAGAAAGGCGAACAGGGCGGCGACGGCCAGGCTGGGGGCGAGCATTGGCAGGGTGACGGTAAACAGGGTGCGCGATGCGCTGGCGCCCAGCACCCAGGCCTGGAATTCGTAGGCTTCGTCGTAGCGGGCGAAGGCACCCGCCAGAGTGAAGGTGACGTAGGGCAGGGTCGGGACAAGGTGCGCCAGGACGATGCCGGGGATGGTTCCCGCCAGGCCAATTTGCAGGAACAGGATGTTCAATCCCATGCCAATCGCCAGCGGCGGGACAACGGTCGGCAGGTAGAGCAGGAGCCAGACCACCTGCCGCCCGCGAAACTGACGCAAGCCGAGGGCACGCGCCGCCGGGTAGCCGATGACCAGCGAAAGCAAACTGACGGCGAAGGCAATCAACAGACTATCGCGCAGGCTGGAGAGGGTGCGCGGGTCAGACAGGACGCGCGCGAAGGGCGCGCTTGTCCAGGTTTCGGGAAAGGGCGCGGGGAAGAACCAGCCCTGCGAGAAGGCGTAGAGGATGAATACGCCGAGGGGCGCGGCGAGGAGGGGGTAGAGGAGGAGGCGGAAAAAGTAGTTCGTACACGGAAAACACGGAAGCAACGGAATTGCATGGATTTTTCGTTTTTGTTTTCCGTGTTTTTCCGTGTTTTCCGCGTGTTCCGTGTACCGTTTGTCATTGTCCGGCATGTTGTTCTCCCCTTCGGATACTAGCCCACGCCACCAAGAGCGTGATAACCGTAATCACCAGGCTTATCGCCATGCCGTCGGCGCGGGCGGAGAGGTCGGGGTCGTTGAAGAAGCGCAGGGCCAGGACGGGCAGCATACGCGGATAATTGACTCCCAGCAGAGCCGGGACTTCGTAGGCACTGAAGATGTAGGCGAAGGCCAGTAAAGAGCCGGAAAGCAGGGCCGGGGCGACCATCGGCAGGGTCACATAGCGGATACGCTGCCAGCGGCTGGCGCCCAGATTTTCGGCCACCAGTTGGTAGCCTTCGGGCTGGGTGCGCAGGACAGAAATCACCAGCAGGGCCAGGAACGGGACTTCCTTGCCGATGTAACTGAGGATAATGCCGATGCCGTATTTGTCGCGCACCAGCACCGGGAATTCGGCAGGCATGGAAATCAGTTCCAGCGAGGCCGCCCAGCGCGCCAGTAACCCGCTTTGTGAGAGCAGGAGCAGCAGCCCAATCGCCCAAATCATGTGCGGGAAAGCCAGGTTGCTGTTCAGGGCCAGGGTGTCGAGGCGGCTGTTGGAGGCCCAAAACGCGACCAACAGCGCCAGGAAAGCCGAAACCAGCGTCGAAGCCAGGCTGACCCACAGCGAAAAGCCGAGCGAGCCCCAAAACTCGCGCCCGGCGATGCCCTGTCCGCTGAACAGGTCGGCGTAGGCGCGGGGGCTGAGAGTCTCCTGCCCGATAACGGAAATCGCGCCCAGGCTTTGGGCGATGCCATAGGCAAGACTCGCCCCCAGCAGCAGGACGATAATCGTAAGCGCCGGGGCGAGGGCCAGCCAGGGGGAGAAGATGAGGCGGTCGCGCATGAAGTGGATTACTGCTGTATTGCCAAAGGCGCAGCAACAAACGGCACGGCAAACGCCTCGCACCAGATGACAACTGATTTAAATTGATTTAAATCCAGGTCGCCGGGAATTTCGTAATTTTGGTCACCAATGTTGCCTTTCAAGCGGCCAAGATTGTAATACCCGGTGATTTGTGTGCCGGATTCCGCCGGAACCGGATCGACCGGAACGAGGTACACATACAGGTCAGGACCATTCTCCACAGAGAAATCTTGCAGGCGCAAAATGCGCGAGTTATCTGCCAATTGGTATACAAGCGCCTCGCCCGCCCCTTCATATAGCAGGTTGTAAAAAGAACCCATCGACAGGAGTTGCTCCGCGACGGCAGATACTACCACTTCGGTGGCTGGCGGCGATTGTATCTCAACGGGCTGTTCTACTGCCTGGGATGTCTCAACAACAGACGTAGGGCTGGCTTCGGCAGCAGCAACGGGGAATGGCTCGTTAACCTGGGTGTCAATGATGGCCGGCGAGAAAAACCACCAACCCGCAGCCGCAAGAATTCCAAGCACAATCACAAGCCCAAGATATTTCCAGGGAGAATTTCTTTTTCGATACATGATTTTTTCTCTTTTCATGCGCTATTTTTGCACGACAAATTCAATCCATCCCTGCTCGACCAGTCCTTGATACTGCGGGGCGGTGTCACCGGCCAGGGAACGGGCCAGGTCGGAGGCGGGGGTGGCGGCTTCGCCGAGTTTGGCGGCAGACGCTTCCAGTTGGGCTTTGGCTTCGGGGTCGGTGACGCGGGTCACGTCGATGGCGTAGCCCAGGCCGAATCCGTTTTCGGGCAAAATCTGCGCCGCCTGGAATTCCGGTTCGAGCAACAGGTTCGCCAGCACCAGCGCGGCGGCTTTGTTGGGCGAATTGGCCGGGATGGCAACATAGTTGAAGTCGCCGATCATATATTGGTCAAAGACGAAAGCGCGGGCGGTGGCGGGCATCAGGCCGTCCTGAATCCAGCGTCCCGCGCCGCTGATGTCTTGCGTGAAACTGAAATCGATTTCGCCGTTGGCAAACAGCGTCACCATTTCGGGTTCGTTGGCGGGATAAGCCTCGCCAGCGCGCCACAGGCAGGGTTCCAATTCGTTCAGATAGGCCCACAGCGCGGGAGAATATTCATCCCAGGCGGCCTGGTCGAAGGTTTTCCACTGCGCTTCGCCGCCGCTCAACTCGTAGAGCGCGCCCTTTGCAAAGCGCGTGCCGACAAACCCACCCGGCCCCGGCGCGATGTAGGTAAACCGACCAGGGTTGGCGCAAGCCCAATCCTTGAGTTCGGCATACGAGCGCGGCAGGTCGTCGGCGCTCATCCGGGCGGAATCATACACAAACTGGAACTGCGCCGAAGACCAGGGGCTTTCCATGTTGTCCACCGGGGTGCCAAAATCGAGGTTGATGGCCGGGTTCTCCCAGTTAACCAGCGCGGCGTTGGGCAATTTCTGGGCCCAATCGGTATAGAGCATCTCAGCCTGTTTGAGGGTGAAGAAGTTTTCACCATTAATCCACATCACATCCACCGCGCCTTCCGTCACCCCGGCTTCTTTCTCGCTTAAAACCTGGTTGACGTAATCGGCGGCGTCGGCCACCGGCACGCGGTTGAGGGTGATGTCGTAGCGTTCCTTGAGCGTCTCGCCGTAGAACTTGTCGACATAGGCGTTGATACTGTCCGAGCCGCCCCACATGTACCAGTTAACGGTCTGCCCGCGCGCGGCGGCCAGGACGCTGTCCCAGTCGTTGAGGTCGAATTGGCCTGAGGGTGAAGGTTCCGGCGCGGTGGGAGCGCAGGCGGCCAGCAGTAGCGAGAATGTCACGAGCAAATAGATCAGTTTTTTCATTTTCTTCTCCTATTGTTTTCTAAACACAAAGGACACGAAGGTCACAAAGGAAAAGCCTTGGTGTACTTTGTGACCTTCGTGTTTAATTTTTTCTTGCAAAACGATACTTCAAATACGCCGCCAACTCGCCCTTCAGGTTCGTCAGCGTTTCGCGCATGAAAAAATCGGCCACTTTCAAAATCCCGCTCGAATAGGTCGGGTACGGGAAGACCAGACGGTAAATCTTGTAAAGCGAGATTTTCTGGCTCATCGCCAGCGTAAAGAACGAAATCATCTCCGAAGCGCGCGGGCCGACGATGGTGACGCTCAAAATCTGTCCGGTCAGGCGCACGGCGTCGACGATGATGAAGCCGTTCTCGACCCCGTCGGTGTAGCCGCGGTCAGTGTGAGTCTTGAAATCCACGCGAATGCGCTTGATAATACCCGGATGACAGGTTTCTTTCAACTGTTGCTCCGTCAGACCAACGGCAGCCACTTCCGGGTCGGAGAAGGTCGCGTTGGGGAAAAACGGTTCGTTTTTGGCAATCGGCAGCAGCGGGAAAGCAATCCGCTGGACAACGCGCCGTCCCTGGGCATTGGCGGAATGGGTGAAGGCGGAAGTGGGAGTCACGTCCCCAATCGCGTACACGCCCCGGACGTTTGTCTCCCCAAAAGCGTTGACCAGGACTCCCCGGCGCCTGTCCACCGTTACCCCGGCCTTGTCCAGTTCCAGGCGTTCCAGATTGCGGACGCGGCCAATCGCGATAAGCACCTTGTCCACATCCGCCACCCGGACTTCCGCCCCGCCCTGATTCAGAATCAGCGTTCTGGAGGTTTCGTCGAAGGCTGTGGCGGTTGCCCCGTAATAGGCTTTGATTCCCGCCCGCTCAATCTCCGGGCGCAGGGCTGCGGAGGCTTCCGGGATGGCGGTCATCAGCGGACGGTTATCGAGCGCAAAGAGTGTCACCTGCGTGCCGATTTTACGGAAGGCAAAGGCCATTTCGAGCGCAATCACGCCCGCGCCAACGATGACCAGATGCTTGGGTGCGTCGCGCAGGTCGAACAGGGATTCATTGGTCAGAATACGTTCAGCGGGCAGGCCGGGAATATCGAGCAGGCGCGGGCGCGCCCCGGTGGAGATGACGATGTTTTCGGCGGTGATTTTACGCGTTCCGCCATCTTTGAGCGCAATCTCGATTTCCTTCGGCGCAGTGAACTTGGCCCAGCCTTCGATGAAGGTCACGTTTTTTATCTCGCGCACTTCGTGGGTCTCTTTGTCGCGCAAGGCGTCGCGCTTGCGGATAACTTCGCGCAAAATTTCGTCGGGGTTATCGCCCGGTTTGAATTCGCGCGCCAGGTGAATCAGCGTCTTGGACGGCACACAGCCGACGTTGGTGCAATCGCCGCCGACATGGTTGCCCTCGATGAAGGCGACCTGCTTGCCCAGCCCGGCCAGTCCGATGGCGACGGTCATGCCGCCCGAACCCGCGCCGATGACGATGGTGTGAAAATGGCCCCCCTCGTTCCCCCCATTTTGCGCGAAGTTCAGCGCAAAATGGGGGGAGGACAGGGGGGCAGACTCGCGTTTCTTAAAAACCCGCGAAAGCACCAGGCTGATAATAAAAATCGCAACCGAAAAGCCAAGCGTGAGCGGGTTCAACTGCGGAATGGCCCCGTCAAACGTCTCAATTGAAGCGCCGAAACCGACAAAAGCAATCGTGCCGGGGATGGAACCAAGCGCCGTCGCCAAAATGAAGGGCCAGTAGCGGATTTTCAGGAATCCGGCCAGGTACGAGACGGCGTCGTAGGGCAGGAAGATGAAGCGCATGGTCAGAATCGTCTCAAAACTGTTCTGTCTCATGCGACGGGTGTAACGCGCCACCCAGCCATCCCCCTGACCTTCGGCAAAAAGTCCCTGCCCGAAAAAGCGCCCCACCAGATAGGCAATCGAGGAGGAAATATTGCTCGCCACAACCACCATAACAACACCCAGAAACGGCCCATAGACAAATCCCGCCGCCAGCGTAATCAGAGTCGCCGGGAAAAGAATCAGCGGGCGAATGGCATAAACAACGACGTAAATCAACATGCCCCACAGGCTGTTGGCGAAAAAATCGAGCAGGGTCTGCACGGCCTGGAGCGGAGTCAGGTTATTGGCGCTAACGTACCACTGGTAGCCGATGATGAGCGCGGCCCAAAAGAGCAGGGCGGGAAATTTGGCGGCATGTTGTTCCAGCCAGGGTTTTGTTTTGGTTTGAGGGATTGAGTTCTCCATGCCGGTCTCCTTACTTTATTAGAAAGAAATGGATAGAGAATTCTTACCTCATTCATCGGCATTCCGGCGCAGCAGATACCTTTGCATTAATGATGCGTCGCGTTTTCGCGTTTCAGATTCCTCACATCTTTGCTTTTATAATAGGCCCAACGACGCCTACCCGCGCCCGCTCAAACCCTTTTTTGCTTCCTTCTTCGGAGTTTCCCCTATGAATTCCTATCGCAAAGAACTCTGGTGCAATATCCCCGCCCGGCGCGGATTTCTCAACATCACGCCACAAGTTGAAACCTGCCTGCGCGAAAGCGGAATCCGCGAAGGATTATGCCTGGTAAACGCGATGCACATCACCGCCTCGGTCTTCATCAACGACGATGAAAGTGGCTTGCATCACGACTACGAAGCCTGGCTGGAGCAACTTGCCCCGCACGAGCCGCTCGGCCAATACTGGCACAACCGCACCGGCGAAGACAACGCCGACGCGCACCTCAAGCGCCAGGTGATGGGGCGCGAAGTGGTCGTGGCCGTCACCAATGGCAAGCTCGACTTCGGCCCCTGGGAGCAAATTTTCTACGGCGAATTCGATGGCCGCCGCCAGAAGCGGGTGCTGGTCAAAATCATTGGGGAATAAGCGCGCGGAAATCAGCCGGTTGACGCTATAATTGAAAATATCGTCCGAAAACGTCCCGAAGGCGGCTCAATCAAATAGACAGGATACTTGCGGAAAACCTTCGGGATGGTCTGCGATTCAAAATGGAGTTCCCATGACCGAGCAAAAATCCGGCGCGCAAATCAGCACCAAAGCCTTCACCCAGGCCGTTCTCATCATCTTCGCTCTGATGATGGTTTCAGGCGTTCTGACGCAGGTCATCCCTGCCGGGGAATACACCCGCGTCGAAGTGGATGGACGCGAGGCGATTGACCCGGCCTCCTTCCGCTTTGTCGAACGCCCCGACTATCCTGTCTGGCGCTGGTTCACAGCGCCGTTCGAGGTGCTCGTCACCCCCGACGGTCTGACCAAAGTCATCCCCATTATCGTCTTTATCCTGCTGGTCGGCACGGCCTTTGGCATCATGGATCGCAGCGGCATCCTCAAAGCGGTCATCTCGCGCATCGTCAAATCGTTTGGCGGACGCAAATATGTGCTGCTACTGGTCATCACCTTCTTCTTCATGGCAATGGGGACATTTTTCGGCATTTTCGAGGAAGTCATCCCGCTTGTGCCGCTTATGATTGGGCTGGCCTATTTCCTCGGCTGGGACTCGCTGACCGGGCTGGGAATGTCGGTGCTGGCGACCAACGTCGGCTTTTCGACCGCCGTCTTCAACCCCTTCACCATCGGCATCGCCCACCAACTCTCCGGCCTGCCGCTCTACTCTGGAGCGGGGCCGCGCCTGGTCTTGTTCGTGGTGGTTTACATCATCCTGGCAATTTTCATCACCCAATACGCCCGCAAAATCGACCGCCGACCCGAAGCCTCGCTCGTCTATCACGAAGACCAGGCCGAGAAGGCCAAGTACGGCAGTTTCCAGGTGGATGACACCTTCGACAGCGACCCGCGCATGAGACGCGGCGCGATTTTCATGGGGGTTTTCTTCGCCCTGATTCTTGGTGTGCTGGTTGCGCTGCCAGACATCGCCCTGCCCCTCACCGGGCTGTTGTTCGTCATCGGCGGCATCGGCGCGGGATTGATCTCTGGGGCGGGTCGGGCCGCCTGGAAAGCCGCCTGGGACGGCTTCCTCGGCATCGCCCCGGCCATTCCGTTGCTGATGATGGCCGCCAGCGTCAAGCACATTATCGCGGCAGGCGGGATTCTCGACACCGTCCTGCATTGGGCCAACAATGCCCTGGCAGGCACCAGCCCATTTGCCGCCACGCTGCTCATTTACGCCCTGACGCTCATCCTCGAGCTGTTCATCACCTCCGGCTCGGCCAAAGCCTTCCTGCTGATTCCAATCATCATGCCGCTGGCCGACCTGGTGGGAGTCAACCGCCAGATTGCCGTCAGCGCCTACACCTTCGGCGATGGATTCTCGAACATGGCCTACCCCACCAACGCCGCCCTGCTCATCACCCTCAGCCTGACCGTTATTTCCTATCCCAAATGGCTGCGCTGGGTGCTGGGGCTATGGTTCTGGATCATCCTGGCAACCATCATCTTCCTTGCGATTGCTGTGGCGACCAATTACGGGCCTTTCTAGCGCATGCCCAGCCTCCCCCACTCTTACGAACACTCCCGCGCCCGCTTCCGCGCCCGGCTGGATTCGATTCAGCAACGGTGGCCGGTCTGCCGTTTAACGAGCGTTTCCCAACCCTGGGAAGATGACCTGACGACCGACATTCTCTGCGCCGATGCGCTCACTACGCGGGACAGGTTAATCGTTCTCTCCACCGGCCTGCATGGCATCGAGGGGTATCTCGGCTCTGCCGCGCTCGAATTATTTTTCGAGGAATACCTGAATCGCCTGAACCCTCAAACGACCGGACTCTTGCTCGTTCACGCCATCAACCCCTGGGGCATGAAATACTGGAAGCGCACCAACCCCGAAAATGTGGACTTGAACCGCAACTTCGTCGAGGACGATTTCGCGGCCCTATGGCAGTTCAACACCGATTACCCCGCGCTCTCGCCCTTTCTCAACCCGCAGCGTTCATTGGGAAATCTCGCGCTCGAAAAACTGCGTTTCGCTGCGCAGACGGTTCAAAAACTGCTCACCTTTGGCCCCCGTCGTGTGCGCGAGGCCTCGTTAATGGGGCAATACCACCAGCAGGAAGGCATCTACTTTGGCGGAAGCGCGCTCCAGCCCGAAACGAAGGCCATCATGGCGTTGTATCGCGCCGCTTTTGCCGGGTACAAACAAATCATCCACCTCGACATGCACACTGGCTATGGGCCTCGCTATCAGATGACCCTGGTCACTTCCCCGCACGAGAAGATGACCGCCGCCGAAACGACTGCCCGCTATGGAACGCCGCGCGTCGCTGCCGCCAACCCCGATGAGTTTTACACCATGAAAGGCGATATGACCGACTGGGAATATAAACTCATCGAAGGCGAGTTCCCCGGCGCGAAATTTTTCGGCGCGGCCTGCGAATTTGGCACCTTTGGAGAATCCATCCTGGCCGGGGCGCGCAGCCTGCGAATTACGATTTTTAAGAACCAGGTCAACCAGCGCGGAGGTAAAGCCGCTGCCGCTCACTGGGTGGAGAACGAATACCGCGAACTTTACCTGCCCACCGAACGAGCCTGGTTCGAGAAAGCCATGTCGGATGCGCGCCAGTCTTTCGATGGAATTTTTGGGGTCGCGCAGCTTGCTGCCCGAAATTGACGATAAGGACATCCCGACACTTGTACCGCCCGCTGCACTGCGCGGGGCGCGGCAGTACAGGGGGTGTAGGTGATGTTGTTGGAAAACGGAGCAGGCAACAGGAGCAGGAGAATTCGCCACCCTTTCATAGGTGATATGCGCTATAATTCCTTCTCGATTATGTCGTTAAAGAGTGAGAATGTCAAAAAACAAGAAAAAACAGACCAAAGAACAAAGCTTGGCGCAAAGCTTTGAGGCACTAACCCAAAATGGGATAAAAGCATTTCGCTTTAAAGAATATGAAAAAGCCATTGCTGCCTGGGAAAGAATTCCGGTCCAAAAGCGTCCTATGCCCATGTTGGCCGAGGCGCACTTTCGATTGGGATTAAAGCTGTTTTATGGCGCAACCCCTCAGGAAGGGTTGGCTCACCTGCAAAACGCTGTCCAAGCCCTGCCTGATGACCCCACCTACACTTATCACTTGGGCTTGGCCTTGCATAGGCAAGGCAACCTGCCTGACGCAATCGATGCTTACCGAACGGTGCGCCAAAAACCCGGCCCTGTGACCGCGCGCGCAGCCTATCCGCTGGCGCTGGCGCTGATTCAAAGCGGACAAACCCCTTCAAACAACCCAGAATGGAACGAATTGCCCCCTGCGGAACAGACCATCCTGCGTTCTGTGATCGTTTTTCGCCGCCGCCCCTATAGCCTGCCACCTGAAGTGCCACTGCTTTGGAAGGCCCTGGTTAATCTGGATAGCGACAACCGCCAAGAGGCGCGGGCGCAACTGGAACAGGTGCTTGCCACAACGAACAATGCAAGCGAAAAGGGATTGGCTCATTACTATCTAGGAGTTTTGGCAGCCCGCGCCGATGATTTGGAATCTGCCCGCCATAACTGGGAGGCTGCGGCAGCAGGCAGATTGCATCACGAAAGGTTAAGTATCAACCTGGCCGAACTTTACCAGCGCCGCGCCGAAGATTTCCTGGCACAGGGTGATGCGCAAACCGCCCTGTCGATAGCCAGTGAAGCCAGACGACTTCGTCCTCAAGATAACGCGCTAAATGAATTTGTGGCCCAAATTCACCAACAACTTGGCTACCAGGCGGCTACCCTCAACAACTGGAACGAAGCCCAAAGCCACTGGCAAACCGCCAACAGTCTTGATTCTGGCAGTTTTCGGCTGGCCTACAACCTGGCCCTGGCTTACGAAAAATCAGGTGATTTTCTCAAAGCCGGGGAAACCTGGCGCGAAGCCTTGCGCCGCCGCCCACGCCGCGCCGACCACCCCGACGCGCTAAGCGATGACCAGGTGGCGCGTTTGTGGCAGCATACAGCGGAATGTTACTCAAAAGCGGGTGAATTTGAAGAGGTGGGCCGCATTTACCAGCAAGCCATCAAGTGGGCGCCAGAAAATCTCGAATTGCGCATGGCGTTGGCCGAAAACGCCATGCGCGAAGGACGGTTTCAACTGGCAAGCAACGAACTGGAGCGGGTGCTGGAGCGAGACCCAAAGCATGTTCCGGCGCTGTTGCGCATGGGTGAAGTCTGTTCCCAAGATTCTAGTTATTGGTGGAACAAACAGGCCCCCAAATACTGGCAACAAGTTCTGGATATTGATCCCAAAAACACCCAGGCGCGCCAATTCCTGGCGGAATGGTATCTTGAACAGGCCGAAGAATCACACCGCTGGAGCGGGTGCGAAAAGACCCTCGAAAATTACCAAAAATCGTTGGAATTTCGCCCCGGCAATTTGAAGGCTTTATCAGGGTTGATTGGCTGTCACTTGTGCCTAAAAAACAACGACAAGGCAGAAGAATATCTCCAACAAGCCCTGGCAAACGCCAAAAATCTGGATGACTACGCCAGCCTGATTGGCACCTTGCTTCCCTATGAAGAAAGGCAAAACTGCGCCATAGAAGTTCTCGCCCAGGCAGAGGCGCGCCTGCCTGATATTCCTGCCGTATTTTATATCAACATGGCAGTACCGCTGCTCAAAAAACATCATCAAAAACAAGCCGATTATTGGCTGCAAAAAGCCATTGCAAAAGCCACGTCCCAAGACAATATTTTGACCGCCATAGCCGACACTATCATAGATGCCGATGAAAACCTGGCATACGAATATGCCCAACAGGCAATTTCTAAAGAAAAAACCGGCCAGGCCCACGTTTTGTTAGGTGTCATGGAATCGAAACGTGGAAACAAACAGGCCAGCAAAAAACATTTCCGTGAAGCCGAGCGGATTGCCCGCCAGACCAATGACGAAGAGTTGGCATACCGTATCGATGCGGCCCGTATCTACCTGGAGGGGCCAACATCCCTGCTGCGCCGCTTAATGGATATCGGCGACCCGGATATGCTGGATGATTTTTACGACCTTTTTGGGAAAAGATTACGATGACAGCTGCCCCCGAACAAACAGAGCGACGTTCCGTTATGACACGTCAGCCCATTTTGCACAGCGCCGACCCGTATGCGGTACTGGGGTTGGAACGCCACGCAACATCCGGTGAAGTCAAGCGCGCATATTTTGAGTTGGTGCGGCAATATTCGCCCGAATCCAACCCCGAAGCATTCAAACAAGTCCGCGCCGCCTACGAAAAACTAAATAGCGCAGAAAATAAAACTGAAACCGATTTGTTCCTCTTCCAGCCGCCCGCTCAATGGGAACCCCGCAAGCGCCGTCGCAAGCTGGATTTGGATTTTAACCCGCAGGACATTTTGTCGCTAATACAAAACATCGGCGACCTGGGACGAGTCAGTTTCGAGGAAGATTTCCGCCCGCTGGAGGAAATCCGGAAATGAGCGCGCGCCGCCAGGTATGGGAGACGCTTTCGCATTTGGTACAACGGGTCGAAAATGCCAACAACGCGCATCCAGCCGCACAGGCTGAAGTAGCCGGTTTAGAGCAGGAAATTCGCAAACTGGGCAAAACCCAACTTAAGGCCAACTTACTGGTTGAAGAGCAAGCCGCCCAGGTGAAGCAGAGCCTCGCCACGGCGCAGGCCGCGCAGGAGCAAAACGCCCGCCTGCTCGAAACCATTGCCGCTGAACGCGCCGTCCTATCCCAGCACGAGACCCTCGAAGCCATCTTGCCAGCCTTGGATGGCCTGGAGCATGCCATTGCCAGCGGACAGCGTTACTTGCAAACCCGTGACCGCGCCGCCGCCAACCCCAACCTGACGCCCGCGCAGACCGTGCTCGTGTCCCCGGCTGATCGAGCTGTCCTTGCGGGATGGCTCAACGGGCTAACCCTGGTACATGAGCGGTTCTTGGCAATTTTGAAAACCGGCGGCGTCACTCCCATTCCAAGCGTTGGACATCTGTTTGATCCGTACCTGCATGTTGCGGTTGGCACTTCAGCGCAAATCCCCACCGGGATACAGACCATCCCGAATATCATCGTGAGCGAAGAACGGCGCGGATATCGCACACAGGCAGGCGTCATCCGTTTTGCCGAAGTAGTGGTCTACCGCCCGTCCTAAAAATCCCCGACCCATGCGCCGCCCGTAAGGGCAGGTGAACGCAGCAAAGCGGGATCGCCCCATCAAAAAATTAATTTGGAGACAGTATAGTGAGCAAGATTATTGGCATTGACCTGGGAACCACCAATTCGGGTGTTTCATCTGTACAAAACGGCGCGCCAGTCATGCTGCCAAATGGCAGCGAACGCATTATCCCCTCTGTGGTTGGTTATTCCACCATCAACAAAAACTGGCTGGTCGGCACGCCAGCCCGCAACCAGTTTGTTCTTGACCCGGATAACACCGTACGATCCATCAAACGCAAAATGGGAACCGATGCGCGCGTAAGTATGGGCGGACAGGAATTTACTCCCCAGCAGGTTTCTGCATTTGTATTACGCGAGTTAAAAAGCGTTGCCGAGCGCAATCTGGGCGAACCCGTTTCAGATGTGGTCATCACTGTCCCTGCCTATTTTACGGATGCGGCTCGCCAGGCCACCCACGACGCCGGGCGCATCGCCGGATTCAACGTCCGCCGCATCATCAACGAGCCGACTGCAGCGGCGCTGGCTTACGGTTTGAACCAGGCCGAAGATGAGATGGTACTGGTCTATGACTTGGGCGGCGGCACCTTCGATGTCTCGCTGGTGGAGTTGATGGGCGGTGTGGTAGAAGTACGCGCCAGTCACGGCAACACGCAACTGGGCGGCGATGATTTCGACCATCTGTTAGCCGAAGAAATTGCCCAATGGTTTAACGACCAGCATAGCGTGGATTTGCGCGAAGAACGCCGCGCCTGGGCCAGACTGTTGCGCGCTGCTGAAAACGCAAAAATCCAACTTTCGGCCCATCCCTATACCTGGGTCAAAGAAGAATACATTGCCGAGAAAAACGGCGTTCCCCTGCACCTGGAATACGAAGCCAGCCGCAGCCAGTTTGAAGGCTTAATCCAACCAAAACTTGAAGAAACGCTGGAATCGGTTCGGCGGGTACTGGCCGACGCCAAAATCGAAGCCAGCCAAATCCAACAAGTCCTGTTGGTAGGTGGTTCCAGTTACATTCCCGCAGTATGGGAACTCTTGTCAAACGAGTTGGATATTGCGCCGCAAATGTCCATCAACCCCGAAGAAGTGGTGGCGCTGGGCGCGGGCGTGCAGGCGGCCATCATTGCCGGTGAACCAATAGACGCCATTTTGGTGGATGTCACCCCGCACTCGCTAGGTATTGCTGTGGCCGAAACTTTCATGGGTAATCTCAGTTCCGGTCACTTCAAAAGCCTGATTCACCGTAACACCACCATTCCCACCAGCCGTGAAGAAAAGTTCTACGCTATCTACCCCGATCAAGATACGATTCGCATTGAGGTCTACCAGGGTGAGCATGAATTGGTCGAACATAACACCGCCCTGGGTGATTTCCTCATCACTGGGCTGGAACCTGGCCCCGATAACCGCCCCGCCGAAGTAACCGTACAGTTTGACCTGGATGTAAACGGCATCCTTAAAGTAACGGCGCGCGACCGCAAATCAAACCGACAGGAATCTATTTCGGTGGAGGCCTCGCACGCTCGCATGAGCGAATCTGAAATTTTGGCAGCCCGTGATTGGGCGGATGAAGAAACGCTTGATGCCGAACATTTACTACTTTCAGACGAACATTCCGCGCTCATGCGCCGCGCCGAGTCTCTATTGGCCGGTAGTAAACTGGAAGAGAAAGACCGCGAACCGCTGACAGACCTGCTTGCGGCTATCGAAGAAGCCCGCAATGACGGCGATATCGAATCTCTGGATGAATTGTTGGATACACTGGAAGATATGTTGTTCGACTTGGACCTGGATTAAAAACAGCCCCGTGCCGGGGTGACAGGGACATAGCACAAAAAAACATGTCTCGACAGGCTCGACAACCCTGTCGGGCGTGCGCCAAACCTTTGAGACGGTACCATCGGTCATTTCCGATAATGATACAATACCCCCATGAACGAATCAGCCCTGATTCACGACGCCCAACACGGCGACCTGGACGCTTTCAACCGGCTGGTGCTGGCTTACCAGGACGCGCTCTACAATACCGCCCTGCGCATCCTGGGCGACGAAGAACGCGCCGCCGATGCCACGCAAGAAGCCTTCATATCCGCCTTTCGCGCCATCAACAGCTTTCGCGGCGGGTCGTTCAAAGCCTGGCTGATGCGCACCGTCACCAACGCCTGTTACGATGAACTGCGCCGCCAGAAGCGCCGCCCCACCACCCCGCTCGAACCGGAAAACGATGACGACGAGGAAATTGAATCGCCGCGCTGGCTGGCCGATAGTTCGATGAGTCCCGAAGAAAAATTCGAGGTCGCCGAGTTGGAACACGCCATCCAGCACTGCCTCGAAGCCCTGCCGACCGATTTCCGCGCGGTCGTGGTACTGGCCGACGTGCAGGGCATGGATTATGCCGAAGTGGCCGCCGCTGTGCATACCCCGCTCGGCACGGTCAAAAGCCGCCTGGCGCGAGCCCGCTTAAGACTGCGCGAATGCCTGCAGGATTTCTGGGAACTTTTGCCCGCCGCCTTCCGTCTGGAAAGTGAGGCCGCGCCATGACTACACCCTCTTTCCGTGACGTTGAACTGATTTCTGCCCTGTTGGATGGACAACTCCCCCAGCAGGATGTCGCGCGCCTGCAACTGCGCATTGCCGCCGACCCCGAACTGGCCGCTGTTTACCAGCAGCTATCCCAAACACGGGCTTTACTGCGCAAACTACCGACCCGGCGCGCCCCGCGTAATTTCACGCTGACTCCGAAAATGGCTGGGGTCAAGGCCCCCGCCCCGCGTAGTTTTCTGCTCTTTCGCTTTGCCTCTGCCTTTGCCAGCCTGCTGCTGGTGCTAACCTTCGCCGCCAACGGGCTCGGGCAACTGGCCGCCAACGCTCCTGCCGCTGCGCCAGCTTATGGCATGGGCGGAGGCCCGATGACCGAAGCGATGGAAGTGCCTGCCCCCGCCGAACCTCGCCCACAATCGGGAGGAGGCGGTGAAATAGAGCAGCCCGCACTGTCCGCGCCCTCGGATGCTTCCGAAGATTCTGCCGCTCCCACCGAAGAATCGACGCACAGCCTGGCCGCCGAACCGACCGAGTCCGTAGAAGAAATACCCTCCGCCAAGGCTGGCGAGCAAGATTACCAATCACGACAAATGCCCGAAGCCCCGGCGCGCAAAGCCTTCCGGGTTCCCGGCTGGCTGCAACTCGCTTTGCTGGTCACAGCCCTGCTGGCGGGCGGCGCGGCCTGGTTCATAAACTGGCAAGCGCAGGCCCGTTTTGGGCGAAAAAGCAAGAAATAGAGAACGTCCCGAAGACTGCTTCCGCCGCAGCGTTCATCCTAAAAAGCCTTCGGGATGATATTTTGAAGAAAAATTACGCCCATAATGAGAGCCGAAGATATCAAATACTGCCCGCGCTGCGGTACATCGGTCGTTCCAATGGTCAAATTTGGCCGCGAACGACCGGTTTGTCCATCCTGCGGCTGGGTTCATTTCGCCGACCCCAAGGTGGCCGCCGCTGTGCTGGTGGAGCAGGACGGGCAAATTCTGCTGGTGCGGCGCGTCAACGAACCGCATCGCGGCTTATGGAGCCTGCCAGCGGGCTTTGTCAACGCCGATGAAGACCCCGCCGAAGCCGCCGCGCGCGAATGTCTCGAAGAGACCGGCCTCGAAGTGGCGTTATGCGGCATCATCGAGATTCGTCACGGCAGGGAACATGCCCGAGGGGCCGATTTTGTCATCTTTTACCGGGGGCAGGTGACAGGGGGATCGCTCCATGCGGGCGATGATGCTGACGCTGCCGAGTGGTTCGCGCGCGGCGACCTGCCCGGGCTGGCGTTCGAATCCACAAAATATATCCTTGCGCGTTACTGACCGTCCCGAAGGTTTTTAAACCTTCGGGACGTTGTTTTGTTCACATGCCTGAAGTGCTACAATAGAAGCGGAGGTACTTATGGCTACAGTTGCTGAAGTTCGCCCCTCGCCGATTGCCGGGAGCTGGTACCAGTCGAACCCGGAGATTCTCTCCCGCCTGGTGGATGGTTACATGGACGACGCTATCCTGCCTGATCTGCCCGGCCAGCTGCTGGCGGTGGTTGCGCCCCACGCCGGGCATCTATATTCGGGGCCGGTGGCCGGGTTTGCTTTTGCCGCTGTCCGTAAAACTGCGCCAGAGGTGGTTGCTGTCGTTTCTCCCATGCACCATGCCTATCCTTACTCACTGATGACAACCGCGCATGCCGCTTATGGCACACCGCTGGGAGAACTGCGGGTCAATCGTGAGTTGGCGCATGATTTGGACAGGAAACTGCTTCGCCGCCTGGGCTTTGGGCTAACCCAGATCGCCAACGACCCCGAACATTCGCTCGAAATCGAGCTACCTTTCCTCCAGCGCGCCGTTAAATCGGCATTTACCCTGCTGCCGGTGATGGTGCGCACCCTGGAACGCGAGACCTGCCGAATCCTGGGCGAGGCCCTGGCTGAGACGTTAGCCGGCAAGAACGCCCTGCTAGTGGCATCCACCGACCTTTCGCACTTCCACAATGCAGATACCGCATCCCGGCTCGATCGGGCCATGTTGGAGCAGGTGGAAGCCTTCTCGCCGGAAGGGTTGTTCGAGGTCGAGGAACAGGGCAAGGGCGAGGCTTGCGGGCTAGGCGCTCTGGCGGCGGTTTTGTGGGCGGCCAAAGCCCTGGGCGGGCAGACAGTCAAAATCCTGCATCACGCCACCTCCGGCGATGTGACCGGCGATATGCGCAGTGTGGTCGGCTACGGCGCGGCAGTGGTACTGCGGGATTGAGCATGGCCGAATTGGGGATGTTTTAAATCAAACCGCCCTTTCCGGTGTGGTAAGGGCGGTTGTTTTTGGTCTTTTTTATTTCAGCAAATCCTGGTATTCCAGGTTACGGTCGAGGTAGCCGTTGATGAACCAGCAAGTCGAAACGACCTTCAGGCCGTTGGCGCGAGCATAATTCAACCCGGCGCGGGCCAGTTTACTGCCAAGTCCTTTCCCTTCCAGTTCGGTTGGGACGCCAGTATGGGTGAATGTGATGACACCTGCGTTGAGGGTGTAATCGAGTTCGGCCAGGTATTCTTCGACCTGGATTTCAAACCGGTTGCGGTCACGGTTATGCTTGACTGTGAGTTCTTCGGTCATCATTGTCTTTCTCCACGAATAAAATATCAAAACCTGTTGGGTCTGGGTAAAAAACCCACAAAGGATGAAAAAGATACGCGCCTGCACGGCGACTTACCACTTATCATATCTTATTTCGAGAAAATCACTATACTCCTAAAAGATGAGTTCAGCATGACCCAAACGGGTTAACTTTCGACCGGGTAAAAACACAGCCCGGCAGTGCCGGGGCCGGTATGCACCGCCAATGCCGGGGAGAGTTCGGCAATCAATGATTCAACAACGTTGACCCGCTTTTCGACCATTTTTTTGAGTTTGTCAATTTCGTCGATGGCCCCGGCATGAACATAAGCCACCCGCGCTTTGCCCTCCCCGACGGCTTCTGTCACATAATCAGCCATGTCGGTATAGGCGTGCAAACGCGAACGGGCTTTTCCCAGGGCAACGATAACCCCATCCTTCATGCCGATCAGCGGCTTGATGTTGAGCAGGGTTCCGACCAGGTTTTGCGCCAGTCCGATTCGCCCGCCCATGTAAAGATACTTGAGCGTATCAGCGGTTTGCACCATTTGCGTAATGGGAATCATGCGCCGCACCCTGGCTGTGATTTCGGCCAGGGTGGCTCCATCCAGTGCTGCGCGGGCAGCCTCGATGACCATCCACCCCTGGCAGAGCGAGACATTCTGGGTGTCGATGACTTCGATGTCTACATCAGGATGCTGTTCGACCATCATCGACTGCGCGACGGTGGCCGCCTGGTAGGCGCCGGAGCCGCGCGAAGTCATGTGGATGCTGATGATTTGCTTGCAACCATCGGCAATCAACCCCCGGTACATTTCCAGGTAATCGCCGGGGCCGGGGCTGGCAGTGGTAGGCAGTTGCGTGGCAGTCGGCAGCCAGCGCAGGAACTCCTCGCGCTGGACGGTGACCAGGTCGCGTAAGACTTCCTGCCCACGATGGATATAGTAAGCCACTGTGTAGATATTCAATTGGCTTATCAACGATTCCGGGATGCTGGCGCAGCTATCCGTAACGACTGCTACTTGGGATGACATATCAGGCTCCTGAATGTGAAATAGGTACCATACTATTGTACCCATTTTTTCGCCGTTTGATTATTGACCCTCGTCCTATTTCCTCTTACAATACTTTTATGAGGTATTTACTCCAGCGCCAGGCAGGAATTTCACCTTACTGCGGCGGTTTTTTCCGAACCGACCACGACCCACCCTTGCGATGAGCCTTGTCCCGAGACACGATGGAGGAGTTGAATCATTCGGCTGACTGACGCCGTACCCGCTTTTCTTTATAAATATCCATCCCCTTGCACTGAATATATAGGAGTTTACCATGCCCGCACCTTTTGTTTCCAAGCGCGCCCCAATTTACCAAGATATACCCGACGAGAAATGGAATGACTGGCGGTGGCAGTTAAGCAACCGGCTGAACAGCGTCGAAGACATCGAAAAAGTCCTGCCACTCTCCGAGAGTGAGCGTAAGGCACTCCAAACCCAGGGACTGTTCCGGGTCGATGTCACCCCTTATTTTATCTCATTGATTGACCCGGACGACCCCGACGACCCCACCCGCTTGCAGATTATCCCACGCGCAGAGGAGATGCAAGCCTTCACCGCTATGATGGAGGATTCGCTGGCCGAAGACCGCCACTCGCCTGTGCCAGGGCTGGTGCATCGCTACCCTGACCGGGTGCTGATGCTGGTGACGACGCAGTGCGCCTCGTACTGTCGCTATTGCACCCGCTCGCGCATCGTCGGCGATCCGGGACAGACCTTCAAGCGTGAAGAGTTCGAGATGCAAATCGAGTACCTTAAACGCACCCCGCAGGTGCGCGATGTGCTGCTCTCGGGCGGCGACCCGCTTGTGCTGGCGCCCAAAATCCTGGAAGAACTGCTGGGGCGCCTGCGCGAGATTCCACACATCGAAATCGTGCGCATCGGTTCGCGCGTGCCGGTTTTCATGCCAATGCGCGTCACCCAGGAATTGTGCGATATGCTCCAAAAGTTCCACCCGCTTTGGATGAACATCCACGTCAACCACCCCAACGAGATTTCGCTGGAACTCGAGCAAGCCTGCGACCGTCTTACAAGGGCAGGCATTCAACTGGGCAACCAGGCCGTCTTGCTGGCAGGCGTCAACGACTGCACCCATATCCAGCGCGACCTGGTGCATAAACTTGTCCGCATCCGCGTGCGCCCCTACTATCTCTACCAGTGCGACCTGGTGGAGGGAGCCGGACACTTCCGCACACCGATTGCCAAGGGCATCGAAATTATCGAAGGCCTGCGCGGGCATACTTCAGGTTACGCCGTGCCGCAGTACATCATAGATGCCCCCGGTGGCGGCGGCAAGATCCCGGTCATGCCCAATTACCTGATGACCATGTCGGACCATAAGGCCATCGTGCGCAACTTTGAAGGTTACATCACGACTTACGAGGAACCGACTGAATACACCATGCACGACCCGAAAACTTGCAAATATTGCCAGAGCAAGCGCCCCGAACCAGGCCAAACCGGTCTGACCGGCCTGCTCGACGGCGACGAGATGTTTATCAAACCCGAAAACTTCGACCAGCTGCATGACCGCGGTGGTATCCAGCATCGCTTGAAAGACGAGAGCAAGTGGAAGCCGCTCGGTATCGGCGAATCGACAGATTAGTTTGTCTCGGTGAAATATAATAATGCGGGCGAAGTGGCCCATTTTCCGCTCGCCCGCATTATGCCAAAAGAATAGGAGAATATGTAATGAAAATCGTTCGTTTTGTTGCTTTGTTCCTGGCATTGGCACTGTTCGTAACCGCCACCCTGCCTTTTGCAGCGCAGCCAGTTGCCGCGCAGAGTCTCCCCACCCAGTCCATTGCAGATGCTGCCCTTGAATTGCCCCTGTTAGCCCCCATAAGCCTGATATCCATTCCGGTTGTGACTATATCAGTCGAAACCGTTGCTGCCGGCAAAGACTATGCCTGTACGCTGGCTTCTCAAAAACCCAAGAATTGGACAAAGATGCAGCGCCGCCACATTTTCGACGCTATGTGGACCGTTAAGAATAGCGGCACCAAAAACTGGGGCAATAATAGCATTGACTTCAAATATATCAGCGGTACCAAGATGCACACCTATGCTGATACCTACGACCTGTCCAAGAATGTCGGCTCCGGCAAGACTATTACCCTTATTGTAGATATGATTTCGCCCAAAACAAAGGGTTACTACACGTCCGTTTGGGGACTTTACAATGGCGGCAAGGCATTCTGCAAACTTTCTATTACCGTCAATGTCAACCGGTAGAAGATTCATATCATCACGGGTCATGAATAAGAGAAACCTTGTTATTGGAGCCGCAATGATAGCCATCCTGGTATCGTCAGCCTGCGTGGTGACGATACCAGTGCCTGGCCTTGCGCCCGCAGCGCCTCCAGTTAATACCATCGAACTGGCCCAGCCGGAACAGCCGCAGGAGGCTCTTCCAACCGTTACGCTTGCCTTCACTGAAACGCTCGCGCCCACCCTGACGGCCAGTTTCACGCCGACATTCTTCCCCACAATTACCCCGTTTCCCACTACGACTCTGACGCCCAGCATCACCCCCTCACCGGTTCCGATAGAAATTGTCACCCTGGGCGTGCCACAGGAAACACTGACCCAGATTGCGCTGACCCCGCTCTCGTCGGGCGACCCCATCGGCGCGGAATTTGCCTGTATCGTTACCGCAAAGCGCGTAGCCGATTTCACTGTGTTCAAGCCAAAACACCAGTTTACCGCCTGGTGGGACATGAGGAATGTTGGAAAGAAAAAATGGGATAATGAACTGGTGGTTGCCTACCTGGTAGATGGAATGAGAATGTCGCCAGACCGTTACCAGGCGTTACCATCCCAACCCAGGCCTGGGGAAAGCATGCGTTTGAGAATCGAAATGATAACCCCAGTGCAAGAGGGAACGTACTTGATGACCTGGGGCCTCAGGAACATGCGTTCCAACCGACACTTTTGCTTTTTCACGATTAACATAATTGTCAAAAAGTAGCACATTAGACAAAAAGGCTGTCGTTATCTCGATGTTGCTAGTACCCAGACTACCTAAAAATGTAGGGTGAAAACCGCCTGAAACAGCCATATTGACCCTACTTCCTTATAATTGCCGGGCACTAGACAACCGGTTTGTAAAATTGGAGGTGTTATGCACTATCGTCGCCTGGGCCGTTCTGGCCTGAAAGTCAGTGAAATTTCGCTCGGTTCCTGGGTTACGCTTGGCGACCAGGTCGATGAAGATGCGTCCATCGAGTTAATCCAGGCCGCCTACGATGCCGGGGTCAACTTTTTCGACAACGCCGACATCTATGCCAACGGCCAGGCCGAAATTGTTATGGGCAAGGCACTGAAAGACATCCCGCGCCAGGCGCTGGTGATTTCATCGAAAGTATTTTGGCCGACCATGCCCGGCCCCAATGGGCGCGGACTCTCACGCAAGCACATCACCGAATCGATTCACGCTTCGCTCAAGCGGCTGGATACCGAATACCTTGACCTGTACTTTTGCCATCGCTTCGACCCCGATACGCCGATAGAGGAAGTTGTCTTTACAATGGATACCCTGGTGCGCCAGGGGAAAATCCTGTACTGGGGCACCTCCGAGTGGCGCGCCTGGCAGGTGACGGCGGCGATTGCGGTTGCTGAACGATATAACCTGATCCCGCCAACGATGGAGCAGCCACAATACAATATGTTTCACCGCCGCCGGGTAGAACTTGAACTGGCCCCGCTTTGCAAAGAATATGGTCTGGGACTGACGACCTGGAGTCCGCTTTATTACGGCATCTTGACCGGTAAGTACAACGAAGGAATCCCGGCAGGCAGCCGCGCTTCGATGGAGAGCATGGCCTGGATTCGGGACCGCATCACCCCTGAGCGCATTGCCATCGTGCGCGAACTGAGCGAATTGGCCAATGATTTGCATATTAACACCGCGCAACTGGCAATTGCCTGGCTGCTGCGCCGCAAGGAGATCAGCAGCGTCATCACCGGCGCGACCAATATCCAGCAATTACAGAACAATCTCGAGGCTGCCGATGCATTGGATATGCTCCACGATGATGTACTGGAACGTATTGAGCAAATTTTAGGGAATTATCCCGACGAGGACTGAAAACCGACATCCCAAAGATACTGGGAAACCTTCGGGATGATTAATTGACCGACAAATTTGTCTGACAATCTAATTTATCCTTGATTTTGACTCGCGTTTATGCTATTTTTAGGGCAACTCTTCCAAAAGGATTTCTATGCACCGCGAACGCGTCTCTGAAAACGTCTATTGGTTCCAAAGTGAAGTATATGCCCAGGTAACGGCGGGAGTCATCGCCGGGCCGCAGTGGGCAGTGGTTATTGATACCCTGGCCATCCCCGAGGAAACCCTGGGCATGCGCGAATATGTCGAGCATGAATTGGGTTTGCAAATCCGCTACATCATCAATACCCACTATCACGCCGATCACACTTGGGGCAACTGCTTCTTTCCCGGCGCGACCATCGTCGCCCACTCGAAATGCCGTCAACTGATGGCTGAGAAGGGGATTCCGTCCCTCGAATCGGCCAAAAAACAAAATAACGCCATGCGCCAGGTCAAGATTGTGCTGCCACACCTGACCTTCGACGACGGCGAACTCAACCTGCGGGTTGGAAAAAAGAACCTGATTCTCTCCTCGGCAATCGGCCACAGTCACGATGGCATCTCTGTGTTTGTGGAAGAAGACCGCATCCTATTTGCGGGCGATGCTTTCATGCCGCTGCCGTATGTTGTAGATGGGAACATCAACGACCTGGCGGCCTCCATCAAAAAAATTGGGCGCATGGGGCTGGAAAATATCGTGCAGGGGCACGGCGACATCATCTTGCGCGGCGAAATCGATGCGGCGGTCAAAGAAAACCTGGCTTATCTTTCCGCCATTCGCAAAGCGGTGCGCACCGCGCTCAAACGCAAGTCGCCTTTCGAGTACCTGGACGAGGTCACCATCGAAGAGTGCGGGAAAAGCCGCGTTCACCTGGGTGGCTTGGCCCCGGCCCTGCACCAGCGTAACCTGCGCGCGCTCTACCATCACATGCTCGAAAACAAAGATAGCATGGAGAACGAAGAATAAACAAAGAAACCGGGGTAATCATCCCCGGTTTCTTTTTCATTTCGCATTTTGGGCTGACGCGGCATCCCTTTGTTCTTTGCGCTCCCGCGATTTGCCGTGCAGGCTGATACTAACCACCCGTTCTGTCCCGCTCAACAATTTCCTGATGTTAGGCCGCAGCGCCCATGCCAAAAAGAGCAAGGTGATAATGCCATATATCACATCGGTCCAGGAAGCGCCCGGCGCGCCGGTAAGAACCCGCGCCAGAAAAACCAGGATGGCAAAAAGGGCCACGCTCAAGGTCGTCAGCGAGGCGTACCCCAGGGTGAAAAAGACCAGCGTGCCCAACGGCAGGATAATCAGCACCGAAGGCCACCACAGCCCAATCGCCCCGCCCAACGCCGGCGCGCCGCCCGCCCCGCCACGCAGGCGCACAAACCGTCCGCGCTCATCGAATTCCGGCAGGTAGATGGAGTAGTTATGTCCCAGGATGGCGGCTAGCGGCGCAAGTATATGCACCCAATGCCCATCAGGGTTGACGGCCAGCGCAATCCAGGTTGCCACTGTGCCTTTGAAAATATCTAAAAACGCGGTCATAAGCCCGGCTCCAAACCCAGCGGCGCGAAAAGCATTCGTCCCGCCGGTGCGTCCGCTTTCTACAGTGCGAATGTCTTTGCCCGTCTTGAGTTTCACGACCAGCAACCCGAACGGGATGGAGCCAAGCAAATACCCAAGCAACACAAGCCCGCTGTCAATCAGCAGTTGCATCATCATCCTCCAAATTGGTGTATCAAAGGTAACACAAAAAGCCTTGCAAAGTTACACATCATGCCTCGACAGGCTCGACAACCAGACTTGATTCCTTGAGTCATCCACAGATTTCCCAGACTGCATGATTGCCGAACTTGACGAAACAAAGAAAAAAATGCGAAATCTGTGGATCAGGTCTTCACAATCAGTGGAACTTCTGCTGCGTGACCGGCTTCTATCCAAAAAGCGTGCGCCAGCCACTCCCCCTCCGTGGGTGACCAGATTACCTGGATGACCTCATAAAACGCCTCGGCAATATCGGTGGGAGAGGGAACTGCCGGGCCTTTCGGATGCGAGTGAAAGATAGCCAGCACATCCATCCCGGCAAATTCGATTTGCTCGAAGGCTCTCAACTGTTCGAGCGGCTCCATCCGAAACCGTACCGGGCTGCCGGCCGCATTCCTGACCGGTATCACCACACCTACCACCCCATCCCGCCCACCGAGCAGGCCGCAGGCTTCCAGCGGTGCGTGTGATTCTACATAATTACGCATCTGTTCCCATTGCGCGCGGGAGATGGTCAGGCTCGGTGGTCGAGCTTGTCGAGAACCGTGCGTCATCAGCCTCCGAACAGGATAACGGCGACCCAGAAAGCGCCCAGCCCGACCAGCGCGTTCATCCCCGCCCGGCGCGGCGAGACTTGCTCGCGCAGGTTAATCGTCAGGCCGGTTAGGGCGTAGAGGGGGCCGAGCAGGGCCAATCCATACTGGACAGGCTCCAGCGGCCAGTAATGAAAAGCGGCTGCAAACTGGGTCAGGATGAACGCGCTGGTTAAGGACCACAAGATGTCCCAATTCCCAGATTGCAAATGGATGGCGCGCAGCGCCACCAATCCGGCAGCCGGGAAAATTGCCAGCGCCAGCACAACCAGCCGCATCCCAGAGTATGACAGGGCCGAAGCCAGGATGACGAACAGGGCAAATGATAACGCCATCAGTCCGGCAGAAGCGGCGGGATGCCGCACATCTGACGAATCGAGGGCGATATACTCGGCCACCAGCACCAGTAGGAGCAAAATCCCGCCGAAACCGAAGCCCAGCCACCAGAGCGGACCGAGTGGCATGTTGTAAAGTGGAATGCCGAGCACCAGGGCGGTCAGGGCGGGCAAAATCCAATGCTGGAGGGTGCTCCGCCCATCGTATTGCGGGTGCCCGCGCAGCAACCAATCGACGCCCGATGCGGTCAGCCCGGCTGCCAGCCAGATTGCCAGCGAGGTTGGTTCAAACGTAAAAGAAAAATCAACATCAAACAGTGAAAAATCAACGGCGTACTGCTCCCGCGCAATCAACTGCGCCAGCGCATAAGAAAGCAGCACCGCCGCGAGCAGCACGCTCAGGCGGTTGGCATCGGGCATGTGACGGCGTTCAGTGGTCATGAGAAGATTGTACCTGTCCAATTCAGACAAGGGAAGGGTGGATTCGGCTAAAACAGGAAGGGAATGAGCGCTTTGCGGTTTTTAGGAAAGTTTGGGAATTTTTCCCGATACCAGGCCAGGGTTTTGCGACTGCGTGCCAGCAGGTAGCCCGCCATGCCCACCAGCGCAATCAGGGCAAACAGGTGGCGCGACATGAGCGCAACACCCACCCAGGCGACAATTTCAAAGAAATAATGCGGACAGGCCACATATTCAAACCATCCGCCACGCGGCAGGATGTACTTTTTTGTGTCTTTGCGCAGGTCGGCTAGGATTTTATGATGGCTGAAATTGGCGGTTTCGCCAAACACGAACAGCCCCAGCCCCAGCCAGAAAAAGTTATCCGTAATCGGGAGCGGCCAACTGTTCAGGAAACTGATAAAACCAGCAATCAGCGAATAAAACGAGGCAATCATCAGCGTGGTGAGAGGGTCAATCGGACCGGAATATTTGTGGAGGAACAGGACTTCGAGGCAGCGTTTGACAAAATGCCCACAGATGGCAGCCAGCACAATGGCCTGCGCCAATGTGGCAGTGGCGAGGGTGGGCAGGGCAAATGCCAGGGCGGCAAGAATCGGCAGGAGATACAGGATAAACATCCCCAACCGGGCGTCCAGCCCCTTTTCCGCGCGGAATTTGCTGTACTTCAGCAGGGTGGAACCCATCCATTCGCCCGCGCCCATGCCAACGGCCAGGAAAGTGAACACAAGGTAAAGCAGGATGTTTGGGGTGCTCCATTCGGGGGAAATCATGCCAGCCTCCATTTTGTTTAGGCGATGAGTACGCAGCGAGGATTATAATCGGGACAGGAGGCAGCCATGGAATGTACGTCTATTTTGGTCGAAACGCGCGGGCGGGTCGGGCTGGTCACGCTCAACCGTCCGCAGGCGTTGAACGCGCTCAACCAGGTTTTGCTTTCGGAACTGGTGCAGGCGTTGACCGCCTTCGACGCCGATGAAAGCGTTGGAGCGATTGTGTTGACCGGGGGCGAGCGCGCTTTCGCCGCCGGAGCTGATATCCGCGAGATGGCCGAAGCCAGCGAGGCCGAAATGCGCCAGAAAGGC
>Ga0209835_1000444_pt1 | contig 27458 bp, 21 predicted proteins | sample LakKivwa52mmetaG_FD_184138 | JGI IMG/M metagenome (GOLD analysis project Ga0209835, IMG submission 184138) | Anoxic lake water microbial communities from Lake Kivu, Rwanda to study Microbial Dark Matter (Phase II) - Lake Kivu water 52m metaG... | ecosystem: Environmental > Aquatic > Freshwater >... | reverse complement strand
AGTTATAACAGGTAAAGCAGGTTTTAAAAACTCAATTTCGTTTTCAACAGCATAATTATTAATTACTGATTCCAATTTTTTTTCAAGCACTTCGGCTGTAATTGATTCACCAATGTGTTTTTTGACTAAACCTAAAGGTACATTCCCCGGACGAAAACCGGGTAAGTTAAATTTTTGTCTGTATTGGCGTAAAGCTTTATCCATATCTTCCTCTAAGTCGTTCAAAGAGATATTCACCTGCAATAAAGCATCAAGTTGGTTTTCTTGCTTGTTTAAAATAATTTCCACTTAAATAATCATTAAATTAATTAAAAAAGTGCGGATGGGGGGACTCGAACCCCCAAGCCTTGCGGCACCAGATCCTAAGTCTGGCGCGTCTGCCAGTTCCGCCACATCCGCTTAATATACAATTTTTCTATTTTTTATTTTATTAAGGTACTTATATCGCTTATTACTTTTTTAGCCAGATTTTCGGCTGTTGTGAGACTATTGCTTTCAGCATATATCCTGATTATTGGTTCGGTATTCGATTTACGTAAATGTATCCAGTCGCCATCAAAGTCAATTTTTACTCCGTCAATCGTATTAATAGGATAATTTTTATATTTCTCTTTTATATCAGCTAATACTTTAGTGATATCCACTTTTTCGTCTAATTCGACCTTATTCTTAGAAATATAATAATTCGGGTAATTTGCTCTTAATTGTTCTATGCTTTTTTTACTTTTTGCCAGATATGTTAAAAAGAGGGCAATTCCAACTAATGCATCTCTGCCATAATGTAATTCAGGATAAATAATACCTCCGTTTCCTTCGCCTCCGATTACAGCATTTTTTTCTTTCATCATTTTAACAACATTTACTTCACCAACTGCTGATGAAAAATGTTCACACTCGTATTTAAGTGTCAGTTCTTTCAATGATTTTGAAGAAGAGAGATTAGAAACTGTTGCACCTGCTTTGTTTTGTAAAATGTAATCAGCCACAGCTACCAAAGTATATTCCTCGTCAAAAAAATCTCCGTTTCCTTTGACCAATGCCAAACGGTCAACATCAGGGTCAACTGCAATTCCAAGATGAGCATTGCGGTGTTTTACTTCATTGCTCAACATGGATAAATGCTCAGGCAAAGGTTCAGGATTATGAGCAAATTTACCATTTGGCTCACAATTTATTTCATGAATATTGTGTACTCCCAAGGCTTTTAAAAGTGCGGGAACAACCAAGCCTCCTGTTGAGTTTACAGCATCCACCACAATGGTAAAGTTTGCAGCTTTTATGGCTTCAATATCAACAAGTGCTAAATCAAGAATTTTTTGAATATGATAATCAAAATAGTTGCTTTTGCATGTATATGTACCCAATTTTTCAACAGAAGTATATTGATAATCACCACTTTCAGCCATCAGCAAAATAGCTCTTCCATCATCATCGCTGATAAATTCTCCTTTGCTGTTCAGTAATTTAAGTGCATTCCATTGTTTTGGGTTATGACTGGCAGTGATAATTATTCCACCTCCAGCTTGTTCGGCAATAACAGCCATTTCAACAGTAGGTGTTGTTGAAAGCCCAAGGTCAATAACGTTAACTCCACAAGCAATAAGTGTATTGCTTACCAAACCCGATACCATTTCTCCCGAAATACGTGCATCACGGCCAATTACTATACTTTGTTTGTTTTCTTTTTCAATTATCCAATTGGCATAAGCAGCACTAAACCTGACTATCATATCAGGGCTTAAAGAGTCTGCCTTATTACCTCCTATCGTTCCGCGTATTCCTGAAATTGAAGAAATTAACGTCATATTAAATATTTTTCTGAGGTGCAAATTTATGCAATATTGTGTTTGCTGCAATCTGATTTTTGTAAATAAATTTTCTTTAGAAAAATCTTCGCAGTCAAAGTTTTTTAAAGAAATTTGTCGAAATTTTTTATCCTTGAAATATTTACTTTCACTGTTATTGGTTTTATCCGGATTGACATTAGCTGCTCAACACAATAATGGTGTGTTAAGCGATACAACTAATTTTAACTACCTAAGCAAAAATTCAGTAGGTATTCATATCAATTATTTCGGTTATATGAGAAATACCGAATACTTTAATCCGATTGAAGCAGGAAGAACTTTATTGGGCAATCAGATCGTCCCTTCATTGATTTTCAAAGCCAGCGATAACGTTATTCTGCGATCAGGCATATTTATTAATCATTACTTTGGCTCAACAAAAATCAGTGGAATAATGCCTCTTGTCAGCCTTATTTATCCTTTAAAGAATTCATATTTTATGTTTGGCACCATCAATGGTGCTACTGCTCATTGTATGGTTGAACCACTAATGAATATTTCCTCCGCAATTGAAAAAAGACTGGAATATGGCGGACAATATCAGTATTCAACTTCAAAATTGTTTGCTGATATATGGCTCAACTGGCAAAATTATATGCCATATAAAGGAGAAAAACATGAAGAAATAGTTGCAGGTTTAAATATTAATAAAGGCTTTTATTTATTTGAGAAGTTGAAAGTTAATTTACCTGTTCAAATGATAATTAATCATGAAGGTGGTCAATTATCGAAAGATAAAAGTCCTCAGTTCACTGTATTTTCAGGCGCTGCAGGTATTTCAGGAAGTTTTATTTTTAATACCGATTTTAATACTTCACTGAATTATTATTATTGTTTCAGCAGTAACGAAACAAATGATGTTAAAAATGGATATGCTCATTACAGCAATCTGACTTTGAATTTTAAAGATTTAAGTTTTATCATTTCGTATTTCAACGGACAGGATTTTAATGCCATGAGTGGAACATATATTTATCAATCGGTTTCGCACGATAAAAAGAACTTTTACCTGGAAAACAGAGAATTGCTTTTTGCCCGCTTATTATTCAATAAAAGAATTTCGGATAACCTGCAAATCAGTCTTCGTTTTGAGCCTTATTACGATTTTAGTCAAGAAGTTTTTGAACACTGCTACTCACTTTATCTTAAATACATCTGGAAAAATGCATTTTTAACAAAAAAATAAAGGATGAGAAAATTTGCTTATATCCATTAAAAAGATGATGCGCTTTATTCAGAATACCGATTATAATTTACTGTATTATATCAACAGTTTTTTTGCAAACGATTTTTTTGATTTTATTTGTCCATTATTTAGAAATAAGTATTTCTGGATACCTCTGTATGTTTTTATCATTACGTTTTTAATTATCAATTTTAAGAAAAAAGGAATAATTATCATTCTGATTTTAATTTTGGCTGTAATTATCAGCGATCAATTGAGTAGTCAGGTAATCAAGCCTTTTGTTCAGCGTTTAAGGCCTTGCAATGACCCTTTTGTCAGTCATTTTGTAAGAACTATTATTGGCTGTAAGTCAGGATTCAGTTTCCCATCTTCACATGCAAGCAATCATTTTACAATAGGAATACTTGCAGGACTGATTTTTATCCGGCATTCCAAATGGGTACTGGCAGCCGGTATTTTATGGGCATTTGTAATATCCTATTCTCAGATTTATATAGGTGTTCATTACCCTTCAGATATTATTGCAGGTGCTTTTCTTGCCTTTTCTATTGCCACAATAATGTTTTCTTTATGGCAGTTTTTTTTGAAAAAATCAGGAATCGAATAAAACACCTTCTTTCAGTTTCTCAGCATTTTCGGCTACCTGAAGCACTTCTATCATTTCTTCAATATTGCCATTCATAAAATCAGGCAAATTAAATATCGAAAATCCTATTCTATGGTCGGTAATGCGTCCTTGCGGATAATTATAAGTACGTATTTTGGCTGACCTGTCGCCTGTCGAAACCATTGTTTTTCGCTTTGAGGATACTTCATCCAGATATTTTTTATACTCAAGTTCGTAAAGCCTTGTTTTTAATACTTTCAGTGCTTTTTCATAGTTCTTTATCTGCGATTTCTGATCCTGACAGGTAGCTACTATACCAGTCGGAATATGTGTTAATCTGACTGCTGAATAAGTAGTGTTTACCGATTGCCCCCCCGGACCTGACGAACAATAGGTGTCTTTGCGTATATCGGCTTCTTTCAGGTCAATATCAAAATCTTCAGCTTCGGGCAATACTACCACAGAAGCAGCAGAAGTATGAATACGTCCCTGAGTTTCAGTAACAGGTACACGCTGAACACGGTGAACTCCGCTTTCGTATTTCATCAGACCATAAACTTTGTTTCCCGAAATTTCAAAAATAATTTCTTTAAAACCACCGGTTGTGCCTGTATTGAAATCTACAAGTTCTATTTTCCAGCCTTTTACAGCGGCATATTTTTCATACATTTTAAATAAATCGCCTGCAAAAATACTGGCTTCATCGCCTCCGGTTCCTGCCCTGACCTCAATAATCGCATTTTTATCATCTGCAGGATCTGGGGGTATCAGCAAAAGTTTTATTTTTTCTTCCAGAGGCTCTTTTCTTTCAAGAAGTTCATCCAAATCGGCTTTGGCAAGGTCTCTGAGTTCCTGATCTTTATCGGTATGAATAATATTTTTATTCTCCTCAATATTGCTCAGCATATTTTTATAATCATAGTAGGCTTCTACAATTTCACGCAATTCACTGTATTCTTTATTCAGCCTGACATATCGTTTTTGGTCAGTGATGGTTTCAGGTTTATTCAACTCTTCCGCTATTTCTTCCCAACGGTTTTTTATACCTTCCAATTTTTGTAATAAATCCATTATTTTTAAGAATTAATATAAATTTTGAAGCTGCAAAGATAGTAATGAAGTTCACAAAGTATCGAGTTGCTTTAATCTGAAAAAATTGTTAATCAAATCAAATCCCTAATCAACACATAAATGGTTTTAATGTATATCAGAAAAATAAGAAACACAATAACTCAGAGGTAGTTCAGAAGGAGTTATTTTTAAGGAAGTGAAAACAACCCGGATTCAGAATTATTAAACTGTTTTATCAAAGAATTTTAAAGCCAATTCATTACCGTCAAAAACTGCATACGAATAATTGACAAACATATCTCCTAATAACACAAAAGTACTATCGGGTGTCAACTGATGGAAAACAGGAACATGACGATGTCCGAAAATAAAATAATCAATATGTTGTTTTTCGAGTATCTTTAACGAATGTATAGCCATTGCTTCATTTTCAATCACAAATTTGTCGCTGTTAAAAAGATGTTTCTTACGGCTTGAATCAGAAAAATAATGTGCCATCAAGGCTCCAATATCAGGATGAATCCAGTTAAATAAAAAGCGGTTGAACCTGCCACTGAAAATTCTTTTAATCATTTTATAGGCTATATCACCAGGCCCTAAACCATCTCCATGTGCCAGATAAAACGTTTTCCCATTGTAACTCTTCACAATCGGTTGACTATAAATTTCAGCATTAAATTCTTTTGTGAAATAGTCTCTCATCCATAAATCGTGATTGCCTTTGAAAATATGGATTTTAATACCTGCATCGCTTAATTCTGCCAATTTACCCAACAAACGACTATAACCTTTTGGTATCACCGATTTATATTCAAACCAAAAATCAAAAATATCTCCTAAAAGATACAACTCAGTAGCATCACATTTGATGAAATCGAGCCAACTGACAAATATTTTCTCCCTTTCCCGGCTTGAAAAATAATCAGGAGTGCCGAGATGAAGGTCGGAAGCAAAATATATTTTTCCGGTTTTATCTGTCATTCACAAAGAAACAATAAATATCTTTTGGTCCATGAGCACCTAAAACAAGCGTTTTTTCAATATCGGCAGTCCTGCTTGGTCCTGAAATTATTGACATCATGCTAGGATAAGCTGAAGTATGTTTATCTTTGAATATTTTAAGGGCATTTTCAACGTCAAAATATATCTGGTCGTAATAAGCAATAACAATATGAACAGGAGGAAAAACGCTGAGTTTGCGTGGCTTATCCATAGCAGTACTCACCAGTATGCTTCCGGTTCGGGCAACCAAGGCATCGCATGAGGTTATACTGACATCGGCATCGGTATATTCTGTCAGGTCGTATTTGTATTTTATACTGGTATCGTTTAAAATATAGCGTATTTTTTCTTCAGTACAATAAACATTTTTCCATTTATTAGCCTGAATCAGTTGTTTTAACTGCGAAACCATATCAAACTTATTCGGACAAAAAACAAATTTACCATTTATTTTATTAAATTCTTTGGCAAATGTCTCAATCAGGCTGGCTTCAGGATAATGAAAAAGTTTAATCTTCGATTCATAGTCGGGAACCTCAGTTTTTGACATACCTTTAACCGAAGCATTTCGTATTTTCTTTAATACCTTTTCTCTCATTGTTTATAAAATTGCTGCAAAATTAGCAATTCAGGATTAAAAAACTCACTTATTTCTCAAGTTTCTTCATAATCTCGGTCAGCATAAGCGCTACCATTTTATCCAGATCAAATTCAGGAGTCCAATTCCAGTCTTTACGAGCAAGGCTATCGTCAATACTTGCAGGCCACGAGTCGGCAATTTGTTGTCTGAAATCAGGCTTGTAAGTAATAGTAAAATCAGACAGATGGATTTTTATTTTTTCGGCTAATTCGGCAGGTGTAAAACTGAAAGCAGCCAGATTGTAACTTGCACGTGTGCTGAGTTTATCGGCAGGGGTTTCCATCAGTTGAATAGTACCATTGACAGCATCTTCCATATACATCATAGGCAATGCTGTATCAGGACCTAAAAAGCATTCGTAAGTATTGTTTAAAATAGCTTTGTAAAAAATATCAACTGCATAATCGGTAGTTCCACCCCCAGGTTCGGTTTTGTAACTGATCAGACCCGGATAGCGTACCCCTCGGGTGTCAACACCATATTTGAGCCAGTAATATTCAGCCCATCGCTCTCCTGCAAGTTTGCTGATACCGTAAACTGTAGTTGGTTCCATAACCGTTTGCTGAGGAGTGTTAAAGCGGGGTGTAGTGGGGCCGAATGCACCTATTGAACTAGGCCAGAATACCCTCGACATCTTTTTTTCTTTAGCCATATCCAAAACATTAAAAAGGCTTTCCATATTAATATTCCAGGCTTTTACTGGCATTTGTTCACAGGTAGCAGACAATACAGCAACCAAATGATACATTTGAGTAACATTGTTTTTAACAACTATTTCGTTCAGCTTTTGCTTGTCTAAAATATCAAGAATTTCAAAAGGTCCGGTTTTAGACAGTTCTTCAGTTACCGGAGTAGATTTAATGTCGGTGGCAATAACATTTGCATCACCGTAAATATTTCTCAAAGCAGGTACCAGTTCCGAACCAATCTGACCGGCACATCCTATCACCAGAATTTTCTCCATAGATACAAGTTTAAAATGATTTTTTTATTTTTTTTTCAGCGTGTAAAGATATAGACAAAATTATCAAACGTAAAAGAAGAAAAAAATTCAGTTTATGAAATTTTGCGGGTTACGAGTTACGTGTTTCAGGTTACGAGTTACAAGTTACAGGTTTCAAGTTGTTGCAACGTGATTTTGTGAAACTAGATGTTTTTAGTGCTTTTGCGGCAGAAAAAGAGTAGGCAGTACGCAGTTGGCAGTAAGCAATAGGCAATCAAACCGAAATCAAAAATTTGAAATTCAAAATCCACAATTAATCAAAATTCAAGTTTTTTTGTTGAATGAAAAATATCTAATTTTTTTTTTGTATATTTTAAAAGAATATACCTTTGTCAGGTGTAAAAAAGTACAAACTATTGTGCTAAAACAAATTATAAAAACGAATTAATGTCAAAAACAAGAAATCTTAACAGAGGCTGGTTAGTTACTCTGGCTGGTGTTTCTATCAATCTGGCCCTTGGTATTCTGTACTCATGGAGTATATTCAAGGAAGCAATTATAAAATCAACAACTGCCGGAGGCTTAGAAGCGTTTAACTGGGATATGTCAAAAATGAATGATCCATATGCCTTATGTGTACTCACCTTTGCTTTTTCAATGATACCTGCGGGTCGTATTCAGGATAAAAAGGGTCCATCTTTTACTGCAAAAATTGGTGGTTTGCTGGTAGGTTCAGGATTTATTGTCGCTTCATTATCAACCAATTACTTAGTGTGGTTGCTTGGTTTTGGCTTATTGGGTGGCGCAGGCATAGGCTTTGGTTATTCTGCAGCAACACCGGCAGCTCTAAAATGGTTTCCAGCATCAAAAACAGGCTTAATTGCAGGTCTGGTTGTATCAGGATTTGGCTTAGCCCCTGTTTATATTGCACCTCTAGCTTCATTTTTTGTGAAAAGTTATGGCATACAGCATACAATGCTCATTTTTGGTGTTTCTTTTATAATTGTTGTAAGTGGACTGGCATTTCTGCTGAAAAACCCTCCCGAAGGATATATTCCTTTTGAAAGATCAAATACAAAGACCAGCAAATCATCTGAAAAGATGGCTAAAATTGAAAACTTTACTGCTATTGATATGCTAAAAACGACTAAGTTTTATATCATTTGGGTTATTTTCTTTATAGGAGCAGGTGCAGGTTTAATGATTATTGGAAATATTTCAGGAATGGCAAAAGCCGGCTTGGGAGAATCAGCATTTATTGCAGTTGCAATTATGGCTGTTGGTAATGCCTGCGGAAGAGTTGTAGCTGGTGTTGTTTCCGATAAAATAGCAAAATCCGTTACATTGTTTATTATCCTGATGTTTCAAAGCATTTTAATGTTTGTTGCTTACCTCATATTAAAAGCAGATGCTACAGTAATAGTCATTTTAGTTTTAGCAACATTAATAGGATTTAATTACGGAACAAATTTGTCGCTGTTTCCTTCTTTTACAAAAGGATTCTGGGGAATGAAAAATTTTGGCTTTAACTATGGAATACTGATGTCGGCATGGGGACTTGGAGGATTTGTTTTCAGCAGATTATCGCAAATGCTTTATGCCAATACAGGCTCTCATGGCTTATCATTTATCATTGCTGGTTCATCGCTTGCATTTTGTTTGCTTTTAACCATTGTTTTATTAGAAATAAAGAGTATGAATTAATTACTTTATTAATATTTGTAATTAAATCCGCTCAATCTTCTTAAAAAATAAATTTTCTTTCACATTTCAGTAATAATAAATATATCTGAGGTTTATAATGGTACAATTTTGTATTAATCAGTAATTTTGCATCAAAATTAAATAATCAATTAAAGAAAGAAATTAAAATGCTAGTTTCACCGGCAAAAATTCAGGAAATAAAAAACAGGTTTGAAATAATAGGAAACCATCCTAATCTGAACCGGGCAATAGAAAAAGCACTCAAAGTTGCTCCAACTGATATAAGTGTACTGATTACCGGAGAAAGTGGAGTTGGCAAAGAAGCTTTTTCAAAAATTATTCATCACCTGAGTCGCAGAAAACATGGAAATTTCATTGCTGTCAACTGTGGTGCTATTCCTGAAGGAACTATTGACTCTGAACTTTTCGGACACGAAAAAGGTTCATTTACCAGTGCTTTTGAAGCCCGAAAAGGTTATTTTGAAACTGTTAATGGTGGAACAATTTTTCTGGACGAAATCAGTGAATTACCGCTTGAAACTCAATCACGATTACTCAGAGTTTTAGAAAGTGGTGAGTTTTTAAAAGTTGGCAGTTCAAAAGTTCAAAAAACCGATATCCGTCTGGTAGCTGCATCTAATAAAGACCTACTCAAACTGGCAGAAAACAACAAATTCAGAGAAGACCTTTACTACCGTCTGAGTACAGTTGTCATTCAGATTCCACCACTGCGGCAGCGCAAAGATGATATATTCGCTCTTGCTGCTAAATTTGCAACCGATTTCGCTGAAAAATACCATACTCCTATTATTGAATTTTCACCTGATGCGGTTGAAATGTTAAAAGCACAATATTGGCCCGGGAACATTCGTCAACTGAAAAATCTGGTTGAACAAATATCAATTCTGGAACAAGACAGAATTATTACTTCTGAAATATTAAGAGACTACTTACCTGAGGTCCAATCAAAAGAGTTGGTCAGATATGAAGTGCCCCAAAACGACCCATTTGAAAACATTAAAGAAAGGGATATACTGTATAAATTTCTGATTGACATTAAAAAAGATTTATCAGAAACAAAATCTTTGCTTTTTGAAGTAATTTCAAAAATTCAAACAAAAGGAGAGGAAATTACAACAGGGGTTGAGCTGGCAACCAATAAGTTTATAAGAACTGCTGCTTCATTACCCATACCTGAAATTCGAATTATCGAACCACAGGAAAAACAACATACGTCAATCGAAGTACCGGGAGCTTATGCATCGGAAGTAAGCGAACCACTTTCATTAACCGATAAAGAAAAAGAAATGATACGTGAAGCCCTTATAAGGTATAAAGGTAAACGTAAACCGGCTGCAGCTGAGCTGGGTATTTCAGAACGAACATTGTATCGCAAAATTAAAGAATATGACCTTGAAGACCTCTGATAAATTGAATTTCCAAAGGTCAGCAATGGGCGATATGCTTAAGTTAACCTCTATTATCCTTATTTCTGCTGTATTTTTTTATTCTTGTAGAAACTTCGGTTACAGTTTTAAAGGATCAACCCTTAACCCGGCCATTACAACATTTACTGTTGAAACATTTAAAAATGAAGCAAACATTGTTGTGCCTTCTTTATCCAACACACTGACCGAAAAACTTAAAGATAAAGCCATCAAGGAATTAAATCTGAAACACAATGATAAAGACGGACAAATTGTTTTTCGCGGAATAATAACCGAATATAAAACAGGCCCTGCAAGTGTTACTTCCAATGAAATTGCAGCCTCTACAAGACTTACCATTTCAGTACGGGTTATTTATGAAAACACATTAAATCCTGAGCAAAACTACGAAGCAACATTTTCGGCTTATTCCGATTTTGACAGTAAATTTGACTTATCCTCAATCGAGAATCAATTAATTGATCAAATCAGTGATATTTTAATTCAGGATATTTTTAACAGAGCGGTTAATAACTGGTAAAAATGGATACTGTTCTCTTCAAACAATATATAAAAAATCCAATGCTGGTGATGTCGAAACCCGACACGGAACTGTTAAATGAAATTTTAAACAAATATCCATATTTTCAGTCAGCCCACTTACTTGATTACTTGGCAATCTATTTTAAAAACAACATTTTTGCTGAAAAAAACTTACCCCAAAAAGCAGTATTTGCCGGAGAAAGAAGTAAAATTTATCACTTCATAACCCAAACCCGATGGCAATTACAAAATACTGAGATAAAAAAATCAGAGCCAATTGTATCAGAAACTCAAAAAAAACGGGACGACATTATTGATAAATTTTTAGAAAAGTCGCCCTCCGTCCAACGCCCAAAAGCTGAATTTTATAACCCTCTCGACAAGGCAGCAAAAAGTATAATTGAAGAAGAAGAATTTGTAAGTGAAACATTGGCAGTAATTTACGAACGATTAAATAAGTTTGAAAAAGCTTCAGGAATTTATAAAAAATTATGCTTGCTTTATCCTGAAAAAAGTAATTACTTTGCAGCCCGAATTGAATACTTAAAAAATAAAATAGACAAATAAAATGTTAATCTTTTTATCTATCCTGCTGATACTTGCTGCCGTAGTCATGATGCTTTTTATTCTTGCACAAAATCCAAAAGGAGGAGGATTAAGCTCTACTTTCGGTGGTGCTTCTCAAATTATTGGAGCACGCCAAACAGCTGATTTCCTTGAAAAGGCTACATGGTATGTTGCCATTGGAATTCTTGTTGTCATTATGGTTTCCAATTTCTTTATTCCTAAAGGAGGAACTATTGATGAACGCAGGTCACAAATGCAAGAACAAATTGACGAAATGGCTGCTCCCATACCTCAAAATCCTGGACAAGGTCAGGATCAACAGGGCCCCCCACCGGCTCAGGAGTAAGTAAAATTTGCTCACCCGGGAATTATATTGTCAGGCTCTATTTCGTTTGATTATTAATTTACCTGAAAACGGGTGCTAAAAAATTTTACTCATGGCAATAGAAATCGTAAAGGTAACTACTAAAAAGCAATTAAAAGCTTTTATTTTTCTGCCTGCAAAACTCCATAAAAATGATAAACTATGGGTACCTCCTGTTTATATGGATGAAAAAATATATTTTAATCCACAAAAAAACAAGTCTTTCAACTATTCCGATACTATTTTAATGCTTGCTTATAAAAATGGCAAAGTATCAGGCCGGATTATGGGTTTGATTAATTTCAGATACAACGAAATTCAAAAAGAAAACAATGCCCGTTTTTGCTATTTTGAAGGTTATGAAGATACAGAAGTAGCCACCGCTTTGTTAAATAGTATCGAGAATTGGGCAAAAGAAAAAAAAATGAATCGTCTGATCGGACCTTTTGGGTTTTCTGATAAAGACCCGCAAGGATTTCTGATTGAAGGATACGATCAATTACCTGTTATTGCTTCTAACTACAATAGCACTACAGCACCGGCATTTATGGAGTTTTCGGGTTACGAAAAGGAAGTTGACTTATTTGTATATAAATTAGTTATTCCTAAAGAATTGCCAGACTTTTATAAAGTAATTTTTGACCGGATAACAAAAAATTCAGGTTTTTCAATTAAAGAATACAGCAAGAGGAAAGATCTTAAAAAAGACATCCGTCCAATTTTCACCTTAATCAACGAAACCTTTACTGACATTTATGGTTTTATGCCATTTGAACAAAAAGAAATGGACGATTTTGCATCCCGCTATCTGGCTGTCATCAAACCGCAATATGTCAAGTCAATTCTAAAAGACAATCAGATTATTGCATTTATTATTGGTATGCCCGACATCAGTTTGGGTGTTCAGAAAGCCAAAGGTTATGTTTTCCCTTATGGATTTGTTCATATTTTCAACGCACAGAAAAAAACAAAGCGACTTTCATTGTTATTAGGAGCCATTAAAAGTGAATACAGAGGCAGAGGGCTAGATGTATTACTTGGAACAAAACTGATAGAATCGGCACGGACGGGTGGTTTTGAGTATATTGACAGCCATCTCGAACTGGAAAATAATACTGTCATGAGATCCGAAATGGAAAAAATGGGTGGAGTTGTTTATAAAAAATTCAGAGTATTTGGCAAAAATCTGACTCCATGACCAACTGAAATTTAGTCTTCAAACGGAAGCAAGTGGCGAGAGGCCAGCAACCACCTCACCTGTTCGCCTGAATCAAAATCTTCAATATTTCAACAGCAGCTTTGGCAATGTTGGTTCCGGGGCCAAAAATTCCAGCAACACCATGTTTAAATAAATAATCATAGTCCTGATGAGGAATAACACCACCAACAATCACCAGAATATCCTCTCTGTTTTCGTTTTTAAGAAGTTCAATTACCTGAGGAACAAGAGTTTTATGACCAGCAGCAAGGCTTGAAATGCCTAAAATATGAACATCGTTTTCTATAGCCTGACGGGTAGCTTCAGCAGGTGTTTGAAACAATGGACCAATATCAACATCAAAACCTAAATCGGCAAAACTGGTAGAAATTACCTTTGCACCTCTGTCGTGTCCGTCTTGTCCCATTTTAGCAACCATAATACGAGGTCTGCGTCCTTCAGTTTCGGCAAACTCATCAGCCAGTTTACGGGCTGTTTCAAAATCTTCATTTTTTTCCATAATTGACGAATAAACACCTGAAATTGATTTAATTGGCGGAGCATAGCGTCCAAATACTTTTTCCATTGCAAACGAAATTTCTCCCAAAGATGCTTTTTTTCGTGCTGCATCTATTGAAAGTTCTAACAAATTACCCTCTTTGTTTTCACAACATTTGGTAATGGTACCGAGAGCAGCATCAACTTCTGCCTGATTCCGTTTTGCTCTGAGTTCATTGAGTCTGTTTATTTGATTTTGTCTAACCGCAGTATTGTCAACTTCCAGAATTTCAAGTGGTGCTTCTTTTTCTAATTTATACTTGTTCACACCAACAATAATTTCCTGACCAGAATCTATTCCTGCCTGTTTCTTAGCAGCAGCCTCTTCAATTCTCAGTTTTGGCAAGCCTGTTTCAATTGCTTTTGCCATCCCGCCAAGAGCTTCCACTTCCTCTATCATCTGCCAGGCTTCGTGTGCTATGCGATGGGTAAGGTATTCGATGTAATACGAACCTGCCCATGGATCTACAGTTTTACATATATTGGTTTCTTCCTGAATGAAAATCTGAGTATTTCGTGCAATGCGTGCTGAAAAATCGGTAGGTAAGGCTATTGCTTCATCGAGTGCATTTGTGTGAAGCGATTGAGTGTGTCCTAATGAAGCTGCCAGGGCTTCAACACAGGTTCGGGCTATATTATTATATGGGTCTTGTTCGGTAAGGCTCCAACCTGAGGTTTGGCAATGGGTACGCAAAGCCATGGATTTAGGATTTTTGGGATTAAACTGTTTAACAATTTTTGCCCAAAGCATACGTGCAGCCCTCATTTTGGCTATTTCCATAAAATGATTCATACCTATTCCCCAGAAAAACGACAATCGGGGAGCAAAAGCATCAATGTCAATACCTGCAGCAATGCCGGCTCTGAGATATTCGAGACCATCGGCAAGCGTGAAAGCCAGTTCCTGAGTTGCAGTTGCTCCTGCTTCCTGAATATGGTATCCGCTGATACTGATAGAATTAAATTTGGGCATATATTGCGAAGTATATTTAAAAATATCAGCAATAATACGCATCGAAGGTGAAGGAGGATAAATGTAGGTATTTCGTACCATGAATTCTTTAAGAATATCATTTTGTATGGTACCACTTAATTGAGCTGGTTTTACGCCCTGTTCTTCAGCTGCAAGTATGTAAAATGCCATAATAGGCAACACAGCCCCGTTCATAGTCATCGAAACCGACATTCTATCCAATGGAATCTGATCGAATAAGATTCTCATATCCAGAATAGAATCAATAGCCACACCGGCTTTGCCCACGTCACCTACTACCCTTTCGTGGTCGGAATCGTAACCCCTGTGAGTAGCCAGATCGAAAGCTACTGATAAGCCCATTTGTCCGGCAGCCAGATTTCTTCTGTAAAAGGCATTAGAATCTTCAGCAGTTGAAAATCCTGCATACTGACGAATTGTCCATGGTTGCATGACATACATGGTACTGTAAGGTCCTCTCAAAAAAGGTGGAATACCGGCTGCGTATTCAAGATGTTCAATGTTTTTGATATCCTCTTTGCGAAAAACAGGTTTTACATTTATGTTTTCAGGAGTTTGCCATTCAGATGATTTATCATTTAAAATAGTATCAGAATTTACTGCCTGAATTTTTATTTCTTTATTAAAATCGGGTTTCATTCTATTCAATATTGATGTTAAACAATGTATGATAATGTTTCAATGTGGTCAGAAGGTCGCTTTTTATGTGAATAAAATCATCAACACCCTGCCCTTTAAGTTCATCGGCATTGGCAGGATTGCCTGCAACAACTATTCTGATGCTTTTATTGATAGCTTTTAAAGAACTGCAAATCTGACCTGCATACTGAATGTATTCGTCATCAGAACTGCAAAGAACAACAACATCTGCACTTTTTGCCAAGGCCAGTTCAATGCCATCTTTCACATCAGTAAATCTGATGTTTTCGATGATTGAATAACCTGCCACACCAAAGAAATTCCGTGAAAATATTTGACGGGCAGTGGCCATTCCGGCAGCACCGAAAGGCAACATAAATACTACCGGTGTTTTGCCTCCTTTGGCATTAAAGTTTTCAGCCTGCAGTCTCAAATATTCAAATGGATATGCTTTGCGATTGAGTGGAAGTGTTTTAAAAAGGCCTTCTGTTTCTTCCTCTTTCTTAAACATTCTCTCTTCAATTTTGTTAAGCATTTTTTCATTCACTTCAGGGAAAATACTTACCCCTAAAATACTTTCTTTTTTGGATGAAATCAGTTTTTGGCGTTCTTTGCTGGTTTCTTCAATCATATTTTGAATGACATCATTTTTAATGCATTCAACAAATCCGCCTTTATTTTCAAGCTCTGTAAATAAATTCCATGATTGTTCAAAAATACTGTTTGTATAGTTTTCAATAAAATATGAGCCTGCCGATGGATCAATAACTTTATCCAGGTGGGTTTCGTCTTTCAGCAGCAACTGAATATTAAGCCCAATACGTTTTGAAAAATCATCCGATTGCCTGTAATTGTAATCAAAAGGCTTTATATACAGTAAATCTGCACCTGCAATAACAGCCGACATAGTTTCGGTTGTTGCCCTTAAAACATTGGTATATGCATCATAAACTCCCATATTCCACACAGAAGTTTGAGCACTGATGAATGGATTAATATTTAGATTGCAATTATAATAAGCCAACAAACGTTTCCAGAACAGGCGTGCTGCCCTGAGTTTTGCAATTTCTGTAAAATAACTGCTACCAATACTGAAATTCAGCTGAAAACAGGAGATTATATTGTTGAAATTCAGGCCTCTGTCAGTAAACCAGTTCATGTACTCAACCAATGAAGAAAACACAAAAGCCAGCTCCTGCACGGCATTGGCTCCTGCCTGATGATACACTGAACCATTTAAGTTTAATGCTTTAAAATGAGGCAAAATGGTACTTGTTGTGTCAACAAGTTCAGTGAGGCGTTTGGCAAGCCCTTCCTCACCATCAGAAAAATATCCGAGTTGCAAAACAGTACTCAGTGGATCGTGATTGAAGCAACCAGACATCTTAGTTGAATCATAAGCCTTCATTACCAGATATTCATTAATAACCCCACGCAAAAAGCGGAAACAATTAGCTTTAGAAAAACTAAAATATATATCGTCTATCCCTGTTTTATCAAGTATTTGAGCTATTTTATCAATATTGGTAAGCTGATTGGCATTTAAATCAACAGCAGTTGCTCCTCTGTTTAAAAAAAACAAAGCCTCATCAGCTGCCAGTTCAGGATTTACTTCGGTAATTTCATGACCTGTATGCCATAAATTATTTTTCCTGCCACTGACCACAATATCACTGAACTGTTGATAATCGAAACCTTCGAGATGTTCTGCTCTGTAGTATGGCTTCAAGGCTATATTATCTATTGTTTGCCAAATCAATTTTTTAGTATAATCCTGACCTTTTAAGTCTGCCAGAATCTGTTGCTCCCAATTTTCGGTACTGACAGCATCAAATTCACTGAACAACTTTTTATGAATGTTTTTCGTACTCATTGCTGTATTTAAAATTACAATTATTTCTGTTACTGAATTTAAATCAGTATTTTTTTTCGGTTCAAATCTATAAACTTAACCTGAATTATTCATCAATATTATAAAAACCTAATGCTAAAGGTTAAATTACCGATGATTTTGAATTGCTTGTTAAAACAAACCTATCGAATATATGCAGAATCCGAAGCGTGGGTTGAAAATTAAACCTGACTTTATAGAATTTCATTGATCAATTGTTTACTAAAAAATTCATTCTAAATATTATTATTTGAAAATCAAGCATTTAACCTAAAATATAAAAAAAACACAAAAGCATTGAAATATCATTTTATATTGAGTTACAAGCACTAAATTTGCAACTAATTAGAAACTTTCTAAATAAACTGCAACAGTCATTCAGATGAAAGAAGTTCAGGAAAAAGAAAATATGAGGCTTTCAGAACTTAAAAAAAGTGATTGTGGTGTGGTAATTGGTTTTACTGCATTGGGAGAAGTGCGTAAAAGGTTAATTGATATGGGTTTAGTTCGTGGCAGCCAATTTAAGGTCATACGAAAAGCTCCGCTTGGCGACCCGATAGAAATAAAACTGAATGGTTTTTTACTTTCTCTCCGATTGGAAGAAGCCAGTCACATTTTAGTAAATTTAGATGCATGAAAGAATTACCTGTTATAGAAGTACTGCTGGCAGGGAATCCCAATAGCGGCAAAACCTCACTCTTCAATGAGCTGGTTGGTGCCAACCGAAAAGTAGGCAATTTTGCCGGTGTTACTGTCGAAAAAGTAGAAGGTAGTGTTGTTTACAAAAACTATTTAATCCGCTTTGTTGATTTGCCCGGAACATATAGTCTCTCGGCATATTCACCTGAAGAAATGGTAGCCCGCAATTACATCATCGGGCATAGTGCCGACCTGATTATTCAGGTATTAGATAGCACCAATATTGAACGTAACTTATTGTTTACCACACAATTAATGGAACTTGGAAAAAATTTCATTATTGCATTTAATATTTATGATGAAATGACCCGCAAGGGTATAAAAGCCGACATTACTCAATTGGAAAAACTATTAGGAACTGCAGTTATTCCCACATCTTCGCGATTAAAAACAGGTATTACTGAACTTTTTGATAAAATTATTGAGTTTTATGAAAAAAAATTACAGCTCAGTAAAAAATTTAATTATCCTGAGTTTATTGAAGAACGAATTATAAAACTATCCGGGATAATTAATTCTGATAAAGAATTATCAGAATCGTATTCAACTTATTGGTTATCAGTCAAATTGCTGGAACAAGACACAGAAGTATATAAATTGCTCAAAGAGCGAACTGTGTGGATGAAGGTTTTTCCATACCTGACTGAAATAAATAAAGAAATCAGCAATTATTATAAAGAAGAAGCTGATCTGATATTAAATGAAAACAGACTTGCTTTTGCAAAAGGAGCCTTTAAAGAAACTGTTAATTTAAGTAACCTCAAAAGCAGAAATTTTACTGATGTCTTAGATTATTTGTTAATTAATAGAATCACAGGAATTCCTGTATTTCTATTTTTTATGTGGGCTACTTTTCAATTGGTTTTTCAGCTTGGCGAATATCCGGTAAACTGGCTTCAACATGCATTCGACTGGCTGGCTGAAGGTATATCGTCATCAATAAACAACGAGATGGTTAAATCGGTAGTTGCCGATGGAATCATAAGTGGTGTTGGAGGAGTATTGGCATTTTTACCAAATATTTTATTGTTGTTTCTGGCACTGGCCATCATGGAAGGCACTGGATATATGGCAAGGGCTGCCTTTGTCATTGATAAAGTTATGCATACCTTTGGATTGCACGGGAAATCAGCCATTTCACTTATTACCGGCTTAGGATGTTCAATTCCGGCATTTATGTCAACTCGTACATTAAAAAGTCAGCGCGACCGGCTAACCACCATGTTTATTATTCCTTTTATGAGTTGCGGAGCAAAACTACCGGTTTATATATTAATAATAGGTGCATTTTTTCCTGCTAAAATTGCCGGAACAGTGCTTTTTGCTGTTTATATGACCGGAATTTTATTAGCATTGCTGTCAGCAAAACTACTTAAAACTACCCTGATGCGTGGCGAATCTGAACCCTTTGTCATGGAACTTCCCCCCTACCGGCTACCATCACCAAAATCATTGCTTTTTCAAATGTGGAATAAAGCTACTATGTATCTGAAAAAAGCAGCCACTTTGATTTTATTGGCTTCGGTTTTAGTGTGGCTGGCAAGCAATTTTCCTAAAAGTCATAAAATTGAATTATTTTATAATTATGAAATACAGCAGGTTATAAACAATGAACATTTAACAAATCAGGAAAAAACAAGTTTAATTAAATCACTTTCAGCTAAAGAAAATTCACTTCAGTTTCAGAATTCTATCATAGGACGTCTTGGTAAATTGATTGAACCTGTAATAAAACCATTGGGTTTCGACTGGCGCATCGGTATCAGTCTGATAACAGGATTTGCTGCCAAAGAGTTGGTTGTTTCGTCAATGGCTACAATTTATTCAATTGGTGATTCCGATACAGAAAATAATCTTAGCCTTCAGCAAAAACTTAAAAACAATTATCCTTTAAAAACCGCTTTATCGCTGCTTATGTTTGTTTTAATTTATGTTCCTTGTGTGGCTGCAACGGCCATGTTTCATAAAGAAGCAGGTAAAATAAAATATACAGCATTCTACTTTTTCTTCACCATGACATTAGCCTGGTTATTGTCTTTCTTAACTTATCAGTTGCTTTGAAATGCTGATTTTATAATTTTTTGGAACTTGTTTTTTGATTATTGAGATTTTTTTGGAATTTGTTTTTTGCTTTTTGGAATTTGTTGTTCGTTGTTTGTTGTTCTTTGTTTGGTGTCGGGTGTTCTATGCTGTTCATGTTTGAGTTTTGTGAATATTTGTGTTTTTGTGGCAGAAAAATACTACAGTTTATCTGAACCTGCAACCAGAAGAAAGAAGTAAGCAAGCAGAAGAAATCCAAATTTTTTTAAAATTAATTTGCAATCCGCTATACGAATGTTGTATATTTGCCATTCAGAAAAAAAGGAATACATTTATAATGGGTCTAAAAAGCATACTGATTTTATTGTCAACCATAACAGTAATTATCTATGTTGTTGATAATCAATTAGTTGCCCCCCCGAAAAAGCTTTATTAAAATCCGGTATATCTGTTCCTTTAGTTTTTCAGATTCAGCAAAATATTGTATTTGATATGCTGTTGGTTCGGTTACAGATATGGCCAACAAAACTGAATCTTTCAATACTCATTTATATTGAAATCAATAAAACGGAGGTAAATGTAAGCTCAAGACCGAATTTTCTGGCAACGATGTTAAGAAAAACGGTTTTGGGGTTTTCTTAGCTTTCGCCAAAGGTTTAAATCGCTCCGCAAGTGTTTTAAACAGCCCCAAAACCATGCTGCAAAAGTATGGTTTTGTTTTATTTTTTTTCAAAGTTTAAATTTAAATCAATGAAACAAGAAATACTAAAACAAATAAAAGTCCCGATTTTACTTATTATTTTAACAATCGGGTTAAATAAGGCATTCTGCCAGTGTTCTCATAACGGAACTTATCCATGGACTACAAATACAGTTGAATGGACTTCACAGGAACTTAATTACGATTTTGTAATTAATTCAGGTTATGAACTGATACTTAACCGTACTTATTATGTAGCCCCAGGAGTCAATATTATTGTTAATGAGGGAGGCAGATTAACTATTACAAATGCACATCTAAGTGTAGAACAATCTTGCAATACAAAGTTTTGGGACGGAATTATTGTGAATGGAGATGATGGAAATCAATATAATATCAATGGTTCACAAAAAAGTATTAACTTTGCGGACTTTGGATACGTCTATATCAGAAATTCAACAATCATGCACATGGATGGTGGAATAAAATTAGTTGATGGAGGAATAATAGATGCTGAAGGTAGTTCTTTTATTAATAACAGAATTTCTATTGAATTCAGCTCCTATTATCCTGTAAAACCACAGGGTTGGCCTACTCAATACATTTATAATGCAAGTAAAATTGAGGCATGTAATTTCTATTGGGACAATTGGTTAGTAGATTTTTCGGGACAAGGAAATACTGAAACCGATTACAGCAATTACACACATATTAAAGTATGGGACGACCAAAGGGTTGCTCTTGGTGGAAATTATTATTCAAATTGGGATGGTAATCAGTACGAAGAAATGGGAAGAGGAACTGGCATTTATGCTTCTGCTAATTCCTCATTTGCCGTAGTCAATTCAAAGCTTACTGGCTTTGAAGCTCATTGCCCTCAGTATGGACAAGGTAACAGACGCAGCCAATTCAGGCATTTATCGGCCGGGATAGTATTTGATGGTACAAATGGTGACACTAATAGTAGGTTTGGACTGCATAAAGCACGTTTTTATCATTGTAAGACTGCAGTTAATGCTACAGAAGGATACAAAAATCTGATTGCTGAATGTGATTTTGATTTTACAGCGGATTCTTCCCGTTTTGATGGCTTGGACAACCAAACCCGTCCTGTATTTATCAAAACAACGGGAGGAGATTTATGTGTAATCTATAAAAGTATTTTAACAACTGATATGGAATACCTAAACTTTGTTCATGTACTCAATTCAGGAGCAACACAGCATTTCAATTCCATACGCTCCTGTACACTCTCTCATTCTAACAGTTCTAACTCTTGTTACGGGATTTACATTGAAGATGATTGTACGGATCTGAGAATAAAATGCAATACTTTTGATTATATTGACATTGATTGGTATATTGAAGCAGGGGCTACGCTGGGGCAGCAAGGTGCACCGGGCATAGCACATTGGAACAAATTTAGTAAATCTAATGATAACATAGCAAATTATAGCGGAAATACATTAATAATTTACTGGTTTGATAATAATGATGTACCAAGTGATTTGCTTTCAAATCCAATCAGTGGTAATGATGGTAATGATAATTCCTATTGTGTTGATGTAGACTGCGATAGATTATTTTCAATGAAGGATATTGTATTGTTAAAACAAATGAGATTTGAAATTTATCCAAATCCTGCTCAAGACAAATTATTTCTTATAACTAGGAACATTGATTTTATCTCAAATCAATTCATAATTACCGATAATTATGGGAGAATAATACAGAATGCAACACCTATTAAAGATTTTATTACAGAAATTTTGCTAAACCAACAAACTTCAGGATTATATCAAATTATCATTTTTAATAAAAATCATGAGCATTTCTCAATTAAGTTTCTCATTGAATAAAAATGAATGGATTTTATATAGATTTAAGACAAATAATGAGGAGGAATACCTTTTCATTATTTGTCTTTATTTTTATGCAGTCTTCTTTATCTTTTGCACAAAAGGATAATGTTTGGATTTTTAAAACTGATAATTATTACACTAAATCTCCTTCACTTGATTTTCACTCAGAACCACCAAACTTAAAAAAAATTAATGAAAATGCAATTGATAAAATAGATAAATACATTTCTGTTACAGATGATAAAGGGGATTTGTTATTTTATAATGCATGTTCTTCATATCTTTTTGACACAAGAGGTCTAAAAATGCCTAACAGCTTAATTTTACATGATAGTATGACGTCTTTAGTAACTTTTGCAATTGTTCAAATTGATACTTACCGGTACTTTCTTTTTTATCCTTATACCTACATTGATAAACTTAATCCATATTTGAGGAAAACAACTTTGTATGCATCCATCATTGATTTACGCTTAAATAATGGATATGGTGATATTGATAGTAATTATAAAATAAAAGAAGTATATCGTTTTAATTCTGAGATTTTACAACCAACCGATGTTTATCAAATAAATAAATTCAAGAATTGGTATTTATTAAGAAATGACTCTTTTTTTTATGCATTTAGAATTAATAATGATAATATTGATTTGCCAGTAATTACTAAAGTAAGTGAATACAACTCTGATTATCATTGTTGTGGTGGTACTTTATTAAGATTTTCACATGATGGGAATAACATTATCTTTTCAGGGCAAACGAAAACTGGCTTTACTTATTTGTATATTTATGATTTTGATTTGAATTCAGGTAAAACTAGTAATATGCAAATTATGGACAGTATAAATAGTACATATTACTCTTTTTTTGGAGGAACATTTTCACCAAATGATTCATTTATTTTAGTTTCTGTTGGATTTGGTAACGTTCCATTATTTTCACAAGAATACTATCTCAACCAATATAAAAGGTATTCCAAAAATTACACACAGGAAGTTTATAAGTACAAGTTAAATTCTGAATATGGGCCTCCAGGATATATTAAGCTCGGTCCAAACAGCAGAGTTTATTGCTTTTCTTTTTCTTGGAATAAACATATACAAATTATTTATCCTGATTCTTTCAAAAATATAAAGGTACATTTAATTGATAAAAGCACTAATTTTAATAGAATAACATCAAATATTTCTGCAATTTCCAATAAATTTCGCAGAGTTTCATTTAAAATCTACACCGATACCTGCCACAATCACTTAAGGTTAAAAAATTTCAGCCATCCCGATTATATCAAATTCAACTGGTATGTTTACAAAGACAGTATTTTAGTTGATTCTTTCAATACAGAAAATGCAAAAATTGCATATTCAGGAACCTGGGCATATTATATAAAAATTAAAGCAACCGATAGTAATGGTTATTATGCATGGTATAGCGATACTATTCAATATTCCGATAAATATTCAAAAGTAAAATCAGATTTTGAAGCTGATACTAATGTCTGGTGTGCCAATCTAAAATTACTGTTTAAAGATAAATCCTATTCACAAGTAATTAATCCCAAAAAATCTGAAAGCTGGCAATGGAATTTCGGAGATAATGAAACCTCATTTTTAAAAAATCCTGAACATATCTATTCAAATTCAGGCATTTATCCAGTTAAACTCATCTATTCAAATGGATACTGTTTCGATACATTAGAGAAAAAGAATGAAATAACAATCATAGAAGCTCCACGACCGGGCTTTAAATTGAGCCAAACTAATTATTGTTCGCCTTATACTTTGCAAATAACAGATACCTCCCTTGGCAAAGTCAAAAGCTGGCACTACGATTTCGGGGATGGAACAAGCGACTCCACCTTTTCTCCCTCTCACCTCTTCTCCTCTTCAGGCACCTACAAGATAGTACAAACGCTTACCGGACCAACTGGCTGTGTAACCAAAGATTCTGCTATCCTGCATCTGAGAAAAGGTTTTTCTGGAACAGAAACAGTAAATGCCCTTACAGCATCTGTGGACAGTAACCGCAGCATACTGTTCCAATGGCAAAGCATACCTGAGGCTTTCGGCTATCATATTTTTAAAAGCGATAATGAAGTCAGTTTTTATAAACTCTATACCCAAAACGATACTTTTTATCAGGATTTCAAAGTAAAACCAACAGAGCAGGTTCACACTTACAAAATTACCGCTCACGACAGTTGCAGCCGCTCCACTGCCGACAGCCGTGTGATGAAAAACATCCTGCTCACGGGAAAAGCAGAAGCCAATGAATACAGCATCCTCAATTGGACGCCCTACGAAATCTGGCAAAAGGGGGTAAAGGAATATGTACTGGAATATTTGAAAGACACCACTTTTGTAACGCTTACCACCACTCTGCAAAGAAACTATACCGACAATGAATTTTTTACAGGAGAGCGTGAAACCGAAAAATGTTACCGCATCAAAGCTATTGAAAACGGAGGCAATCAGCAACAAAGTCTGAGCAATGTATTGTGCTTAGCATATCAGCCAGCCCTTTGGTTCCCGACTGCTTTTACACCCAATGGCGATGGACTGAACGACACTTTTGCCTTGCAGGGCATCAGTATCAAAGAATTCAATATGCAGATATTCAACCGCTGGGGCGAAAAAGTGTTTGAAAGCAACAGCCTCTACGATGGCTGGAATGGCAAATTCAGGGGAAATCTTTGTCCACCAGAAGTTTATACCGTCATCATCAAAGCCCGCAAGCAAAATGGACAGTCGGTGTTTTATTCGGGAGCTGTTTTGTTGGTGAGATAAGGTTCAAAGGTGTAGAGTGTCAGTTGTCGGGAGTTTGTTGTTCCGGGTTTGTTTTGTTCAGAGTTCAGGGTTCGTTTGTTTGTTGGTTATTAAGTTTTTTTGGAATTTGTTTTTTGCTTTTTGGAATTTGTTGTTCGTTGTTTGTTGTCGGGTGTCGAAGGGGTCATTGCGATCCCGACAAAAAGTCGGGAGAAGCAATCTGCTTAATCGAATTTTGTGAAATTTTGTGTTTTTTGTGTATTTGTGGCAGAAAAAAAGTAGGCAGTTGGCAGTAGGCATTCAATCCGAAATCAACAATTCCAAATCCGCAATTCATCATTTCGTATTTCGAACTTTGCATTTCGCACTTGATTCAATCTGAAAATACGAAACTAATGTTTGCAGAAGTCAAATAAAATTTAGTCTGATAAGAAAAACCAGTCAGCTGGCGACAATTAACCTATTGCCCGTGTGAGAAATACATTTAAAGGATACATAATTCCCAGAATCTTGATGATTTTGTCGGCAATTCCTTCCTGTACCAATTCGTCATCAGCCAATTCATAATAAGGAACAAAACTCTTCATTTTTATAAATTCAATACCTTGAAAATCAGAGTCAAAACCTTTAGGTGGACGTTTAAGTTTATCTTCCCAAAAATTTAATTTGTAGTTTTTAAACTCCTTACTTTCAATGATAGCTTTAAACTCATCGAAATGGTAATAAATTTCCTGTCTGATTTTATTCAAAGCATCGGGTTGAGGCATATAAATTCCAGCTGAAGCAAAACATTCGCCTGACTGAACATGAACATAATAACCCGGAAGCTGGCTTTTTAATCCACCTTGAGAAATAAATGCTCCGAAATTCGTTTTATATGGCGTTTTATCATTCGAAAAACGGGTATCACGATAAATCCTGAAAAGACAATCTTTAGGTGAAAGATTTTTTACACTTGAGTCAAATTTTGATATTCCTTTAATTAATTCACCTACAAATAAAATAAACTCATTACGGGCTTGTTCATAAAATGCTTTATTGGCCTGAAACCATTCACGATTATTGTTTTCAGTTAATTTGTTTAAAAAATTTAATGTTTCTTTCATTATTAATAAATTAAAAGTATTATAGCTAAAATTGACATCAAAACACCTAACCAGTTAATTGCAATGAGTTTTTCTTTGAACAATATCCATGCAGCAAAAACTGATAAAAGTACAATACCAATATGATTTATTCCAAAAACCACAGAGGTAGGCAATTCGGGCATTTCGAGTGCTTTTACAATAAAATAAACTGTACCATAATTGGCAATACCCAAAATTCCACCATAAATCCAAATTAGTTTATCTTTAAATATACCCCAAGGCATTTTACGGACAATCAACACCAATACTCCGGTAATTCCGGCAAAAGCAAATATTAATGTGGAAAATAACGGCAAATTGGTTTCATCAACAAATTTCTCCTGACTGTATTTTATAATGGTATCAATGCTTCCTGCTCCAAAAAAAATGATTACCGGCAGAAAATAAGCCGACATTTCCTTAACAGTTGATTCTTTTTTGTACAATGTCAGATAAAGAGCCGAAAGTGCAGTAATTATTCCGATAATTTTAAGGAGAGTCAAATCTTCGTTGAAAAAAAAATAAGAAAATAAAACTGGAATAACCATTGACATTCGGGTTGCAATAGCCGTTTTACTAACACCTGCTCTGGCAACCGACATACTTATCAGATAAATCATGACAATAAACAACACCCCTGAAAAAATGATTAAAAAAATATTTTCCGGGAAAATACCTTTAATCAGTTCATTATCAAACTTCGAGGTTGAAATACCGGTAATTGATGCGAAAAGATAATTGATTAAAATAATATAAAAAGAGTTCCTTCCATTTTTATCGGCATACTTAAAAATTACATTAATAACGGAACAGCAAAGAATGCAAAGAATCAGATAAATCATTTTGTGCTATTTTTTCAGGATTACAAAAGTCAACTTTTTTATAAATTTGCAAAGTATTAATTTGCAATTTACTGTTTCGTTGGCATTGTTGTCCGATAAAAAAAATAATAGAACAAAAATAAGCAATTAAATAAAAATAACGCACAAAATATTTAAAACAAAAAAAGTAAGCCCACTCAGAAAAGAGATAACTGAATAATATTGTTCTTATCTTTTAACCAATCTTTATCAGGGTTCTCGAG
>Ga0209835_1000443_pt1 | contig 27521 bp, 27 predicted proteins | sample LakKivwa52mmetaG_FD_184138 | JGI IMG/M metagenome (GOLD analysis project Ga0209835, IMG submission 184138) | Anoxic lake water microbial communities from Lake Kivu, Rwanda to study Microbial Dark Matter (Phase II) - Lake Kivu water 52m metaG... | ecosystem: Environmental > Aquatic > Freshwater >... | reverse complement strand
GTGATGGAGGAACTTCACCGTCTCGATGGGGTCGCCTATGTCCGTTTCGCCTCTGTCTACCGGCAGTTTAAGGACATCCATGAATTTATGGATGAGCTGAAAGATCTCCTTGGAAATAAAGAAGAAGTCAAAAAGAAATAAAAGTCAATCGGTGAGAGGTTAGGATGCCCGTATCGTTAATAAAAGGTAACGTCTATCGGGTTTAATTCTTTACCCCGTTTGAGATAATCCCCCGCTCGCTTTCGAGCCGCAACAGGGGTTGACACGTAACCTTTACCGAATGACGAAACGGGCTTCGTAGCCTTAACCTTGACCAATTGACCTTAAACCAAAAGGGCTTCGACACTGTAACCGAAATACCATCTTGGTAAAATTTACAATGAAGGATGACGAACATTGGATGAAGCGAACTCTTCGGCTTGCTGAAAAAGGCAGGGGAAGGACATCGCCCAATCCCATGGTGGGAGCGGTCCTCGTCAAAGAAGGCAGGGTAGTAGGAGAAGGATTCCATGCGAAGGCAGGGGAACCTCATGCCGAGATCATCGCCATGAGGAAGGCGGGCGAGGAGGCTCGAGAGGCGACCCTTTATATCAACCTCGAACCCTGCAGCCATTATGGAAAGACGCCTCCCTGTGCTCCTGCTCTGATTGAAGCAGGAGTGAAAAGGATAGTGGTAGGGATGGAAGACCCCAATCCCCTGGTGAAAGGGAGAGGGCTGGAGATGCTTCGGATAGCCGGCCTCGATGTCGAAGTCGGAATGTTAGAAGAAGATTGCCAAAAACTGAATGAAGCCTTCTGCAAATATATTCGGACAAGAGAACCCTTCGTCATTCTAAAAATTGCAGCGACGCTGGATGGCAAGATTGCAACGCAACACGGAGAATCCAAATGGATTACCGGAGAAAAATCGAGGCGCCTTGTCCAACATTTGAGAAATGAAGCGGATGGCCTTCTCGTGGGAATCGGCACCATCTTCAAAGATGACCCCCTGCTGACGGCGCGCATCAGAGGGGGAAAGAATCCCTATCGGATTGTTCTCGATAGCAAGTTGAGGATTTCCGAGAATGCGAGGGTGCTGGATCAGAGCCCGGAGAAGACAATCCTTGCCACAACCGAATTGGCACCAAAAGAAAAAATCGAGAATCTTGAGAAGAGAGGGGCGCGGGTCTTGGTCCTTGATTCCATGCAAGGGAGGGTCAACCTGAAGTCTCTCCTCTTAAAGTTAGGTGAGATGGGAATGGTGAGCCTTCTCGTTGAGGGAGGAAATGAAGTGAACGGCTCATTCCTGAATGAAGGGTTGATCGATAAAATCTTCTTTTTTCTCTCTCCCAAGCTGTTAGGGGGGCAAGCATTGGGGATTTTCGGAGGAAGAGGGAAGGAAAAACTTGAAGAGGCCGTTTCATTCCATCGGCTTAAGATTAAAAAAGTGGGAGAAGACCTGCTTCTCGAAGGATATCCGAAGAAATTATGTTCACTGGAATCATAGAAGGTAAGGGGAAGGTTTTAAGGGTTGAACGCCGGGGGGGAGCGAGAAGGCTAACGATCGAATTCCCCCCTCGTTTGACAGAGATACAACTTGGTGATAGTATTAGTATAAATGGGGTTTGCCTGACTATTGTAGAAAAAGGGGATCAAGCCTCAAAGTTTGATCTATCAGAAGAGACGATCAAGAGGAGTGGACTGGGCGAGTTAAAAGAAGGTGATCCTGTTAATCTGGAGAGGGCGTTGGGGCTCAACGGCCGTTTGGGAGGCCATTTCGTTACAGGACACATTGATGGCGTCGGCGTGATCACGGAGAAGAAAAAGGAGAGGGATTTTGTCAATCTGAGGCTGAGAGCTCCGGAAAATGTTTCAAAATATGTCGTTCCTAAGGGGTCGATTGCAGTCGATGGGATCAGTTTAACAGTCAATGAAGTGAGGGGCAGTGAGATTGTGCTCACGCTTATTCCATATACCCTGGAGAAGACGACCTTGATGGAAAAACGAATAGGGGATCCTGTCAATCTGGAGGCTGACATCTTAGGCAAGTATGTGGAGCAACTGATCAGCCATAAGAGCGGAAAGCCCAAAGGATTGGACCGGTCTTTCTTAGAAGAACATGGTTTTTTAAAAGGAGATGGGGGTTCAGATGGTTAGCACCATTGAAGAGGCACTGGAAGATATCCTACAGGGAAGGATGGTGATTCTGGTCGATGACGAAGATCGTGAGAATGAAGGCGACCTGACGATGGCTGCGGAGAAGGTGACGCCCGAGGCCATCAATTTTATGGCGAAATACGGAAGAGGGCTGATCTGTCTATCATTAACCGAGGAACGGTTGAACGAGCTCCGGCTTCCCATGATGGTCTCGGATAATACCTCCCGGTTCCAGACCGCTTTTACCGTGTCGATCGATGCGAAAAAAGGGGTGACCACCGGCATTTCAGCGGCTGACCGGGCCACCACGATTCTCACGGCCATTGATGACAACACCACGCCTGAGGATATTGTCTCTCCGGGCCATATTTTCCCCCTGAGAGCCAGAACCGGCGGGGTCCTGGTCAGGACAGGTCAGACGGAAGGCTCAGTCGATTTGGCAAGACTATCCGGGCTCAAACCATCAGGGGTGATCTGTGAGATTATGAACGAAGATGGCACGATGTCCCGGATGCCCGATCTGAGGATCTTTGCCGAAAAGCATGGCTTGAAGATTGTCACCATAGCCGATCTCATTAAATACAGGCTCCATAAAGAAAGCTTGGTCCGGAGGATAGCCGAAGCAAAAATTCCGACAAAATATGGAGGTCTTTTCACAGCCATTGCCTATGAGAACGATGTCGACCCTTTTCACCATCTTGCGCTGGTTAAGGGAGAGATTCAACGGGATGACGAGGTTCTGGTAAGGGTGCACTCCCAGTGTTTGACAGGCGATGTCTTCGGGTCAAGGCGATGCGACTGCGAGGAACAGCTCCATAAGGCGATGGCCATGGTTGAAAAGGAAGGCAAGGGCGTCATCGTCTATATGAGACAGGAGGGCCGAGGGATCGGTTTGGTCAATAAATTAAGGGCTTACTGCCTTCAGGATCTGGGAAAGGATACCGTGGAGGCCAATGAGGCGCTCGGATTTCAAGCGGATATGAGGGATTATGGAATCGGAGCCCAGATTCTTGTGGACCTGGGCCTTTATAAAATCCGGTTGATCACGAACAACCCTAAGAAGATTAAAGGACTTGAGGGGTATGGACTTGAAGTAACCGAAAGGGTACCCATCGAATCGAAACCCAGTCAGGAAAATATTGAATATCTGAAGACGAAAGCGAAGAAGATGGGGCATATCCTCTCCATCAAATCAGGGGAGTAAAAGAATTGCGGATTTCGGATTTCGGATTGCGGATTGAAGACCACCTCCCAAAATGTCATTCCTGCGGAAGCAGGAATCCAGGTGTGTTTAGCATTTTCTGGATTCCCGTTTGCACGGGAATGACACAATAGATAAAATTATCACGCACGGTATCGTTTTTAACGAAAGGAGAAGAGGATGGCAAAAACCATTGAAGGCAAATTGATGGCGAAGGGACTTAAGTTCGGGATCGTCTTAAGCCGGTTTAACAATTTCGTCAGCGATCGACTGTTAGAGGGGGCTCTGGATGCCCTGCGAAGGAGTGGAGCAGAGGAGGGGGATTGTTCTGTGGTGAGGGTCCCGGGTTCTTTCGAAATTCCGCTGGCAACCAAGAAATTGGCAAAGAGCGGGCGATATGACGCCCTCATCTGCATCGGATGTGTCATCCGGGGTGCAACGCCTCATTTCGAATATATCGCCACAGAGGTCACCAAAGGGATCGCCAGCATCACCCTTGAGAGCGAAATTCCCATCTCTTTCGGGGTTCTCATCACCGACACCATCGAACAGGCCATAGAAAGAGCGGGCACCAAAGTAGGCAACAAAGGGTTCGATGCCGCTATGTCAGCGATCGAAATGGCCAACCTCATGAAGGAGATCGGGAAGGGATAAGGAAATCTTTGGGAAAGAGAAGAAGATCGAGGGAGTTTGCCCTCCAGGTTCTTTACCAGTTTGAGATTACAAAACAGAACGCTCTTCAGGCGATGGTTCAATTGAGAGAAAATTTTATGCCCGAAGAGGGGGAAGATGAATTTGCCAAACGGATTGTCCTGGGGGTGATGGAACACCAGCGGGAGATTGACCGGTTGATCGAAGAGCGTTCCGAACATTGGCGACTGGATCGCATGACGATCGTCGACCGGAACATCCTTCGCATTGCCATTTTCGAACTTCTATACTGCAGTGAGGTCCCTCCCAAAGTCACCCTCAATGAAGCAATCGACCTCGGAAAACGATTCGGATCCGAAGAATCAGGAAATTTCATCAATGGGATCTTGGACCGAATTCAAAACGAAGTGATCCAGAAACCCCTATGAGTTTATAGGTGAAGGTTACGGTTACAAAGCCCGTTTGGTAAACTGTCAATAGGTTAAGGTGACGGTTAAGAAGCCCGTATCGTTCATAAAAGGTTACGTTTACCGTTTTTAATTCTCTTTACGCCGTTAGAGATAATGCGCCACTTGGCTTCGATTCGTAATGCCGGAAATTTCTAACGGGGTCGACACGTAACCGTTGCCGTAACCGAAACGGGCCTCGTTACCCTTACCGTTAGACTTTATTTTCTAACCATTATGGACATCATCATTTCTAAAGAACCCATTGATCTTCAGGAAAGCGATCTGCTGATCGCCGCTCTTTTTAGAGATGAGAGGCCGCTGAGAGGCATGGCTGGCTGGATCGATTGGAGACTCAATGGGATGCTATCCCGTTTTCTGATCGAGGAAAGGCTGACAGGCGAATGGAGAGAAAGCACATTGATTCCTGCCCAGGGCAGAATCTCTCCGAAACTGGTTCTTCTTTTAGGCCTGGGAAATGTAAAGGAGTATAGTTATTTATTCCTGCGAGAAGTCGCTCCCATCATCACCGAAACCATCATCAACCTGAAGGCCTCTCACACTTGCCTTTCCCTTCCGTATGGCAAGGAGTATGATATGGACTGCGGCAAGCTAACAGAAGTTCTCCTCGAGGGAATAACGGACAGCCTGGAACACTCTCCCTCGGACCGTACATGGATAGAGAACCTGACCCTCTCTTTTGGCGAGGGTGAAGAGCGGTTTTCTGAAATTCTCTTCGGAGTTCAAACAGCCAAATCCATCTTAACCGACCGACTTCAAATCAGAATTTTAGCCCCTTCCGAAACCCTGCCGAAGGCCAGTTTACCTTAACATTGCAAAACATTTAGTCAAAACGGACACGGGTGAACCGTTCGTAAAGGCTTCGGGGCGAACCTTTTAGCGAATAAGCACACACATCCCAAGCCCTTGCCGGAGTTCACCTTAGGTGAGGTCTACCGTTTCCCTTAACATGTCAACTTAATCGCCGTCAGAAGCCTTGAAGAGCGGTTTACCCGTGGCCGTTTTTGCAACTGCAAGGTTTAGCCCGCAGTATTTGAATGCCTTCTCTTTCTTTTTTTGACAATTTTCCCAAAATAGGATAAAAGGGTTAACCATAGAGTTGAATTTCATCAGGAGGAATGTCGCTATGGTGCAAAAGCTGGAGAAGATCTGGATGGATGGGAAATTGATCCCCTGGAATGAGGCAAAAGTCTCCGTATTGACCCATACGCTCCATTATGGGTTAGGGATTTTCGAAGGGATACGGTGCTATCAATGCGATGACGGGAGATCGGCTGTCTTCAGACTGAAAGAGCATATCGATCGGTTCTTTGATTCCGCTCATATCGGAGGTCTCAACATGCCTTTTTCAAAGAAGGAGATCGTAGGGGCCTGTAAAGAAACCCTGCGGGCCAACGGTCTAAAGGCAGGATACATCCGGCCGCTTGCCTTCATCGGAGAAGGGGTGATGGGAGTTTACCCCGGAGACAATCCGATTCAAGTAGCTATCATTACCTGGTCGTGGGGGGCTTACCTCGGCGAAGAAGCTCTGGAAAAAGGCATCCGGGCGAAGTTCTCCTCTTATACCCGGCACCATGTCAATGTCATGATGACCAAGGCAAAAATTTCGGGAAATTATGTAAACTCTGTCCTTGCTAAAAGAGAAGTGATTAAATTAGGGTACGAAGAAGCCTTGATGCTTGATACGGAGGGCTACGTTTCAGAAGGCAGTGGAGAGAATATCTTTATCGTAAAAAACGGAGTAATCAAAACAACCCCCCTCACCTCCATCCTATCGGGGATCACCCGGGATTCAGTGATCCAAATTGCAAAATTGAGAAAAATTCCCGTCGTCGAGGAGAGGTTTACCAGAGATGAACTCTACACCGCTCATGAAGCCTTTTTTACAGGAACAGCCGCCGAGATCACGCCCATTCGCGAAGTCGATGACCGGCAGATCGGCGAAGGGAAACCGGGTCCCATCACCAAAGAGCTCCAGGCTGTTTTCTTCGATATCGTAAAAGGAAAAAACCCCGAATTCAGGGAATGGCTCGACTATCTGTAATGAACATATTTCGGATTCGCCTGCCTGCCGCAGGCAGGGAATGCGGATTTCGGATTTAAACCCTATTCCGCATTCCGCAATCCCCAATCCGCAATTCAAATGCTCCTTATTATCGATGGCTATAACCTCCTTCATTCCGGTCGCACCCTTCTCAAACTGAACTCCATCGAACTTCAATGGGAGAGGGAACGTCTCATCCAGAGGCTGTCCCTCTATCGACAGGCCAGGCCCTCCGAGATCCTTGTTGTCTTCGACGGATGGCAGGCGGGCTGGAGCACAGAGAAGAGAGAGAAGAAGAAAGGGATCGACCTGATCTTCTCAAGAATCGGTGAGAAGGCGGATGAGGTGATCAAGAGGCTGGTCAGAGAGAAAGGATCAGGAGCCGTTGTCGTCACCTCCGACCGGGAGATAGCAAAATATGCGGGTAGGTTGTCGGTTCCGGTCATTTCCTCCGAACAGTTCCAGGAGAAAATGGAAAATATCGCTTTCACGAATGTAAAAGACATTGAAGCGGATGAAGAAGAAAGAGGTCTTAAGAGAAAAGGGCCTTCGAGAAAAATATCCAAAAAAGAAAAAAGGAAGCTTGCTGCTCTAAAGAAACTGTAACATGACTGAACCGACCTTCCCTGATATTCTGATCCACTGATGTCCTGCTTCCTGATACCCTGGTAACCCGATATCCTGATTCCCTGTTCAACCCATTTTCCACTTATTTTCCGTTCCCTGCAGAAGTCTTGCGATATTGGATTGATGACGGTAAAGGATCAATGCGGCGATGATAACGCTTAAGATAAAATAAGCCTGGGAATCGCTACGGAAGTAGGCGATGAGGATCGGAATCGTTGTTGCACAGGAGATCGATCCCAGGGAGATATATCTCCATTTCCATACCATCCCCAAAAAAACAAAACATTCAATCAGCACGGAAATCAACGAGATCGGGAGATAGACACCCAAAGCCGTAGCCACTCCTTTACCACCTTTAAACCCGAGGAAGATGGGAAAGACATGCCCGAGGATGGGGCTCATTCCTACGATGGCGATCCAGGCGTGACCGGAAAGACCCCACTGATCTGTTAGCCCCCACTTCATGGCAATCACAACCGGTGCCATTCCTTTTAACAAATCTCCCATAAGGGTCAACATGCCAAGGGTTTTTCCAGCCGTACGGAAAATATTGGTCGCCCCGATATTTTTGCTTCCTTTCTCCCTTGGATCAATTCTGGAGAAGAGTCTGGTAAGAAGAAGACCGGTGGGGATGGAACCCAGAAGATATCCGAAAAGTCCGATGAAGATTCCGACAGGCATAGCTTTAACCTGAATTGAGCGATTCACCCTATCTCACAAGGGAGGTCGAGATGCCTCAAACCCTTTTAGAATGCGATACATTGAAAGAAAGGGCAATTGGCCATAATGATTCACCAAACAGGTGATGATTGAACAGGCCGCTTGGTTAATTCAATCTACTAAAGGTAATCGCTCTAAAAGGCTTTTCGGCGTCCCCGCCTCCCTTGTGAGGGGTGAAAAAATCGCTCAATTTAGGTTTAAATAAAGATGGTCGGGGAGAGGAGACTTGAACTCCCGGCCTCTTGGTCCCGAACCAAGCGCGCTACCAGGCTGCGCTACTCCCCGATGGATAAAACTAAATTAAAAGATTTCTCATCAAATGTCCAGTCCTTTATTCGTATCGTTTTACAAAACACTTTTGTTGACAATTGATCAAAAAATGGGTTAAATGAAAAAACACTTTCAGGAAGGAAATAAGGAGGAAGGGTTATGGATTTCATTCTCTCGACCGAACAGCAGATGATCAGGGATCTATGTAAAAACTTTGTAAAAAATGAGATCGCCCCTATCGCTGAAGAGATGGATGAGACCGGTCATTTCCCTTATGAGGTCTGGAAGAAGTTGGGGGACCTGGGGATTGTCGGCATTCCCATTCCGGAAGAATACGGGGGGGGAGAAATGGATTGGGTTTCGATGATGATCGCCATAGAGGAGATCAGCCGGGGAGATGCCTCGATTGGCGTCTCGCTTCTGGACTCGGTGACCCTTCCGATGAATCTTATCAACACCTTCGGAACGGCACAACAGAAGGAGAAATGGCTCCCCCCGCTTGCCACCGGAGAGAAGATAGGGGCTTTCGGTTTGACCGAGGCTCAGGCGGGGTCCGATGCCAACGCCATCCAGACAAAGGCTGTTTTAGAGGAAGAGGAGTGGGTGATCAATGGGACGAAACAGTTTATCACCAATGCCGGATTAAAACACAATAATCTGGTCATCATTGCGGCGGTGACAGGAGAAGGAACGGGGACGAGAAAGAGGATTTCCAATATTATCGTGCCTACTGGGGTCGGTGGGTTCAATTTCGGCGAAAAATATAAGAAAATGGGATGGAAGGCCTCCGAGACCAGGGAGTTGATTTTTGACGATTGCCGGGTTCCGAAAGAGAACATCCTGGGAAATCCAGAAAAGGGATATAATCAATTCATGATGGCCCTTCAGACCAGTCGCATCGGCTTCGGCGCCCATTCCGTTGGTCTGGCACAGGCCATCTTCGATGTCTCGCTGGCCTACGCCAAGGAGAGGGAACAATTCGGTAAAACGATCAGTAAATTTCAGGCCATACAGTTTAAGCTGGCCGATATGATCATGGAGATCGAACTGGCCAGATTGATGGTCTACAAGGCGGCCTGGCAGAAAGATCAGAAAGAGAATTATTTTGCCACCTCCACCTATGCGAAGATATTTGCCTCCGAGGTTGCGAAACGTTGTGCGGATAAAGGAGTCCAGATACACGGTGGATATGGTTTGATGGATGAATATCCCATCTCCCGTTACTGGCGTGAGGTGAAGTTTGAGGAGATTCTGGATGGAACGTCTGAGATTCAGAGGCTCAACATCGCTCAAAAAGTTCTGAAACTCTAATGAGAGTCTGTTTACCTTGCAGTTGCAAAAACGGCCACGGGTAAACCGCTCTTCAAGGCTTCTGACGGCGATTAAATTGACATGTTAAGGGAAACGGTAGACCTCACCTAAGTTGAACTCCGGCAAGGGCTTGGGATGTGTGTGCTTATTCGCTAAAAGGTTCGCCCCGAAGCCTTTACGAACGGTTCACCCGTGTCCGTTTTGACTAAATGTTTTGCAATGTTAAGGTTTATAAGCACATTTTTTTCGTCATGCCGGACTTGAGGAGCCTGCCCCGTGCTTGACACGGGGGCATCCAGACGTCGTCCCGACGAAAGTCGGGAACCATAGATAGATCTCAATTACTGGATTCCGGCTTTCGCCGGAATGACAACCTTTTTTGAAAACATTATTTTATAAACAGACACTAATTAAACGTTTGAATTTCTCTCCACAAAGGCATAGGCGCTGTGGTTATGGATCGATTCGAAGTTTTCCGATTCCACCGTAAACCAGATGATGTTCTTATCCTTCTTTAACTGCCTGGCGATCTCCCGCACCACATCTTCCACGAACATCGGTTTTTCATAAGCCTTTTCCGTCACAAACTTTTCATCCGGTCTTTTCAGGATGGAATAGAGATCACAGGAAGCGCATTCTTCAACCAGACGGATGATGTCTTCAATCCAGATAAATTTTTTGATTCGGAGGTTTACCGTGACGACGGAACGCTGGTTGTGAGCCCCGAATTCGCTGATCTCCTTGGAGCAGGGGCATACCGTTGTGATCGGGACCACAATCCCCACCAAGAAGTCATCTTTCTCGTTGCTCGAGCCGGAAAATCGGCAGATATACTCCATCAAACTCTTCGCACGGGTGACCGGAGCTTCCTTTTCAATGAAATAAGGGAATTCGACTTCGAGGTGGGCCGTCTTTGCCTTCAGCTTCTTCTTCATCTCTGAAAGGATCATCGAAAAGTTTTTAATCGCTATGTTGCCTTTATATCTGTTGAGGATTTCGACGAAACGACTCATATGGGTCCCTTTGAAACGGTGGGGGAGGTCCACAAACATGTTGACGCTCGCCACCGTATGCTGAACCCCTTTGGCCTTGTCGAGCACGGTAATGGGATAACGGATGTTCTTAACCCCTACCTTATTGATCTCAATCTTTCGGTGGTCTCTCTGGCTCTGAATATCGTTCATTCTCATCTCCCGAAATAAGTGGCGCAGGCGTTCTCCGACTCCCATGCGGTTACCTTTTTAAGAGTGGCAGGGGATCCCTTTAATTCCTTCTTTAAGTGATCAAAGATATATTTGGCAATGTTCTCGGAAGAAGGTTCTATCCCTGAAAAATAGTGGAGGTCGTTGAGATAGGTATGGTCGAGCGTCTTTAAGATCTTCTCCATTTTCTGCTTTAAAATTTTAAAATCGATGACGACCCCTTCCTGGTTCAGTTTGGGAGAGGACACGGAAATCTCCACCTTCCAATTGTGGCCATGAAGCTCCTCGCACTTGCCCTGGAGATAACGCAGTCGGTGAGCGCCTGAAAAGTGAGACGATACAGTCAGTTCATACATGGTTTTTTCCTTTCAAAATGAAGGCTATCAGGATACCAGGAAAATAGATCATTCTATCTATGGGCCGTGTTTCTTCTAAAATTCTGATCTCCTGATACTCTGATCTCCTGATGTCCTGCCTCCTGATGACCTGATTCCCTGATAATCTATTTTTTTAGTTCAGTCTATCAGAAGCATCCTCACATCCATCACATTGGTGCGGGTCGGGCCGGTGATCAGGAGATCGCCCAGTTTCTTGAAAAAGTGGTAAGAGTTGTTATTCTCAAGATATTTCACTGGATCCATGCCCATCTGTTTGGCTCTGGCTATTGTCGTATGGTCGGCAATGGCTCCGGCCGCATCGGTCGGACCATCCGTTCCGTCTGTCCCGCCGCTCAGAAGGACGGCCTTCTCCAATCCGCTGATCTCAAAAGCTCCGGACAGTGCAAACTCCTGGTTTCTTCCACCCAGGCCGCTTCCTCTGATAGTCACGGTCGTTTCGCCTCCTGAAAGGATACAGGCAGGGCTGCGTATGGGTTTGCCTGTGCATGCTACTTCCCTTGCGATGGCCCCGTGGAATCGCGCCGCCTCCCTTGTTTCACCGACAATGGAAGAGGAGAGGGTAATCGTATTGAAGCCTGCTGATGAGAATTCCTTCTCCGCTGCCTGAAGGGCAATCATATTTGACCCGATGATCATATTATGAACCTTTTCAAAGACATTCTCTCCGGCCTTTGGAGTTTCCTCTATTTTACCCTCTTTTCCTGACCGTAGATGGTTCCGGATGGAAGAGGCAATCTCATTAATTAGGCTATATCTCTTAAGAATATCACAGGCGTCTTGAAACGTGGAAGTGTCCGGAACCGTGGGGCCTGAAGCAATCACATCAAGGGGATCTCCGACTACATCCGAAAGGACGAAGGTGATGACAGTCGAAGGATGAGCCCAGCGGGCAAGCCAGCCTCCCTTCATCTGCGAGATGTGCTTTCGGATGGTATTAATCTCCTTGATATCCGCTCCGCAATCTAAGAGAAGCTGGGTTAACTCCTGCTTCTCTTCAAGCATGATCCCATCCGCAGGAAGCGGCAGAAGGGCGGAGCCACCGCCGGAGATGAGGAAGAGGACAAGGTCTTTTGGTCCGGTGGTTTTAAGAAGTTCTTTAATCTTTCGGGCGCCTTCCATCCCTTTCGGATCAGGTAAAGGGTGGCCCGCTTCAATAACTTCAGTAAACCTCAATGGGAGACCGTGGCCATATTTCGTTGTGATCAATCCCTTTATCATTCGGTCTCCAATCAGCTCTTCAATGGCCTGTGCCATAGAGGATGAGGCTTTTCCGGTCCCAACGAGGAAGATTCTCTCAAAGCTATTCAGATCAAAAACCTTCTCCGAACCTCTTTCAGCTCTGATGATCAAACGGTTTCTATCGATACGAGCGATCTCTTTAAGCCTCTGGTAGGGATCGACTGCAGAAATGGCCTTTAAAAAGATGGCCTTCGCCATCTCCCGCATCTCTTCAAGTGTAAACCTGCCCAATTCAATCCTCCCCAATACTTGTGAATTTTATAACTAAATTAGATGGAGGTGTCAATTACCACCTCCTGAGATCGTTTGCTATTTTAATGTTTTACACTTCACCTCTTATTCTGTTATATTAGCTTCAGAATGGACCTTCCTCTACGATATGTCCTCACCGTCTCTGAACTGACGCAGGAGATCAAGGCCGCCCTCGAAGTCAAATTCTCCGATGTCTGGGTGGAAGGAGAAATTTCCAACCTCAAGGTTCCTCCCTCCGGACATCTCTACTTCACGCTGAAGGATGATTTCAGTCAGATCCGAGTTGTCCTCTTCAGGATGAAGTCCCGGGCCATCCGTTTCGTTCCGGAAGACGGCCTCCACGTCGTCTGTCGGGGAAGGGTGGGGCTCTATGAGAAGAGGGGTGAATATCAACTCATCATCGAAGAGATGGAGCCGAAGGGAATCGGCGCACTTCAGCTTGCCTTTCTCCAGTTAAAAGAGAGGCTTGAAAAGGAAGGCCTCTTCGACATCAGCCACAAAAAACCGATTCCGACCCTTCCTCAGACTATTGGAATCGTCACCTCACCTACCGGAGCGGCCATTCAGGATATGATCCAGATCATCCACCGGAGGTTTGAGAATGTTACCCTCCTTCTCTATCCTGTCAGGGTCCAGGGGGGAGGAGCCTCCGGAGAGATTGCAGAGGGAATCAGACATTTCAATAGAATGAAGAATGTGGATGTGATCATTGTGGGAAGGGGAGGGGGATCGCTGGAAGATCTATGGGCTTTTAATGAGGAGGAAGTGGCAAGGGCGATCCACCATTCGAAGATCCCTGTTGTTTCGGCAGTGGGCCATGAAACAGATTATACGATCTCGGACTTTGTAGCAGATCTCAGAGCGCCCACACCCTCTGCTGCCGCAGAACTGGTGGTCAAGGATAAAAGAGAGTTGAAAAAAAATCTTCATCGTCTGAAGGACGTTCTGGAAAATCAAATGACTCAATATTTGCAGGAGATGAAAGCCAATCTGTTTCATCTCAATAAAGATTTAATCGATCCCCGAAAGATGATAGAAGACTACCTTTTAAGACTGGATGACCTGGTCAATCAATCTCGAAAGCTCCTTCTGTGGAACCTAACAAGGAGGAAGGAGAAAAGGTTATTCCTTGCCGAAAGATTAAACCTCCAGAGCCCCTTCCAGAGAATAAGGAATATGGAGACCTCCCTCTCGGATGCGAGGAAATGGTTAGGCCAGAATATGAGACATAAGATTCAAATAAAGAAACAAAATTTAAAGGGAATTTTAGGAAAACTGGATTCACTGAGTCCCCTTTCCATTCTTCAGAGAGGATACAGTATCACCCGGAAACTTCCCTCCCTTAAAATCCTGAGGGATGCGGCTGAGGTTTTGGTTGGAGATAAAGTGGAGGTAAAACTTCACAGGGGAACCCTGTCCTGTAGTGTTGAGGAAAAAGAGAGGCCTTGACGATAGCCGCTTTGAAAAGATAATATTATATATTACATTAAAACTATTGGAGATTTCGAATGCCAAGAGAAAAGAAGGAGAAGTTTGAAGACGCGCTGGAGAAGTTAGAAAAGATCGTCTCTCAACTGGAGGAGGGGGAAATCTCCCTGGAAGAATCCTTGAAGCTCTTTGAGGAAGGAATTCGACTTTCATGTTTCTGCAACCAGAAACTGGATGAAGCGGAAAAGAGAGTAGAGATCCTTCTTAAAGGCAAGGATGGAACTCTGGAGTCGGAGCCCTTTGAGCCTTTCGAGAACCCAGGGCAGGGTCCTTCAATAAACCCAGGACAATTTTCTTTTAAATTATCAGCTGATAACGAACCCGAAAAAGATGAGTAGGATCTCATGGATATCAAAAAATATCTCGAGGAGAAAAAAGAGATTGTGGATAGAGCTCTGGAGAACTATTTACCCAACCGGGCAGAGAAGAGTGGGGAAGCGGATTTCCCAATCTCTCTTCGCAAGGCGATCCGGCACAGTCTTTTTAGCGGAGGAAAAAGGATACGTCCCATCCTGTCCATAGCCGCCTTTGAGGCTGCTGGAGGGAAAGGGGATGGGATTCTGCCTTTTGCCTGCGGATTAGAGATGATCCACACCTACTCCTTGATCCACGACGATCTTCCAGCGATTGACAATGATGACTATCGAAGGGGAAATCTCACCTGCCATAAGGTGTTCGGAGAGGCAATCGCTATTCTGGCAGGAGATGGCCTTCTCACAGAAGCCTTCAGATTGATGACGGAAGAGACTTCCGCTGATCCGAGGGTTACTCTCGATATTGTGAATGAGATTGCACGGGCCTCTGGGATTTCCGGAATGGTCGGGGGCCAGGCTGCTGACATTGAATCAGAAGGAAAAGAGGTCGATTTTTCAACGGTGGGATATATCCATAGCCATAAGACCGGAGCGCTTATATTGGCTTCGATCAGGACAGGATTGAAACTGGGGGGAGGGGATGAGAAGACCCTGAAGGCCTTCAACCGGTACGGAGAAAGCATTGGCCTTGCCTTTCAGATTGTTGACGATATTTTAAATGTGGAAGGAAAGGCTGAATTGTTGGGAAAGAACACGGGAAGCGATCTTTTTAAGAAAAAAGCTACCTATCCCTCTTTATTGGGGATCGAAGAGTCGAGGAAGCGGGCAGGAGAGTTAATGAAATCTGCCATCGATGCCCTCGACCCTTTTGGACCCGAGGGAGAGCCTCTCAGAGAGATTGCCAGATTCATCGTCCTGAGGGAATCCTGATAGATGACGAAATTATTAGACCAGATCAAACATCCGTACGATCTTAAAAATCTCGACGGAGAGGAACTGGTGGGGCTCTGCGAAGAGGTCCGCAAAGAGATTCTTGCCACCGTCTCAAAAAATGGGGGACATCTTGCCTCCAATCTGGGCACGGTGGAGCTGACCGTCGCCCTTCACTATGTCTTTGACCTTCCCAGGGACAAGTTAATATGGGACGTGGGTCATCAGAGTTATTCCCATAAACTGCTCACGGGCAGGAGAGATCGTTTTCATACCTTGAGGCAATACGAAGGGATCAGCGGTTTTCCAAAAAGGGATGAAAGCCCTTATGACACTTTCGATTCCGGCCACAGCGGCACTTCCATCTCAGCCGCCCTCGGAATGGCAGAGGCCAAAAGGCATAAGGGTGACGAGGGAAGGCCAATCGCCATTATCGGAGATGGATCGATGACCGCAGGCCTCGCATTTGAGGGCCTCAATCAGGCGGGCCACATCGACCAAGATCTGATCGTCGTTCTGAACGATAATGAGATGTCGATCTCTCACAATGTGGGCGCCCTCTCCTCCTATTTGAACCGATTGATGACCGGGCAGTTCGTCAACCGGTTTCGGGATGAGATGAAGGACTTTCTCGAGACCATCCCGGGCATCGGGAAATCCGCCCTCCGTTTTGCTAAGAAAGCTGAAGAGTCGCTCAAGGGCCTTCTCATGCCAGGCCTCCTCTTTGAAGAGCTGGGCATGAAATTTATCGGGCCGATTGACGGTCACCGTCTCGATCATCTGATTGAAAACTTTCAGAATATTAAAAAATTGAGAGGCCCATTTCTCGTCCATGTAATCACCAAAAAAGGAAAAGGTTATGGGCCTTCGGAGAAAAACCCCTCCCTTTACCATAGTGTGCCGCCTTTTAACATCGAGACCGGAGAGATTCAGAAAGGACCGACGCCCCTTCCTCCCACCTATACCGAAGTCTTTGGAGAGACGCTCTGCGCATTGGCCGGGGAGAAAAGAAGGCTGATCGCCATTACGGCGGCCATGCAGAGCGGGACAGGTCTGGAAGAGTTTGCAATAAGGTTCCCTGACCGGTTCTATGACATCGGGATTGCAGAACAGCATGCGGTCACCTTTGCCGCAGGTCTTGCCCTCGAGGGCATGAAACCGGTCGTGGCCATTTACTCCACCTTTCTTCAGAGGGCGTACGACCAGATCCTTCAGGATGTCTGTCTTCAGAACCTTCCGGTGGTTTTTGCCCTTGACCGGGGGGGAATTGTTGGGGAGGACGGGCCTACCCATCACGGCCTCTTCGATTTCTCTTATCTCAGGCATATCCCGAACCTCATCGTGATGGTGCCCAAAGATGAAGAGGAGTTCCGGCACATGATTAAAACCGCCGTGGATTGTCCTTCGCCGGTGGCCTTCCGGTATCCCAGATCAAGGGGGATAGGATTGAAGAAGGGTGAGAGCCTTAAATCTCTCGAGGTGGGTAAAGGAGAGGTGCTCAGGGAGGGGAAGGATATCCTTATCATTGCCATCGGTTCCACGGTCTATCCTTCACTCCGGGCCGCACAGAGGCTGGAGGAGATCGGGATCGATGCCGCCATCATCAATAGCCGGTTTCTGAAACCCCTGGATGGAGACCTCCTCTGCCACTGGGCAAAAAGAACAGGGAGAGTCCTCACCGTTGAGGAGAATGTCCTGATGGGAGGGTTTGGAAGTGCGGTCCTCGAACTCTTTCAGGAGAAAAAGATCGTATCCATTCCGGTGAAGCGTCTGGGCATCCCAGACTGTTTTATCGAACACGGACCCCAATCGCTTCTGCGGGAGAAGTACGGGATCGATGAAAACGGGATATTCAGGGAGGCGAGGGCGATGGTTGAGAGATGACCAGGAAAGAAAGGTTGGATAAACTCCTCCTGGAGAAGGGGCTTGTTCAAAGCCGTGAAAAAGCGAGAGCGCTTATCATGGAGGGAAAGGTTCTCGTCGATGGAGCGATGATTGATAAGCCCGGAGTGAATGTGAATCCAGAGGCCGATATCAGACTTCAGGAAGAAGATTCACCCTATGTGAGCCGGGGAGGGAAGAAGTTAGAGGGGGCGGTCGTTACTTTTGGAATTGATCCTGCTGGGATGGTGGTGATGGATGTCGGCGCCTCAACAGGTGGATTTACGGACTGCATTTTACAGAAAGGGGCCCGAAAGGTTTACGCGGTTGACGTGGGTTACGGACAGCTGGCATGGAAGCTTCAGCAAGATCCAAGGGTGGTTAATTTAGAGAGAAGAAATATCCGCTATTTGAAGAGAGAAGCGGTGCATGAGGAGATTGACCTGATCCTCATCGACACCTCTTTCATCTCCATGGAAAAGTTTCTTTCCCATCTCTTGGGGTTTCTTAAGAATGGGGGAGCCATCCTTGGCCTCATCAAGCCCCAGTTTGAAGTGGGAAAGGGCGAAGTGGGAAAGGGCGGCGTGGTAAAGAATGGAGTCCTCCATCAAAAGGTGATCGATAGAATTTCGGAATTTTGCCAAAGCCTGAGTTTGGAGGTTCTCGGCGTGATCGAATCCCCTCTGTTAGGCCCTAAGGGAAACAAGGAATTTTTCATCTATTTAAAAAAGGTTGAATCGTAAAAAGTCGTCACTCCGGTCCTGCGGCAGGAACCGGAGTCCAGAAGATTTATAATTACTCGAAAAGACTGGATTCCGGCCTTCGCCGGAATGACAGCAAGGAGTTTTTTTTGACTTTTTACGAATGCATCAAAAAAAGAGGATTGATTCGATGGGCAGAGCAAAGGAACCCGGCCCCGCCAAACTTTTTATGAGTGTGATCGGTAAAGAGGATGATATCTGTTGTCAAGCGATGGAAGCATTAAAGAAGGACTTCGGTGAAATCGATTTCGTCAGTGAAAAGCTTCCGTTCGATTCGACCGAGTATTATGCCCAAGAGATGGGAAAAAACCTGTTCCGTCACTTCATCACTTTTGCGGTATCCGTTTCTCGGGGCTCCCTTCCCGACATTAAACTCACCACCAACCATCTGGAGGAGAAGTTTTCCGGCCCCGGTGGAAATCGCCGGATCAATATCGACCCGGGCTACCTCTGTCAGGCCCATGTCGTTCTTGCCACGACGAAGGGCTATGCGCATCGGCCTTATCTTGAGAAAGGCATCTATGCCGATTTGACGCTCATTTACCGGAATAAATCTTTTCAGCCATTGGACTGGACTTATCCTGACTACCGTCAGGAAAGAACCGTTCAACTCTTCAACCAGATCCGGAAGCGATATCTTGAAAACTTAACCAAAAATATTTGAAATTTTACAGACTTGTCATCCTGAACTCGTTTCAGGATCTCACCCTTTGGACAAAACGAGATGCTGACCCAACCCTGTCCTTCGACAGGGCAAGGTTCACCAGCATGACAACAATGGTTTTCACGTGTTAGAGATAAATTCTCAGACTTTAATGTGCAAGAATCTAAAGGAGAGGAAAGATCATTCATGCTAAAATCGATGACAGGCTATGGAAGAGGGGAAGGGGAGACCAGCCTGGGAAGGGTGCTTGCGGAATCCCGCTCTGTCAATCATCGCTATGGCGATATCAACATCAGGCTTCCCAAACGTCTGGCGATCTTTGAAAACCGGATCAAGGAGATCATCCGGTCTCAGGTCTCGAGAGGAAGAATCGATGTCTCCATTAAACTGGAGGCTTTGGAAGGTGAGAAGGTTCAACTTCAGGTCGATTCCAATCTCGCAGAGCAGTATTTTCAGGCTCTTCTCTCATTGAAGGATAAGTTTCAGCTCAAGGGCGAGATCACATTGGAATTGTTAGCCGGAGCAAAAGACCTGATTTCAGTGAAGGAAGAGTCAGGGGACATCGACCCCTACTGGCAGGAGATCGTCCCGATCCTGAAACGGTCTTTGCAGGAGATGGACGAGATGAAGCGTTCGGAAGGGGATGCGCTTGCGAAGGATATTCAAAAAAGACTGGAACGGATCAACCAGCTACTAAAAGAGATCAAAGATCAGTATCCTTCTTACGTTGAGGCCTATCAAGGCAGGCTTCGGGAGAAGCTTCAATCTCTCCTGAGAGGAATCGAGGTGGATCCCAATCGGCTGCAACAGGAGATAGCCTTATTGGCCGAACGGACGGATATCACCGAAGAGGTCGTCAGGGCCCAAAGCCATCTCAGCCAGTTTGCCCTGCTCTTCAACGGGAATGAATCTGTGGGCAGAAAGATGGATTTTTTGCTTCAGGAAATCCATCGCGAGGTCAATACGGTGAGCGCAAAGGCTAATGACGCGGAGATTTCCCAGAAGGTGGTGGAGATCAAGAGCGAATTAGAAAAGATCCGCGAACAGGTTCAGAACATTGAGTAGTTAGATAGCCAAAAAGGATTTCGTTCACCGGTTACGGCAACGATGCCCGTATCGGTTAACGGTAACGGTTACGTAAAAAGAGAATTACAGCCGATAAACGTAACCTTTTACAAACGATACGGGCTTCGTCACCGTAACCTAAGCTCTGATCTATAGAGAGTTTATCTTAAGGAATTAGAATGGGTAAGAAAAACCAGGAAGATCAACTGGGAAAAGGCCTTGTTTTTGTTATCTCCGCGCCATCAGGCACGGGGAAAACCACGCTGGTGAGGCGGGTGATGGAAGAACTGCCATGCCTTCGCTTCTCTGTCTCTTACACCACACGGCCTCCCAGGGCCGGCGAGAAGGAGGGGGTGGATTACCGCTTTGTTTCCCCGGATGTTTTTCAGGAGATGGTTGCGAAAGAGCAATTCTTAGAATGGGCAGAGGTTTTAGGACATTATTATGGAACAGCCTGGGTTGATCCTAAGGCTTTGGAGAGAGAAGGGGTGGATCTGATCCTCGATATTGATACACAGGGAGCAAAGAAGGCGAAGGAAAAGCTTGACCATGCCATCTTGATCTTCCTTCTTCCGCCTTCCATCGACTCCCTTAAGGAACGATTGATGGGCAGGGGCCTCGATTCAGCAGAGACCATCCAATTTCGCCTGGCCCATGCAAAGAGGGATGTTGGGGAGGCGCACTGGTATCACCACATCGTCATCAATGAGAGGATCGAAGAAGCTGTTGAAAAATTGAAGGCCATCATCATCGATGAGAGACGTAAAAGAGATTTCTGAAAAAGTCCAGAAATCTCTTAAAAAACTGTGGAATCTTTTTTTTTAAAAACTGTGGAATCAGAGAGCAAAGATAGTTTTTCAGAGCTCTCCAAAAAGGAGGAGAATCATGGCAAGAGTTACCGTAGAGGACTGTTTGAAAAAGGTGGAAAGCCGGTTTGAACTGGTTGTCCTGGCTGCAAAAAGGGCCAAGATGTTGATGAAGGGGGCAAAACCCCTTGTGGAAACGGATAACCGGTCTGTTGTGAACGCCCTGAGGGAAGTGGCTGCCGGGAAGGTAAAATTAGCTCCTCCGAAAGAGAAACAGGCCCATTCCTCTCAAGAGGAATAATGAAGACAGGGATCAAAGAAAAAAGAAGAGCGGTAGAAAGCCAGGGGACCGGACTGATTGCCGATCCCATCTATCACTATATCGTGATGACTGACCGCATCGCAGGCGAGAAGACGGAAAGGGATGTGATCGACTCTCCTTATCTTCAACGGCTCCGCCGCATCTTTCAACTCCAGAGCGCCCGCTGGGTTTTCCCCTCCGCAGAGCATACCCGTTTTCAACATTCCCTCGGAACGATGCATGTGGCAGGGGTTTTTTCCGATCAACTCTATCCTTCCCTCTTTGCTCTCTTTAAATCGGACCTTCCGTCCTTTTCCTATATCAAAGAGCTTCTGAGGATGGCCGGACTGCTTCATGACATCGGACATGGCCCTTTCTGCCATTTCTTTGACGAGCAATATCTAACGCGCTTTAAGACCAATCATGAAGAGATCGGACAACACATCATCCGTGAAAAAATCGCTCCCATCCTGAAGGGGATTCGAAGAAGTGTCGGAGGCCCTTTTGAAAAATCGGAGGCGCTCGATCCGGAGCAGGTCGCCTTTCTCATCAAAAGGCCGCAAAAGAAGGCGAAGCAAAAGCATCCAGAATGGCTTGTCTTTCTCCAGCAGCTCTTTAAGGGAATCTTCACCTTCGACAATATCGATTATATCCTTCGGGATGCCTATATGACCGGCGTCTCCATCGGCCCTGTTGACTGGAGGCGCCTCCTCTATTACACCTCCTTCCGGAAGGAGGGGCTGGCTCTGGATAAACGAGGAATGGACGCCCTGGCCATGTTTCTCAATGCGCGTCTCTATCTTTATTCCAATGTTTACTATCACCGGACAACACGCTCCATCGATCTCCAGCTCCAGGAAATCTTTAAGGAAACGATGGAGATCCTCTGCCCCTATCATCCGCTCAAGGAGGTCGAACAATATCTTGCCTTAACCGACTGGTTTCTGATGGAGAGGGTGATGGAATGGAAGCAATCCCAATCGCCGAAGGAAAAGCGGCTGGGGGAAAAATGGGGGGAAGTTCTTTCGAGGAAGTTAAAATGGAGCAGTGTCTTTGAGGAAAAATTAACCCTTAAGGAGATGGAGGTTGGACGCCCCGTCTTTTTAACTCCGGAAGAGGTCAAGCAAAGAATGGAAAGGGTTTTGCCCAGGCCGTTGAAAACGGTCGAATTTCATGTTGACATGGCCCATCACGATCCCAGACCCCTCAATCCATGGCATGAGACAGCGGGGGCGACCCTGCTCATCTATGATCCGGGAACCCGGAGGATTTCAAGAGAACCTCTCCAGAGGGTGTTCCAGTATATTCCGGCCAAGGTGGCCATCTGCCGCGTCTATGCGCTGGACCACCGTTTTGACCGCCAGCTCGGTCAGGCCGCTCGCCGGGCGCTTGCTTCGGAAGGGCCTATGGAGATTTATGAAACGAATCTTTAAGAGACATAATCACTCGTTTATGAAGGAAAATCCATTCCATTGATAGAAGGAGTCGATAGGCGGGGTTTTTAAACCCCGCCTCCAACATAGGCGGGACACGAATGTCCCTCCTATCGGGTGTAATTAAATTTTATCAGGAAGGAACGTTATTTGTCTTTGAAGCGTTGACCGTGTTATGATTAATGAAAATTAAAATGAATGACAGAAAGGTTTTAGTCGTGGAAAAGAACGGATATCAGAAACAGGTGATGGGGATCTATCAGTTTATCAGCGACCGTCTCTACTTCAATCGACCCGATATCGAAATCAAAGGCGAGGCCTATAATTCCGCCATCCTCTTAAGCCTGCTGACCGGCCTGACCAAAGGAAAAGAGCTGATCATCGGAGAACCGGGATTGGGAAAGACGACTTCCGCTGAATTTATCTGTTCATTGGTCTACCAATTTCCGTTGGGTGTGATCTGGGGAAGTGAAGTTTCAGGCCATCCCGAACAGACCGAGGAAAAAATCATCGGAAGGCCCGATCTTGGAAAACTGAACCGGGGGGAGGAGGATGTGGTGTGGACCAATTTCTCCCAGGTGCCGGTCAAGATTGTGGATGAGATCAACCGCCTCCCCGAGACCAAACAGAGCATGATCCTCGACGGGGTGGACCGGGGGAACTGGGAATACCTGAACGAGATGATCATCAACGATGAATACTGCCTCTTTGCCACCGCCAATTATCAGGACGGAGGGACAAACACGATCATCGCACCCTTGGTCGACCGGTTCGATGTCATCGTGGAGTCGAGATATCCTGGCGCCAATCTCTCCTTTCTTATCGGGAAATCCCGTGGGAAGGACCACATCCTGAGGCATCCCAAATATGAAAAGGACCTCTATCGTATTTTGAAATCGAAGATCGCCTATCAGAAGAAGATTCCGAAACTTGAGGAGATCTGTGACGCCTTCGGAGAACATGTCCAGGAAACCCTTGGGGTAAAACCCCTTCGGAGAGAAGATCGCGACCGGATCCGAACCGAGATGGGAAGTCTCGACCTGGACCTCGATGCCAGCGCTTTTGCACGGATGCTTTTAGCCGAACTCTCCTTCTGCGACCGATACGGCCAGAAGAGAATCGTCGAAAACTGTGAAGAGGGATGCCATTATACCGGCTATCTCTGCCGTCAGATCAAGAATTGCGCCTCAAACCGCCTTCCGACTTCCATCAAGCTCTTCTCCCAGGGGCTGGCATGGTTGTTGGGGGATTCCGAAATCGATATCGAACATGTGAAGGCGGTCATGCCCTTTGCCCTTTCGCACCGGGTCCAGTGGAAGGACGAGATTCTCTCTCAAAAAGAGAAGGCCAAACGGGATGATCCTTTCCAAATCTTTCTTGCCAAGGAAGCAGTGAAGACCGTTTCCCAGAGATACCGGGAGCAGAGCGATCATCTGAAGGATGCGCTTGCACTCGGATCAAAGATCTTTCAGGGCGAATCCCTGGAGCCCCTGGAAGGAGATCATCCGATTTATACCGAAATCAAGAAAGATATCCGCCATAGAAGAAATCATTGATGAAGAACGGTTGTTCAAAGAAGAAGGCTTTCCTTTCTCCTCAGCAAGAGGTCCGAGCTCCCCTTATTAATCCATTCGAAGAATTCAGAGCCTTCCAATTCAAACATACGGAGATTCCTCTGGACCAGATCGTCCGGTCCACCGAGGTTATCATGGACCAGATTCGTCTGGGGTATGAGAAGCTTCTGGAAGAAGAAGCAAAGGAACTGGTCTGGATGGTGCAGTATAATACGATCATCAAGGCCTATGAGGTGGCGGAGAAGTATGTTAAGGAGATCGATTATTCCGCGGAAGATATCGAGGATTTTTGCTTTGCTCTCGAAACCCCCCAGAAGGTCCCCTATCTCATTCCAGGGCCAGCGGGAATCTACATCTCCGCATTGTGTAATTATGCGAAAGAGGAGGAGATCGTTCTAAAGCTTTCGGAGCTGAAGACAGAGATCAATCTCATCGGGTTTAGACTGCCCAGGGGGAAACGTCTGATGGTGGAGGGGGATACGGGTGATTTCACGGGCATTGGCCTTGAAGGCGGAGAATTGCTGGTGGAGGGAAACACAAAGAACTGGACCGGAGCAGGGATGAGGGCCGGCAAGATACTGGTTAAAAAGAATATCGGCCTCCATACTGGGGAGTGGATGATGGGTGGCGAAATCTACGTGGAAGGAAGGGTAAGGGGGCTCGGAAATATCGTTGAAGGAAAAGTCTACGAGAGAGATAAGCTTGTTTATCCAGGAAAGGCCCGTTTCCCCAACCAATATTATTAGGCGATCCATGGAAGAAAAAAGACTTCAAACCCTCATTGAAGAGATCTGGCCCCGGCTCAAGAGGAAACATCTCTACCCGGAGATACCCATCCCGAAGGTCGGGAAGGTCAACGATCCTCCGGATGAAGGGATGGAAAAGAATGACCCCGCGTTTCGCGGGGTCGGATTGGAGATGAAAGATAAACAGTTGACCATCAACCCGTCATTTCTCTCCACCATGAAGGGCAAGATGTCGGAGGAGAACCTGATTGAGGCTCTTCTCGATCATGGGATTACTCATTACACCTTCTGCCCATGGGATTTTCAGACCCATCTCGCGCTCTATGCGGAAGCCAAAAAGGTGATGGGCGATAAAGAGACAGCCAAACAGGCGGCCACTCACTTTATCGATGTCATTGCCGATACCCACTGCGTTAAAAGGAGGGTTACGGAAATTCCGGAATTGCATCGAAACCTGAAAAAAGGAGCTGTCGAGGAAGTGATCGCCTCTCTTTATCAGAGAATCTGGGGAATCGATCTGGGGATTTCCTTTTCTAAAAAAGGCAACGAGGAGGTGGTCCGAAGGCTCGCGAGGATTCCTTATCTCGATCGCTCGAGGTGGACTGAAAGCATCCGGAAATTTTCCCGGTCCCTTAAACCCCTCCTCATCCTTGAGCAGAAGGAAAAGGAATCCGGGGGCGGCAAAGGAGATTCCAACCCCCTGGGGGAACATGATCTGAATCACTATTCGTATGAAGAGATCGATCAGGGATTAAGGGATTATGCTCAGAAGACGATGGGACTTTCAGAATTCAAAGAGGTGGTCGAGGATTTTTCTGCTGAGCTGAAAGAGATGGGGTATGGAATCGAAGGCGGAATGGGAAGGGGAAGGGGGGCTCCGATTGATGCCGATATTCTCTTTTATATGAAGCTGGCTGAAAATTATTCCATCCCCCTGAAAAAAATCCCCCTCGAAGAAGCAGGAACCCTCCACCCCCATTCCCATTCCCCGTGGGAAGTCGGGTCCCCGTTTCAGGACATCGACATCTGGACCAGTTTTGGGAAAATCATGCCAGGGATCACGCAGATATGGAAGAAGAAAGAGGGAAAAGGCCGGGGAAAGATCGAAGGGGCGCCGGACTGTCTCATCATCATCGATTCGTCCGGGAGCATGATCAATCCTCGGAAAAACCTTTCCTATGCGGTTTTAGGGGCCGCCTGTGTCACCAATGCCTACCTGAGGAACCATTCAAAGGTGGCGGTCTATAATTTCAGCGATGCCCCTATGGGAGGCCGGGAGGTGCTCGATTATACATCCAACCGTGAAGAAGTCTACCGAACGCTATGCAAATATTTCGGAGGTGGAACGGCATTGGATCTCGAAGATATCATGCCCATGATTAAGAAGAAGAAAGAGCTGGATCTCTTCATCATTACGGATATGAAGATTACCAACTTGGAGACCTTGATCGGGTTCTTCGGAAAGATCCAGAACAGGATCACCGCCGTCCATATCGGAGAAAATCCTTATGCTTCACGATTCGAAAAGGCGGTGGAGAAAAGAAAGAATATCAACATCTTCACGGTAAAAAAGAAGGAAGATATTCCCCATATTATTTTAGGAAGCATTCGGGAATATTTTAACCCGATTCATAAAGCCCGTTGAAGTCATCGAGAGGTTCATAAAAAACCTTGACTCTCATCCTTAAAATTCTGTAAGTTAGCTAAAAGTTCAGCTAATTCAATGAACTGAAGGGATTTCAAAGAGCGAAGCACATTATCGTTTTTAAATATCTAATGAGGCGACCTTACGGAAGAACACATATGATGGTCTCGTAAAAAGTCCCGATCTGTCACCCTGAACTTGTTTCAGGGTCTCATAAGTTGTTGAAACTGTTAGATGCTGAAATAAATTCAGCATGACATTTTTTCTGTTTTCTGACTTTTTACGAGACCATCACATATAACAAGTTGAAAATATTAACTTGCTGATTGATTAAAAATTAGGCAAATTGTAAAAGAATTTGAGCGGCACGTCCTTTTAAAAGCAAAAATTTTAAGTTATCAACAGGGTTTAAACAAAAAATGTGGGAAATAAGGCTAGCCATTTAAAATCATTTGATAAATAGAAAAAGGATCAGTTAGAGGAGGGCTTTAGCTGATCCCGGCCAGTACATCAAATGGGGGTGAAACAATGAGGTGGTATGATTTGATGTACTGTTTGCATTTATTTTAACAGATAATAGAAAAATATCATATTTAATTGCTTTTTGGCACAGGATTTGCTGATATCATTCAATTATGAAGATTTTCTTCCTTATCATTCTTTTTATTTTTATTTCAACTCCTGGATACGCTCAGGTTTATAAATGGGTGGACGATAAAGGGGTGGTCCATTTTACTGATGATGTGACCAAAATCCCTGATAAATATAGGTCTAAAACTGATAAGATGGGAATGTCCGAAGAAAAAAGCGAGACAAAAACAGGGACAGATCCCTCTCCGAAAAAAAAAGAAGACGCCTATAAAGACCAGCTGGGGAGGGGTGAGGAATACTGGAAGAACAGGGTCGAGGAATGGAAAAAGAAAATGAGAATGGCTCAGGAAAAAATTGAAGGGGCAAGGGTAAAATATAATGAATTGACAGAAAAGTTTAATGATTCAAGGAGTTCAGCAGAGAGAAACCATCTCAGGAGAGAAAGAGATCAGGTCAAACAAGAGATGGATCAGTATAAAAACCAATTTGAAGAAGCCAAGACCATGCTTGAAAAGAAGATACCCGAGGAAGCAGATATCTATAAAGCGAAGCAGGAATGGATTAAGCAGTGAAAAGATTTCATAGAAGCGTAAAAATGTACCCAACCAATAAAAGTTGCTAACCATTTGTTTTTTAAGCTAGATTCATTTCTACAACATTTTTTTAAAGTTAGTTAATACTACTCCGACAAATATAGGGCATATATCACGTTAGCATTCGCACCAAACATTTCGATAATTCATGGCGTATGTCAGGGAGGGAAGGCATCTTTGTGGCTCGTTGTTTTCTTTTCCAGCGCTCTGA
>Ga0209835_1000441_pt1 | contig 27585 bp, 28 predicted proteins | sample LakKivwa52mmetaG_FD_184138 | JGI IMG/M metagenome (GOLD analysis project Ga0209835, IMG submission 184138) | Anoxic lake water microbial communities from Lake Kivu, Rwanda to study Microbial Dark Matter (Phase II) - Lake Kivu water 52m metaG... | ecosystem: Environmental > Aquatic > Freshwater >... | reverse complement strand
AAACAACCAATTACTAATTATCAACGCAGAAACAGATGCCCTTTCAGATTCTATCCAGGTTGGTAAAGAACCTAATTCAATGGTTCTGGATAAAAACGGTAAGATCTGGGTACTTTGCAGCGGAGGCTTTATGGGCGATGAATTCCCCACGCTCTGGCAGATAGATCCAAAATCTCATGAAATCCTGAAGAAACTTACCTTTCCTGACATTTACACCTCTCCCACCCACCTTTGTAAAAACCAGGCCGGGGATTCGCTCTTTTTTCTCAACCTGGATATATTTGGAATGCCCGTCAATGCTGCGAATCTGCCGGAAACACCCATTCTGCAAAGTGAAGGCAGATACTACTACAGCCTTGCCGTTGCTCCGGGTACTTCAGATGTATTGGTGAGCGATGCAATTGATTATCAGCAACAAGGGATGATCTACCATTACTCGGCCAAAGGAACCTTGAAAGGCAGCTACCAGGCAGGTATCATTCCGGGAAATTTCACATTTAATTAGTTTGTTTGTCCAAAACACTTTATAGTTTTGTACCTAAAAAATTGATAGCGTGTACTCTACATTACGTTAATCATAACTTAAACAGCTTACAAAACTTCCCACCCGATCACCACTCTGGATTGGAAGTTGACATTTGATTTTGTTGTTCGATTGCAATATTTAAGTTCACTATAAGAAAATCTGAAAAATGAAAATCATCACCTCTACCAAAATTCCTCCTCCCAACGGCCATTATTCGCCATGCATTGAGCACAATGGCACACTTTACATCTCCGGGCAATTGCCGGTTGATCCTGCCACAAAAAAAATCCCCACCGGCATCGAAGCGCAAACACAGCTTGTGCTCGAAAAAATTGACCTGATCCTCACCGAAGCAGGAAGTTCACGGGAGAATGTGATCCAAATGCGGATTTACATTTCGGATATTGCGCTGTGGAACAAAGTAAACGAGGTTTACACGCAGTTTTTCGGAGCACACAAACCAGTGCGTTGCGTTGTGCCGGTTGGCGAACTTCACTACGGCTGCCTGATTGAGGCGGAGTGTGTGGCGGAGGTTTGAGTGGTTGACAATAAATTGGTGGTTTTAAAGCAAAGCTGTAAATGAAATCACTATCAAAAGGGGGTTAAAATCACCAGATCAAATTGTAAATTTGATTGAACTACCCAAGCGTTCGGCTTCAAAAAATGTCAGGCAAGTTTTACAAAGTTCCCATCTAATTTTACATTGAAACTGATCTCGGCTTTCAGTGCATCGAAAACCCTGATAATCGTGTCGATGGTTGCGCTGTTGGTGCTGCTTTCAAGTTTCGAAATCTGAGCCTTTTTGACCCCCACCAGACGCCCGAGATCTTCTTGTGTAAGGTTTTGCTGCTGTCGGGCAGTTTTAATCATTTTGCCCAACACATCCATACGAAGCTCGTATTCGTACTCGTCGCGTTCTGTTGTTCCAACTTTGCCGATGTACTTGTCTTTCATCTCATCAAGCGTGTATGTCTTTAATTCTTTGGTTGCCATACGGTTACGTTGTTTGTTTGTTCTTGAAATATTTTTCTCTCAGATTTATTGCCCGAACAATTTCATTTGCCGGAACTTTGTCAACTTTTTTAATAAAACCATGTGTTGCTACCACAAGGGTTTGTTTGTTATCGGTTTTGTCCCAAAAAGCTAAAAGTCTGATTTGAAGGCCGGCAAATTTGGCTCGAAACTCCCAAATGTCATTGTGTAGTTTTTTAAACAGCTTTGGATCATTTGTTTGTTCGGCAAGATCAATACTGTAAAAGATTTTCCTTACTGTTTTAGGGTCTAATCCTGAAATAAACCTGTCCGCTTCTTCCAAAAATATCGTCTCAAAATATCTCATACGGTATTTTCTTGTTTAACGCCGCAAAGATAAAATTAGTTTCCAAAATTAGAAACTATCTTTTTGAAAATGTTCGTATAGATAGCTTTCCTGGTAAATGTAGATTGCACACTCTTTATTTCAGGACAGTTGCCGGTCGAAGCCAAAAGCTCGCGGGTGAAAGTGATTCAGGTGCGGATTTACATTTCCAACATTGATCTGTGGAATCAAGTGAACGAGGTTTACACGCAGTTTTTCGGAGCACACAAACCAGTGTGTTGCGTTGTGCCGGTTGGCGAACTTCATTACGGCTGCCTGATTGAAGCGGAATGTATGGCTCTTATTTAGTTGACGATGCAGTAATGTGGATTACATAAGAAATTGAAAGAAATCACCGGATCTTTACAATTGGCCGGTAGTTTACTTTTATCAGTAAGCTTAATGGTCATATTGTCAATCCTACGCAAGATGTAATGAGTTAGATTTTGGCGATAGTTTGCAATATTTGATTTTGTGGGGACTTTGAAACCACCATGCTGCGGAATCTCCCTGTTTCATTAAATGATTCAAAATCAATATTTTTGAGATTTGTTGCCTGATCAAATCAGGTTTTACAAGCATCTTCGGTATCTAAAACTAATCAGTGGCGGAATCAACTAAAGGAATTGAAAAAGAGAATCTGCTTCCTTTTCCTGGTTCACTTTCCACCCTGATTTTCCCTCCGTGCTTCTCAACGAATTCTTTACAAAGCAACAACCCTAAGCCAGAACCCTGCTCGTTTTCCGTGCCTGGCTTAGAAAGGCTTTTATCAATTCTGAAAAGCCTGTCAACAGCTTCAGCACTCATTCCAACTCCATTGTCAGAAACCGATACTTCCACCCAGTCCTTTTGCAGAGAAGCCTCTACCTTGACTGATCCATTTTTGTGGGTAAATTTTACGGCGTTGGAAATCAGGTTTCTGATCACCGAGCTAATCATTTTTTCATCAGCAGTGACAGTGATATCATGAGGTACCATGCTTAGCAATGAGATACTTTTTTGGCTTGCATTGGATCTTAAACTTCTTATTTCATGATTTATCAGATTGTTGATAGACAATGATTTGGGCATAAATGGAAAACTATTCTGCTGGGTTTTAGCCCAGTCAAGGAGATTATCCAGCAAACTTATGGTTTGCCTGGCCGATGAATTGATAATGCTGGCGTATTCAACTAAAATGTCAGCGTCAGGGTTAAGTGCTTCCATTTTCAATAGCTCAGAAAATCCCAAAATCGCGTTGAAAGGGCTTTTGAGGTCATGAGCAATGATAGAAAAGAATTTATCTTTCGTTGCATTGAGCTCTTTCAATTGTTTTGCCTGTTCTAAAATCTGGGATTCAAATTGCTTACGTTCAGTGATATCGCGGGTTACGCCAAGGATTAACACCTTATCAAAATCACTTCCGGTAATAGGATAAGTGATAACTTCGGTGTTCAGAATAGTGCCGTCTTTGCGGTAATAATCAATCTCTCCTCGGAAACTTTTCAAAGGCAATCCAGCTTCGAAAGCGGCAATTTGTTCCTGGAAATACCGTATTGATATGGCCAACGACTCAGGCGTAAGTATCTGATCTATTGGCTGATTCATTGCCTCTTCAACGGTAAGTCCCCGCACTCGTTCAACGGCCGGACTAATGTAGCTGATTGTACCGTCAAGCTTTTGAGTCCAGATGACGTCGTTAGCATATTCTGCAATTAACCGGTATCGTTCTTCTTTGATTTGCAATTCATTGTATGCTTTTCGGAGCTCCTCAATTTCTTTCTCCAGCATTTCCCTGGTTATTTCCTGTTTAATCATAATTTTTAGTCTTGAGTTAAAAGGTTCACTATTGATCGAATTTCATAAAGTTTGAGATAAATCCCGCTCGTTAACAACTGAAATTCAGCAAATATCAACATTGACTATTTACTACTCAGCAGAAAATTACTATTTAAAATGACTTGCAATAATAACTCAGCTTCAGTTGCCACACAATACACTTGTCAATAGGGGTAATGTTTTGCGGCTAAAGGATGCACTATAGCTTCAGCGCTAAAAACCTGTGGGAAAGACAGTAATGGTTCTGCAAGCCGGATGCAAGTGCCAAAAAGAAGAAGAATACGAACCTAATTACCAAATATTTAGTCTTGAAGATCCGTATCATATTAATTTCGTGCATTGCATCTCTTAATTACCGACAAAGATAAATTGTTTTCAAGAAAATGAATGGATATGTAAAAAGTTTTTGATTTGCATTGAAATGACAGACTAAATGGATTCGTTTTTTTTAAAGGAGTTGAAAAAACAGCAATTCTTTAAATTTTAAAATTCTGCCCAATGATACGGATAAAATGATTCGTTACTGCTATTAAAACTTTTACCTGGTTTCTGAAAATGGCCTACCTTCAATACAAATCGCGGGATAGTGCAATAGCTTTTTTTGTTCGTTCAAAATGCCTTAATTTGCTGGCAAAAAGACAATGATAAAGAAATCAGCAGGAATTATAGTCCTCGTCATAATTTTGAAGTGCTCTATAGCCCAAAACCCCATCTCCCCGCCGGGTGTTTACATCGCCGATCCTACTGCAAGGGTTTGGAATGACGGCAAAATGTACATTTACGGTTCGGTAGATGAGAGTTGTGATTATTACTGCTCACACCGCCACCACGTGCTGGTGACCGATGATATGCTGAACTGGCAATTGGTGGAGAACATTTTTACTTCCAAAGGCGAAGGTGATGGCGTGCCTTACAACGAAACTGTTCTTTTTGCTCCATCAGCAGCTTACAAAGACGGCATCTATTATATGTACTATTGCCAGCCCGACCGGGAGTTTGCCGAAGGCGTGGCTACCTCTGCAAGTCCAACCGGTCCATTTACCGAAGGTGTACCGATCGATGTTAAAGGCTACAACCAGATAGACCCTGATGTTTTTATTGATGATGACGGAACTGCTTATTATCTTTGGGGACAGTTCACCCTGAAAATGGCCGTAATGAAACCCAACATGACAGAGCTCCGGATGGAATCCATCAAAGACAGCATCCTGACAGAAGGGGATCATTACTTCCACGAAGGCGCTTTTATGACCAAAATCAGCGACCTTTATTATTTAGTTTATGCTGATATCAGCCGCGGTGATATTCCAACCTGCCTTGGGTATGCTACCGCCGAATCGCCTTTCGGGCCATACACCTACCGCGGTGTAATTATTGACAACAACCACTGCAACCCGCGCAACTGGAACAACCACGGTTCCATAGCCGAATTCAACGGACAGTGGTTTGTGTTTTACCACCGCTCTACCCACGGCTGCAACAAAATGCGAAAAACCTGTGTCGAGCCCATCGAAATCCTTGCCGATGGCTCAATTCCGGAAGTGGAGATGACCTCCCAGGGAGCTGCACCGCCAATTGATGCCACATCCCGGATTGAAGCCGAATGGGCATGCATCCTCAATGGCAATTTGAGAATCGAGCAGTTTGAGCTGCACAACGAAAAACTCACCCAAATTTACAGCGGCGACAAGGCAGCCTGGAAATATCTTGGTTTCGGTGCAGGCTTGGATAGCGTTACATTCAGGATGAAAACCGGCAGCAAGGGCGGCAGGATGGTGGTTTCGCTCGACAAGCCGTGGCATCGCCGGCTGGCAATCCTGGAAGTCAAACCGGGGGGACAAAATGAATGGAAAACGCTCACTTTCCCCATCGAATCAGCAAGTGGGGTGCATGCTTTGTGGCTACACTTTTATGGCGAAGATGGAGAAATGATGGAGGTGGATTGGTTTACATTTAAGTAATTTTCTAAACAGAAAGTTCAGAGAATTAGTTCAACTAAAATTGAGTGCACACGTTTGTTCTAACCTTGTATTATTCACAAACTTAGAGATAACGGGCTGAAGCCCGTGACCTCTCAATTTCTTCCTTTAACCCCGACCTTAAGGTCAGGGTAAAGCAATTTGTTGTTATTCAAATCTGTGCTATGATCAATGGAGTTTTCAGGCTAAACCGTTCTGCCCGGATAGACCTTAAGCGCTTCTTCAAGGGCTTTCATAGCATGGTTCAGATCGTTCACGTTAAGCACATAACTAATCCTGACCTCATCAAGACCACGACCTGGAGTTGAATAGAAGCCTGTTGCCGGGGCCATCATTACGGTTTCATTCTGGTAATTGAAGTCCTCGAGAAGCCACTGGCAAAATTTATCCGAGTTATCAATCGGAAGCCGCGCTACAACGTAAAAAGCACCAGATGGTTTTGGGCAAAAGGCTCCTGGAATCTTATTTATGGCCTCATAAACGGTATTGCGGCGTTTGTGGTACTCTTCAAGCACCTCGGCAAAATAATCAGCCTTTGTAGCAATGGCGGCTTCGGCAGCAACCTGCCCAAACGATGGGGGGCTGAGTCGGGCTTGGGCAAACTTCATCGCGGCATTTATTACTTCCTGGTTCTTGGTTATCATCACTCCTACTCTAACGCCACACATGCTGTAACGTTTTGATACTGAATCAATAAGAATAGTATGTTGATCCAGGCCTTCCAGATTCATCACGGAATGATGCACTTTACCATCGTAGCAAAATTCACGGTAAACTTCGTCTGCGATCAGGAAAAGATCGTGCTTTAGGGCAATCTCTTTTAGCACCTTCAGCTCCTCTTCGGTGTAAAGATAGCCGGTCGGATTGTTGGGATTGCAAACCAGTATTGCTTTGGTTCTGGGGGTAATAGCTTTCTCAAACTCGGCAATCGGAGGCAAAGCAAAGCCGGTTTCGATGGAGGAATTGATTGGAATCACATTGATCCCGGCGTTGATGGCAAATCCGTTGTAGTTAGCATAGAAAGGTTCGGGGATAATTACCTCATCACCTGGATCCATGATGGATTGCATGGCAAACAACAATGCTTCGGAGGCGCCAGCGCCCACAATGATCTGATCCGCTGTTATGTGGATGTTGTTTTTGGCGTAATACTCCACCAGCTTTTCACGGTAGCTTGCATAACCAGCCGAATGACTGTAAGCTACAAGTTTTTCGCTGTAATTCTTTACCGCCTCGATAGCGATTTCCGGGGTTTTGATATCGGGCTGACCGATGTTCAGATAATAAACCTTTACCCCTCTTTTCCTTGCGGCCTCGGCAAATGGAACGAGTTTCCGGATCGGTGAAGCCGGCATTCTTTTACCCTTTTCTGAAATTCTTGGCATCTCAATTTTTTTAATGTTAAACAAAAAAACCGGCTTTTCAAAGCCGGTAAATTAAATATCTGATCTTCAACAAATTGTAATAGGATTATTTTTCACCAACAGATTTGGGTTTTTCGGGAGCTGCGCTTTGGGTTTCTGCAAGCACCTGTCCCGCTATTCTTAAAACCACGTTGTTATTCGAGGCATTGGATTGAACTGTGATGGATTTATTGATCGTTCCCACCCTGTCGGTTTTGTATTCGACCTGAATAACTTCACTTGCTCCTGGGAGGATCGGCTCACGTGGCCATTTGGGAACGGTACATCCGCACGATGAACGTACATTGGTGAGAATCAGCGGCTCTTTACCGGTGTTGGTGAATTTAAACTCACATTTTCCGTCACCTTTGAAAGGAACAGTGCCGTAATCATGAAGCGTCTTTTCGAAGGTGATTACCGGGGCATTGGGATTGGGAGCCGGTTGTGCCTGAGGCTGGGCTTCCTGTGCGAACATTGCAACCGAGAACAAAATCCCGATTGACAGTAAAAGCATCTTTTTCATTGTTCTTTGATTTAAAGTTGAACTTGAGTGATTTTTATTGCCACAAAGGTAAAAAACTTCATTGAAACGCAAGTTTTGAAAAAAATGTTTCTCTGCATTGTTTAATTTTGGCCAAACTTTCAACACAAAAAAATTATGCTTCGGTCCAGCCTTTTCATCGCAAGTGTTTGTATCAGTGCTCTGTGCCTGGTAAATTCATGTTCTGTAAAGAAATCTAATAAAAGCTCATCCGCCATGACCCACGAAATCAAACCTGCCGGAGTTCCTTCTCCACCGGCAATTGTGTATAAAACAAAGGACGACTATTCCAGGCAGGTTCCGGTGATTTTATCTGCCGATAAGAAAATGGTTGTTTCGTTTCCTGCACAATCTGACCTGCGTATCAACGGCAAATTCACCTATCCTGATGTGTTGGAACATGGCTACCTGCTTGATAACAGGGGAATTAACCAAAATACAGCATTCCTGAAATTTACATACGAAGATTATTATAATATGGATAACATCCCGACTGCTGAGCGTCTGCTGAATTACATTCTGGATGACGATCCGTTTTTAGAGATGTACGATTTTGGCAGGCGGGGGCAGTTCAAAAACGCAGTGGAAGAAATCAATCAGATAATTCTTAGTGGTAAAATACCGGAAAAGAAGAGTTTACTGGAAAAATAATTGAAAAAGGACTACTCCCTGCCATGAAAAGATTTATCCCCTTAGTCTTCATCCAATTGATCTTTTTAGCCCTGGTGATGGGGCAAAACTTGCCCGATAGTGCTCACAGTAATAATCAAGAGATTGTTAAAAGCGGCTGGAACTTCGGGGTCTTACCAGCGGTTTCTTATGATGAAGATCTTGGATTTCAATATGGTGGATTGATTAACCTTTATCATTTTGGCGATGGCAGCCGTTATCCCAACTACAACCATTCATTGTACCTTGAAATTTCGGCATACACACTCGGCAGCGGCGTTTACCGGTTTGCTTATCACACTGATCGTCTTATTCCCAACACTGAATTATTCGTTGATGTCAGCTACCTGCCAAACCAGACTTACAACTTTTTCGGTTGGAACGGCTACGAGTCGGTATACAACATGGACTGGGAAAACCGTGACCTGCCGGACAGCATTTACCGCACAGCAGTCTTCTATCGTTACGAGAATAAAATGTTTCGTTTCAAAACCCATTTTCAGGGAAAACTCAGCGGGAATTTGAATTGGCAGGCAGGATTGCAGTGGTACGACTATAACATTGGAAATGTGGATATTGACCGTCTTAACAAAGGGAAAAAGGACGACAAAAAGTTACCCCCTGTTTCAGAGCAGCCATTGCTTTACGATAAATACAGGGAATGGGGATTGATTGATGAAAGCGAAGCCGAAGGAGGAAATCTTACGCTGTTGAGTGCCGGTGCAATTTACGATACCCGCGACAACAGACCAAATCCAATGAAGGGAATTTGGTCGGAAATAGCCTTTGAAGGCGCCCCGGCCCCGCTGGGATCAATCGAAACCGGGTATTTGAAAATGAGTTTAATACACCGGCAATATTTCACACTTTTACCCGACAATCTTACCCTTGCAGCCCGTATTGCCATCCAAACCACGCTGTCGGGCGATGCTCCATTCTGGATACAACCACTGATGATAACTGCCATGCTGCGAAGCACAGCTGAAGAGGGTTTGGGAGGAATCAGAAACCTGCGCGGCATCCCGCGTAACAGGGTTGTCGGCGCCGGTGTGGCTTATGGCAATGCTGAGCTGAGATGGAAATTTTACCGAACCCGGTTGTTTAACCAGAATTTTTACTTTGGACTGAATGGTTTTGCCGATGCCGGCCAGGTAATCCAAAAAATTGATATCAAAGATGAAGTGACAGCCCTGAACCTCCCTGATGAATCCGATTATTTCGATTTTGGAAGCGAAAGCATTCATGTTACCTATGGACTGGGCCTTCGGATTGCGATGAACCAGAATTTCATTGTGGCCTTCGATTGGGGCAAAGCAGCCGACAAGCGCGATGGAAACAGCGGGTTTTATGTGGGGTTGAATTATTTATTTTAAAAGTTTGACTACAAATTGCAACTTCAAGGCGATTATGTTATGAATCATTTTAGCCATTTTGCGAATAAAAATCCTCAATGATATGATCAGAGTAAAAACCGAAGTTCCACTAAGTTACATTACGATAAAAACAACAAAAAGCCGAATTGATAAAGGTCTTTTGGCTATTCCTGTATCTTTAATTGACTTATTCCCAAAGTCATCGTCAAAAATTTACATCATCAATGATCAAGGGACAGAGGAGGCAAAAAATTTCACCTCCTATAACAGTAGTAGTGGTGAATGCAGAATTGGCGGATTAAAAGCATTTTACCAACAATACCAGGTAAAAGACGGAAATGAGATCGTCATCATTAAAGCGGACGAGGGGAGGTATAAAATCATTCCGGAAGATATTTTCAAATCAAAGATGCTTGGTTCAATGATAAAAATTGAAAACGCAGAAAATGAGGAGCAAATAGAAATCGAGTTAAAATCAATTTGCTCACTTGCAGTCACTAACAAGAAAGATTTGCTTTTAAATGAATTTGTAAGATTGGCCGGCTTAAAGATTGAAGATAGAAGAATAAAGTCGCCTAAAAGCTCCTCATCAAAAGAACAAGTCCCACCTATTCTTAGAAAAATCTTGCTCAATCTTTACGAAGGTAAATGTCAGTTAACCCAGTTCACTTTTCTGATGCGTAACCAAAATCCATATTTCGAAATTCATCACATCAATCCTTTGCTAGGAAATCATGTAAAAAACCTTCTTGTTGTATGCCCAAATATCCATGCGCAGTTTACATTTTCAAATGTTGAGCATTTCTACGACGAGGAAAACTGGCTTAGAAAAGTCGCTTTTAATCATCAAGAATTTGGCGTTTTCCAAAAAATTGATGCAATGCCTAAATTTTTTGAAAAAGAGATTCATTCCTAGCTTCTGTGATAAAAGTCTTTAGAATCAAATTTGTAATCTCAATAGATCCATTGGCGAAAAATCTGGTTATTGGCTTAACTGATGAGAACAAAAGGAACATTCTTCTGTTAAATTCCAAATTTAATCTTATGCGTAAAATCTTATTATTCTTGCTTTTTGTTCCTGTGTTTGCATTGTCCCAGCGTGATTATTCCAAAATGGAAATTTTTCACAATGAGCTTGCACCCGGCATGCATCGGCTGTTTGTTGGAAATGTAGTTACCGTTGTGGCTTTTGATGGACCGGACGGGCTACTGCTTATTGATGCCGCATACGAGCAGACGGCTCCTCAGATGAGAGATACCATTAACCGCATGTTTGGCAAGCCGGTGAAATACCTTGTCAACACTCACCTTCATGGCGATCATACCGGCGGGAATATTGAGTTTGGTAAAGATGCAAAAGTAATTGCGCATCAATCGGTTAGAGACTGGCTTTCCTCTGACCGGAAACAGGGCGACAAAGTTCCCGGCCCGATGCCTGATTACGCCCTGCCCTCCATTTTTGTCGAAAACACGATGAATTTGGAGTTCAATGGACAAACACTCGAAATGTATCATCTGCCGGGTGGTCACACTACAGGAGATGTTGTTGTATATTTTCCGGTTTCAAAAGTCCTGGTGTTGGGGGATCTTCTTTTTGCCGACAACTTTCCGTTCATTGATATGAATAATGGTGGAAATCCTTTCACATTTATCAAAAATCTGAAGTGGATAGTGGATACTTTCGGCAATGCAAATATCATTGTCGGTGGACACGGCCCTGTTTACACCTTGGATCAACTCAGGAATTATATTGATACCCTGACTCAGACCATTGACATCATCGCCGATGAAAAGGAAAAAGGAAAGTCTGCTGAGCAAATAAAGCAAGCGATAATCTTAGGCAGATGGGAAAGCTACGGAAAATTCTTCATCACCGAAGATCGGTGGATTGACACCATTTACCCTATTGCGGATAAAAACTGGCAGGAATAAAAAATTCCCGTCAGGATTGGCTCCAGACGGGAATTTCCTGACAATTAAACTTAATTATTCCACTACGGTATTCCAGTTGTGAATATCCTCGATAGTTCCTTCCTGGATACCTCTTAAGGTGTTGTACAATTTGGTACTGATCGGGCCAGCATTCCCATCTTTACAATATTCATGAACCTTTCCGGAATCCCGGTCAACGATTTTTCCGATTGGCGAAATTACGGCTGCTGTGCCGCAAGCGCCAACTTCGTCAAAATCACCAAGTTCATCAACAGCAACGTGCCTCAACTCGATATTCATCCCCATATCTTTTGCCAGCTGGCGAAGGCTCATGTTGGTTATGGATGGCAATACTGACGGCGAATCCGGCGTGATATACGTATTACCTTTGATAGCAAAGAAGTTGGCCGGGCCAGCCTCGTCAATGTAACGACGGTCAGCCGAACTCCTGAAAATTACAGAGGAGAAACCCTCCTTTTTACCCCGGTCGAGCGCCCTGAGACTGGCAGCATAATTTCCACCCACTTTGATGTGTCCGGTTCCAAACGGCGCAGCACGGTCATAATCGCTGATTACTTGTATGCTTACCGGCATGAAACCCTCTTTAAAATATGGCCCTACCGGACCTGTAAAAACCAATAACAAGTACTCGTTAGTAGGTTTTACACCAACTTCAGGCCCTGATCCGATAAGGAGCGGACGAAGATAAAGCGCAGCGCCATGTCCATAAGGCGGCACATACTTTTGGTTTAGCTTGATGACTTTGAAGATCATTTCACCAAAGAGGTCTATCGGTGGAACAGCCATCATCACCCCTTCAGCCGAGCGCTGAATCCTCTTTGCATTTTCAGTCCACCTGAAAATCCTGATCTTGTCATCTTTACCCCTGTAGGCTTTCATTCCTTCGAAAGCTTCCTGTCCATAATGAAGACAGCCAGCCGCCATATGCAGGTTAATGTATTCGGACGAAGAGATCTCTACCTCGCCCCATTTGCCATCCCGATAGTAACAACGCACGTTGTAGTCGGTCTTGAAGTAGCCAAATGGCAGGTTTTTCCAGTCAATATTCATCATCTCTCAAAAATTTAAAAGTTTCGTGCGGCTAAATTAGTAAGAAATGTCCGGTGATGAACCTTACAAATTCAAATTCGAAGTAAATTAGAATGAAGTTAAATAACCAGTTAGTGCGAAATTTACCCTCTTTTAAAAATGCAATTCGATAATATATTGATAAACAATTGATTACAAATTTAACACTGTTAAATTGCAGGTATTACCTTTGCAAAAGTTTGTAAAAGCTGATATCAGCTTCGGTTGTCATGTAAAATTTTTTGAGATCATAGAAAATATCACAATGAATATCAAAGAGTTAATTTCGTTACTTGATGGGAAATTGGTTTGTGGAAACCCTCAATCAGATTACACCATTCATGCTGCATTTGCCTCCGACCTGATGAGCGATGTACTGACACTCGACAATATCAGTCCTTTGCTGATCACCGGGTTGTGCAACCTCCAAACCATACGCACAGCCGAAATGGCCGATATTCATGTCATCGTTATTGCCCGCGGCAAGAAAGTAACCGAAGAAATGATTCAACTGGCCATGGAGAGTAACATCATCCTGATCGAAACTCCCTTTTCAGTTTTCAGATCTTGCGGAATTCTGTACCAAAATCATGTAAAACCGGTTTTTTAAGTCATGCAATTCGATTTTGAAGTAGAAGGTGGTAATTTCAGTAAAGCAGGCACCGCATCCAGTGAGGTTAAAAAAATTCTCAACCAGTTAAACGTTGATTATAAGATAATTAAAAGAGTTGTTGTGGCACTGTACGAAGCAGAGGTCAATATTGTGGCACATGCTTACCGGGGCTGGATTACAGCAGAAATTGATACGACCAGTATCAGACTCACACTGGAGGATGAAGGGCCAGGGATACCTGACATCGAAAAAGCTATGGAACCCGGATTTTCCACTGCCTCGGCAAAAGTGCGCGAAATGGGCTTTGGGGCGGGAATGGGATTGCCAAATATCAAGAAAAATACCGACGAATTTAAGCTCGAAAGTGCGGTGGGAAAAGGAACAAGGTTGGAGATGGCGGTTTTTCTCTAAGCAACGAAATCTCGTCTTTTTGAAACGAGCTATTTGGTGAATAATTTCAATGAAAAAAGTCCGCAGTATCAAACCCCAACACCCCATTTACCCATTGCCCCATTGCCCCATTTACCCATTGCCCCAATTACCCTTCACCCCACTTACCCATCGCCCCATTTACCCATCGCCCCATTCTTGCAGGAGGTTCAAACTAACAACTTGAAATTAAGCGACTATTCCCTACTGCTTTGCGTAGAAATTTGTACTCTCGAAAATTTTATCCGCTGACTTTGCAATAAAACCCGAGTAGAGCTGACCATCGCTATCAGCGTAACGACGGGCAAATTCATAATAACAACCAGGAATTTCAAACGAACCCTCCTCAAAATCCACCGGTATCATCTCAGATTTGATACTCGACTGCTCAAGCAACTCAGCCGGAGTACCCTTAATTTCACCTCCTGAATCATTCATCTGGAAGCCATTCTTCTTGAGAAAGGAGTTCACTTTTTCCATCGAATTGAGGTTTCTCAATCCGTTTACGCTCACGGTGAAGTGATTGGCGCAGAAACCATAAACATAAAGCCAACCGGCATATTCGGATTCCTGGCGCAGCGTTTCATAGGTTTCGAATGAAGGTGTACCCCACAAATTTCCGGAGAAAATCAGTTCATCAGATGTCAACATATCTGCCGGGATCTGGTCAATGGCAGCTTTTACGGTGGTTTGCAAAAAGTCGCTGAACTCTTCCACCTTCAACTCGCTGATGAAAACCCTCGGTGCAAGCGGGTCAGTAGTGTGTTCGTAGTGTTTTGCAAACAACTTTTTCTCCTCAAAGATGTACTCACCTCTCTCCACATATCCTGCTTTAAGGAAAGGTTTTGACAGCACTTCGATGTTGATTCTGGGGTCGTTGAAGGTGCGGAAGGCGATATGATCGTTGTAAACCACCTCGCCGGAGGCAACAAAGAGATCGTGGATGCGCTGAACTGAAGGATTTTGAGTGGCATAGATTTGCCACAACTTCTCAAAAATTTGCTCTTTATTCATTTGTAATTTGTTTTTATTTGATATTGAATGATTTAGAATAGTTATTTATGTAAACTTCGAAGTCTCAATTCTTTAAATATTTCAGCAAAATCCGGATTTTGAGACAAATCCCTGAAAATATCCGGCGTGTGGCGGAGACCGGTTAAGGAATTCTCCAGAAGCCTGATTTCAGCTGAAACTGCAAATTCCGGTCGTATGGCGGCATTTTCAATTATCCCATTTCGAACTTCCAGTTGAAGATTAACTTTCCCATCTGCAGTAAGAATGCTTTTTGAAAAAGTGTAAACGGGTGAATAGCCAAAATTCCATTCCCAGGTTTTGTATTTCTTTTGCACAAGTTGTTCAATTTCATGAATATCGTGTTGATTTAGAACATAATAACCGGGATTGTCAAAATTTCCTGCGATTTGAGTTTCCAGGAAAAGCCTGAACTCAGCCATTTCCATTTTTACCGTTAAGTGATCCCTGATATTTGTAACCCGGCTCCTCACCGACTGAACTGCCTTGTCTGTGAAACTTGCATTGCCGGGTTTTATCGCTTCTTCAAGATTTTCGAGATTTGTGTCGTAGAGCAGGGTGCCGTGGTGGAGCACACGGTTTTTGTACACATGCTCTGCATTACCTGATATCTTCAAATCGTTGATCCTGATATCATTGCGGATACCCAAAGTCGCAGTTAAACCTAATTTTGCCAAAGCATCAGCAACCGGCTGAACGAATCTTCGGAAATTGACCAATCTCTCTCTCTCACCAGTAGATATAAAGGTGAAATTGAGATTACCCTCGTCATGATAAACAGTTCCTCCTCCTGAAATTCTCCTGATTACCGGGATCTGATGCTGATCAACAAAGTCAGTATTGACTTCGGCAAGTGTGTTCTGATGCTTTCCAACCACCAGACAAGGCTCGTTTTGCCAGAGCATAAAGAGGTCGCCCTGAAAGGTTTTGAGGAAATATTCCTCGGCAGCAATATTGAAATAGGGATTTGTTGAGTGCCGGCGAACGATTAACATTGCGATGGTTTAGCCTGATAAATCAAGGGTATAAACCAACATTCCAGGGTTTTGATAGGATTTTTGGGAAATTTAACAAAACAACGCTGTCGGTCTAATAATTGGTAGGCCAGACACTTTACTCTTCCGGCTCTTCGGCTTCAGCCACATCCTCCACTGCATCTTCGGCTGGTGCTTCAATGTCATCGCCTGAATCAACCTGCTTGGTGAATTTTTCGACCTCCTCGATCGAATCCACTTTCACCTTCACTTTAACCAGGTAAGAGGCATCATCAGTATCTACCGTAATCACATGTATAAAGTCGCCGTTTCCTTTGTCAACGCGCTGAACATGATTTGCCCATCCATCGGGGTACTTCTTCCTGATCGCCTCCATCACCTCTTCAGAAATGTTTTCAATGCTTTTTATGACACGTTTTTTCTGTATCATGATCTAAATATTAGATTTAATGCGCTAATTATCAGCTTACTAAATTCGTTTAACAAGAAATTTTTACCGGGCAAAATAACAGACTATGCCCGATAAAAACAAGCCTTTAACATTACAATTCAAAAAAAATTGCACAAATCAGTCCGATCGGCAGGAATTTTAATTGCTAACAAATTCAATATCTGTGATTTCAAATTTGGGTAAAGTAAGCGGATGTTTTAAAATGTAAGAATTTTGCTCCAGTCATACTCAACACTTTCGAGAAACAAGGCATGAGCGGGAGCCGACATCCCGGCATTCTGCCTGTTTTTGCTTTCGATGATAAGCCGGAAGTCCTCCAGTGTAATTCTACCTCTGCCAACATCAACCAAAGTACCGACAATAGCCCTGACCATATTTCTAAGAAAACGATCTGACTGAATCGTAAAAACAAGCTGGCTGCCCTCCTCCTTCCAAAATGCTGCGGAAACCATGCAGTTATTGGTCTTGACATCGGTGTGCAATTTCGAAAAACTGGTAAAATCCGAATATTGGTGCAGGATTCCGGCAGCCTGGTTCATGGCATGTACGTCCGGCCGATGGTGCAGAAACCAGGAATAAGCGTGGGTGAAAGGATTTTTCCGGGTTTCGATGTGATAGGTATAGGTTCTTGAAATGGCATCAAATCTGGCATGAGCAGCGCTGTTTACCTGGAAAATCCTGAGCACGGCAATATCTTTTGACAGGAAGCTGTTGAGTTGATTTACAAGTTTATCGGTATCAAAAAGTTTGTCAACGTCAAAATGAGCAAAATACTGCCGGGCATGAACCCCGGTATCGGTTCTGCCGCAGCCGGTGATGTGCCCGACGAAGGAGGCTCTGTAGCGCAGAGCGAGTTCAACTTTTTCCTGAACCGAAAGCGCCCCCGGCTGCAATTGCCAACCGCAGTAAGCTGAACCATCGTATTTAAGTTCGATGAAATACCTCATCTTTCGTTTTTTGACCGGCAAAAATATTCTAATCGCAGGAAAATGAGAAAAACAATCCTATCCGGCAAATCACTTGGCCGAATATTTCCTACTTTTGCGGATGCAAACTGAGTTTTCTTTTTGCCATTTGAAAGGATTCATTGACACTTCAAAAGCAAATTTTATTGACTTACAGCTATTAACAAAATAAGTGAAACTTTTTTATTTCATAAATCATGGAAAACAAGAAAAAAATTCTCATCGTTGATGACGACATTGATGTGATCACAGTGTTGGAGGCAATCCTGACCAAAGAAGGCTACGAAGTGCACTCAGCCATGAACAAGAAAGAGGGCATCCAGAAATTGCGCAGCATCAAACCTGATCTCGCCATTCTCGATGTTATGATGACCACCCAGTACGAAGGTTTCGAGCTGGCGCAGCAGATTTTGCAAAGCGAGGAGTTCAAATCCATTCCCTTCCTCATGCAGTCGTCCATTGATATCCTGATGACCAACAAACCAGCGATACAGGAGATGGCTCGCGAATTCCGGAAAGACCCAAATTTCAAGGATTTGCAGGTAATTCTGATCAAGAATATCGAAGACGGCACGGCAGGGATTGATTATAAAGGAGAAGACGGTTTATCCCATTTTTTCCCGGTTCGGGGATTCATCAGAAAACCCGTGGATGCTCATAAGATCCTTCCCGAAATTGCCAAACACATCAATTAACCTGTTGACAAACAGCCCTTCCTGTCAACCTCATATTGATTTTTATTCGTTGTTCATGGCATCCACAAAACGCTGATATATAATATTTTAATTAAGCTTTAGCCCGATCAGAAATTAATTTTACGATCAACATGCAAAGTCTTACCGATAGCGTAAATCATCCCAAATAAAGTATGAACCCAATTCATACTTTATTTTTTTCTATCAAATTGTAAATTACGGGAAGTAATTTTTATGAAAATCCGCATCAGAATACCGCTGAAATTAAAGCTGTTTTTACCAGTTTCTGCGATCATCATCATCGTTGTAGCCTCGGTTACCTTGCTGTTTATCAACCGGTCAATCAGAACCTTCAACGAGCAGATATCCAATAATTTGCAACTTGAGGTGCAGACCATTTCGAAGATGTTTGAGCGCGAAGCCTCGCTCAAGCTCGAAAAAGTGCAGACCAACCTTAAAGTGGCTCATGCACATTTTTACGGTGAGAATCTTGAAATCCTCGACAAGACCATTCAAATCGAAGTCGAAAACCAGCAAACGGGAGCAAAACATGCGGCCAGGATTAGCTTATGGAAACTCGATGGCAATTTGCTTGTCGAAAGCAGCGATTTTGTTGATAAACTGGAGCAGATCATAGGCGGTACAATCACCATTTTTCAGGAAATTGACAGCGGTTTTGTTAGAATTTCGACCAACGTTCGGCGGCTGGATGGCAGTCGGGCAGTGGGGACATTCATTCCAAATAATTCGCCAGTTGCTGAGGCCATCCGCAAAGGCGAAATTTATTATGGAAGGGCGCTGGTGGTGGATGAGTGGTACACCACAGCCTACGAACCGATCATCATCAACGGGAAGTTGAAAGGTATGCTCTATGTGGGTGATAAAGAGAAAGATATGAAAGAGCTGAAGCGAATTCTGTCAGCCCTTAAAATTGGAAAAAGCGGCTATCCGTTTGTTTTTGATAATGTTGGCAATATGCTCATTCACCCCTATCTCGAGGGCTGCTCGTGGCGCGACAGTTCATTTTTCAAGCAGATGAAGGGAACCGAGCGCGGGATGTTTGAATACACCAAGGACAACAATCGCAAAACAGTGGCTTACAAATACTTCGACAAATTTGAGTTGTACATTGCCGCACTTATCATTCCCAGGAACGAAAACAAGGAATTTGTTCAGAAGGCCATCAGAGGTGCTGCAACCGTCGGGGTGGTAACAATTCTTCTGCTCATGGCGCTGATCTACCGGTTTACAACCGAAAGGCTTTACCGCTATTTCAGCGAATGGCAGATATCGAAGAAGAAGCTGGCCAGCGCTGAACTGGCGCTTAAACACTCGGAGAAGCTGGCCAACATGGGGCAAATTTCAGCAGGTATCGCCCACGAACTCAACAATCCCCTGGGAGTAATCACGATGTACAGCAACATCCTGCTCGACGAGCTGAAGGAGGACGATCCTACCAGAAAAGATATCGAGCTGATTGCAGAGCAGGCCATTCGATGCAAAAACATTGTGAGCGGGTTGCTAAATTTTGCCCGAAAAAACAAGCTTCAAATAGAAGAGATTGATATTGTTGAGTTTATGAAGAAAAGCATTCAGAATGTTGTAGTTCCGGCCAATGTTCAGGTTATTTTCGAGTGTGAGGTTGAAGACCCGATGATCATGATGGATGGCGACCAGATGTTGCAGGCCATCACTAACCTCGAGAAAAATGCGGTTGAAGCCATGCCGAACGGCGGTAAACTCAAGATCACCATTGACGGCGACAAGGAAAACGTCCAGGTAAGGATTGCCGATAGCGGAACGGGAATTGCCAAAGAAAACATCGAAAAACTTTTTACCCCATTTTTCACTACCAAAGAACCCGGTAAGGGTACAGGATTGGGACTGCCGCTGGTTTACGGAATTATCAAGATGCACAAAGGAAAAGTGGCCGTGAATTCAAATAACAATCCGGGACAAGGCCCAACGGGAACCGAATTCATCATCACATTGCCACGAATCAATTAGTGGAATAATCATCAATAATTAACTGATTATGAGTAAACTGAAATTATTAATTGTGGACGATGAACCCGGCATCAGGTCAGGGGTGGAAAGGGTTCTGAGAAATTTTACTGTGGGCTATCCATTTATGGATGAAGACTTTTCATTCGAAATCCTCGAATCCGAAACCGGTGAGAGAGCCATCGAAATGATCGAATCCATGCCCATTGACATCATTTTGCTCGACAATAAACTCCCGGGAATGGACGGCATTGAGGTGTTGGAGTACATCAAAAACAAGGAATACGACATTTCGGTGATGATGATCACTTCCTATGCATCGCTTGACCTTGCCGTGAAAGCCACCAACAACGGCGCTTTCAACTTTGTACCCAAACCTTTTACCCCACAGGAATTAAAGACTTCGGTGGAAAATATCACTAAAAACCTCTACCTGAAACGAATGACCCGCCAGATGAAGGAAGATGGCAAACAGGTCAGGTTCCAGTTTTTATCAGTGTTATCGCATGAGTTGAAGTCACCGATCAATGCCATCGAGGGGTATCTAAAAATAATGAAGGAGGAACAGGTAGGTGATAAAATAGCCGATTACCGCGAAATGATCAACCGTTCGCTCGACAGGATCAAAGGCATGCGAACCCTGATTTTCGATCTGCTCGATTTAACCAGAATTGAATCAGGCAAAAAGAAGCGGGAACTCAGATCGGTGGACCTGTTCGATGTAGCCAAAAGCGTTTGCGACTCGGTGGAACCCCTTGCAATTCAACGGAATATTAAAGTTCATCTCGATTGTGATGAACACCTTTATGTTACTGCCGACAGCAACGAGATGGAGATCATTCTTAACAACCTGGTTTCCAACGCAGTAAAATACAATCGGGAGAACGGCCAGGTGTATGTAACTATTAGGAAAAAAAATGAGCTTTTACTGATTGATGTTGAAGATACCGGAATTGGTATAAGTAAGGAGGACATCGGTTTGTTGTTTCAGGATTTTGTGAGGATTAAAAACAGTGAAACTAAATTCGTTACCGGCAGCGGACTGGGGCTATCCATCGCAAAGAAAATCGTAAGCCTTTACAATGGCACTATTGACGTGGAAAGCGAGCACGGTGTAGGCAGCAAATTCATGGTAAAAATTCCCTTGTAACAATGAAAATCCAATTCGCTTCAGATCTGCACCTCGAATTCCCTTTGAATAAGGAATTTCTCAAAAAGAATCCATTGAAACCTGTCGGTGATCTTCTGATCATTGCCGGCGACATCGTGCCTTTTGCGGTAATGGACAAACACCAGGATTTTTTCGATTACCTTGCCGCTAACTTCAGGCAAACGTGGTGGCTGCCGGGAAACCATGAATACTATCGTTCAGACTATTCGCAAAGAAGCGGAACTCTCCAGGAAAAAATCCGTTCCAACGTCCACCTGGTAAACAATCTGACGCTTTTTCATAACAATGTGCGATTCATATTTTCTACACTTTGGTCAAAAATCAACCCGGGATACCAGTGGGATATTGAAAAGGGAGTGAGCGATTTCCATTTGATAAAATACAAGGGAAACCGCATAAATTCAGACCTTTACAACCAGTTCCATGAAGATTGCCTGGGGTTTGTAAAATCAGAATTACAGGAGAAAAACTTCGCCAAAACCGTAGTAGTTACACACCATGCACCAACTTTTCAGCATTACAACGAAGAGTACATCGGTAGCACGCTAAATGGTGCTTTTGCCACGGAGTTATCGGATCTCATTGCAGGCAGTAACGCCGATTGCTGGATATATGGTCATCTTCATCACAACGTTACCGAATACTACATTGGCAAGACGAGAATGTTGACTAATCAGCTTGGTTACGTGGAGTTTGCGGAGCATTCATTGTTCAGAACCGACAAAATTGTAAAGGTTTAACCGGCAGTTAAACGGCCAATCAAACGTTGATCATTCAATTGAAACTAAGGTATTCTTTTTCGATATTACTACTCCAATGATGGCCGATTTCGGATAACCAGACCTGTGAAGATCTGATAGTAACCCATTGACTGTGTCTTCTTTGCAGCATATCAGCAACCCACCAGAAGTTTGCGCATCGAGCATCAGCATTTTGAGGTTGTAGTCCAGCGATTTATCAAACGAGCAGTCATTTTCAACATATTCGAGGTTTCGGAAACAAGCGCCGGGTATGCATCCCAGTTCGATGAGATCGTAAGCGCCATCGAACAGGGGAACATTTTTAGCTTCGATTTCGATGGAAACGTTGCTGCCCATAGCCATTTTCATTGCATGGCCTGCCAGCCCGAATCCGGTGATGTCGGTTGCACATTTTACCCCGTACCGCTGCATGATCTCTGCCCCGTTTTTATTGAGCTGCTTCATGCTTTCAAGCACAGTCTGGTAGTGGTTTTCATCCACTTCACCAATCCTGTGGCCGGCCATAATGGTTCCGGCTCCAATGGGTTTGGTTAAAATAAGCACATCGCCGGGCTGGGCGGCTGCGTTGGTGATAATTCTTTTTGGATGAACTTTCCCTGTTACCGCCAGGCCGTATTTTGGCGTATCGTCAACTATGGTATGCCCGCCGGCAATCACTCCACCGGCTTCCGTGACTTTGTCAATACCGCCACAGAGGATTTCTTTCAGGACTTCGAGAGGAAGAGTGGCAGGAAAAGCAACAATATTGAGTGCAGTGAGCACTTCACCACCCATCGCATACACATCGCTCAAGGCATTTGCAGCGGCTATTTGTCCAAACTCGTAAGGATCGGAACAGACCGGCGGGAAAAAATCGGTTGTCTGTATCAGCGCCAGTTCATCGCTGATCCTGTAAACGCCGGCATCATCGTGGGTTTCAGTTCCCACAAGCAGGTCAGGATGTGTTGTTTTTGGTAATCCGGCCAGGGCATTATCCAGCTCTTTTGCCGGCAATTTTGCCGAGCAGCCACCATATTCAATCGTCTGTAACAAATCAAAAGGTTTCATTTCGAATTTTTTTCGTGCATTTGGTACCAGATACCATTTTTCTCAAGAATTAATCTAACTAACATAATATCAACAACTTCAGGATTGATTCTTATAGACATACCGCATTCAGCTGAGAACTCTTTTGGGTTGGAATGATATCAAATTTCAACCCAGCGCCAACCATTAACTTCTCGGCTTTCAACACTTTATGGGTTGATTCGAAAATGAGAATGAGGTACTTTATCGGCATGCCGGTTTAGCTGAAAATTATGGATAAATAACATGGGAGGCCTGTGTAAGGCGCTCAAGAATGTCGTACATATTGGAAACTTTCCCCACTGCAAGTTCGGCTTTCTTTTGATAATAATCAAGGCAGGTGCCGCAAACAAGAATTTCGGTTCCGATGCCTTCCATTTGCTTCAATGCATCAATGACGGCTGATTCCGAAACTGCAAGGAAAATCCCGGAATTGAGAAAAACGATGGTTTTTGGTTTTACCGAAACCTCAGGAAGTGTATTGATGAAAGCTTTAATGAGTAATGCTCCCAGGTCTTCAGCGCCGTCGCCCAGCCTGTTGCGCTGGATTGCAATGACAACATTTGAGTTTTTGGGTAAATCCACTTCGCAGTAGTCTTCAACTTTGGCACTTTCGGGGATCTCGCCGGTTTTATTGACAAACAGATGAAAGACATTTTCCCGCTTCTCTGTCAATACTTTCATACCGTTGTCTTCCAGGAAGCGGGTTACGTTTTTCATCGAGGTTTCGTTGTCAATCAGCACTTCGAGGCTATCCTCACCGGAGAGTTCGTTCAGCGCTTTCTTTGTCATTATCAGAGGTGTAGGGCAAAGTTTGCCCTTTGCGTCAACAGTCTTCATAGTAATCAGGTCTATTTGTTTTTATCAGTTATAAATGGAAAATCATCAGAAGTTGCCAAAACTCGGGTTTCCGGCGTTTTTTTTGAGTTTTTGGACAGCAAATCCACTCTTCATCCTGGCCGGCATAACGTCTTTATTGCATCAATGGTGAAATCAATTTCCTTATTGGTGGTAAAAATGCCCGGACTTAGTCTTACAGCGCCCTGAGGAAAAGTTCCCAGAGCTTTGTGTGCCAAAGGAGCGCAATGCAATCCCGCGCGGGTCATTATTTCAAAATCTCTATCAAGTTGCAAAGCAGTTTGGCTGGGAGGGACACCTTTAATTATCAAGGACACAATCGGCAATCGTAACTGTTGGTTTGCTACTTCAATCTGTGTCACTTCTTCAATTGTACTCAATTGAACTACCAAATAATCGGTCATTTGCATCTGTTGCCGGTAGATATTGTCAATTCCCAATTTTGATATGGTTTCCAGACCTGCTTTTAACCCGGCAATCCCCACTGTATTCAAGGTTCCGGCTTCAAGGCGATCTGGATAAAAATCGGGGTGTTCAGCCATTTCAGAACGGCTGCCGGTTCCTCCCCGGAAAATCTTTTTTAGCGGAAAATCCTCTTTCAGGCAAAGACAACCAATTCCAGTAGGGCCAAGCAGGTTCTTATGCCCGCTGAAAGCAAGAATATCAATACTGTCACGATCTACGTCAATTGAGATCAAACCGGCTGTCTGAGCTGCATCCACGAGATATAGCACTCCTTTTGAGCGACAGATTTCACCAATTTGCCTTATCGGCAAAACAGCGCCTGAAACATTTGAACCGTGCAATGTGGCCACCAACCTTGTATTTGGCCTGAATGAATTTTGAAATTGATTTATATCAAAGCCGGCTTCTTCATTACCTCCTACCACAGTGATCTCAATTACTCCTGTGGATTCAAGATATTTCAGAGGCCTGTAAACCGAGTTGTGCTCCAGATGACTAATAATCACATGGTCGCCAGGATTCAGCAATCCATGGAAGGCCTGGTTCAACGCTGCGGTTCCGTTATTGGTAAAGATGACCTGCTCGCTGGCCGGAAAATTGAAAAATCCGGCAATCAGTTCTCTGGTTTCAAAGACTTCTCTGGCAGCTTTTAACGACATCGCATGAGCCGACCGTCCGGGACTGGCGCCGGAATATAGCAAATGATCCGAAATCGCACGGACTACCTCCGGCGGCTTAGGCCACGATGTAGCTGCATTGTCAAGATAGACTGTCATCAATGATTTTTTTACCCTTTTCGGTGATAAAAATTCTGGTTTCCACACCTTCGCCTCGCTGGAAGCGGATACTTTTCTCTGCTTCCAGCAGGTCGCCGGCTAATGCACGGAAACGCTTGGTTCCACCAATAATTTCTTTATATTCTTGTATTTCAATACCTTCGGGTGCTTCAGCCAGTCGGGACAAAAGGGATATTCTCACTTTATCCAAAATAATGCTGTGCAGAAATTCGCCCTGAAAATATCGGATACTACCACCATCAGCCATCAAACCCAGGTATGTCTTCAATTTGTGCTGAGGGATTTTTTGTTGCAGGCATTTTTCTTCAATTTCCTGAAGCACAGGTTTTTCGTCTCCGTAATTCAGGATCAATTGGTCAAGCCAGCTTAACTCTCCGGCAGTTTTCTTGTCCAACTTTGGTTTGTGACCTTTGATGATCCATGAGTTGTTGTGAAAATCAATCTCTCCGGATTCTCTCTTTTTTTGAAGCAGGAATTCAAGGTACAATTTACTATGCTTCAATTTGCTAAAACCCATTTTACCGTTGATCTCAATCAAATCCAATCCACCGGATGAGAGAGGATTTTTAAGATGATGGTCGGCAAGCACATTGAGAATTTTTTCGCCGAAAGAGAGGTCATAACCTGTATCTACCAGGATATCAGCTTCTTTGGAAAGATATCTGATGAAGGTTAATTCGGCAGTTCCAATTTCGGCAACCAGTTCAGCAACCGGAATATTGAGTTTATCAGCAATTTCCAATACAGTAAAAGGTCGGAATTCTTTTTTCAACTCAATGGCAATCAACTGCTTCAGGCTGCTGTCGCTGACGATGTTGGTAACAATTTGAGTGAGGTACTGGGTGAGTTTGGTTGTCTTTCTTTTGTGGTGCAGCGGCGAAGCATCAATGATAAAGCCTCCGCCCAGCGTGGCATCTGCCGATGAATTGCGGAGGATGAATTTATCTTTGTTCATCAAAATGGCCTGTTTGGAGAGATGGAGCTGAACGATGCCATCTTCGCCCGGCCGCACCTCATCTTTATTGAGCAGGTGCATCCGCGTCTGACATTCGAAAGTGCCCGACAAAAAAGTAACCTGCGACCAGGTTGCCATCCCCTGTGCATCGGCAAAAAGTTGAATGTAGGCATCCACCATTTCAGTGGCGGGAATCGGTTTTTCAGCAATCAACATTCCCCGCTCAAAATCTTCGCTTTTAAGCCCTATAAGGTTTATGGCAGCCCGGTCGCCGGCTATTGCGGTCTCCACAGGACTTCCATGCCGTTCAATAGAGCGAACCCTGTATTTCTGATAGTCACCAGGCAAAAGATAAACATCCTGTCCTGCTGATATCGAACCTCCTGTAACCGAACCTGTTACAACACTTCCGAAGCCTTTAACAGTGAATAGCCGATCAATGTACATCCTGAAAAGGTTGCTTTTTTCTGACTCATCAATTTCAGCGATTACTCCCTCAATCGTGCGGACAAGCTCAGACAATCCTTTTCCGGCTAGCGCCGAAACTCCGACAATTGGCGATTTTGCGAGGGATGTTTTATCCAGGTATTCCGAAATTTCCAGCTTGGCCAGATCCAGCAGGTCATCATCCACAAGATCGGTTTTAGTGAGCGCAACAACGCCCTTCTTAATTCCCAAAGCAGTGATAATATTCACATGTTCGATGGTTTGTGGCATAACACCACTATCTGCGGCAATCACCAGCAAAACCAAATCAATCCCGCTGGCGCCGCTAACCATAGTGTTTATAAAGTCATGATGACCCGGAACATCAATAATTCCTACAGATTCGCCGTTGGAAAGATTAAGATGTGAAAATCCCAGATTGATGGTGATACCGCGCTGTTTTTCCTCCTTGTGCGTGTCGCAGTCAATATCTGTCAGCGCTTTGATCAGCGCCGTTTTACCGTGGTCAATGTGTCCTGCAGTACCGATGATCAGATGTTTCATATGCAGAATGGTTTTGACGGAGTATCAATTTCACAAAATACTGGGGCGCCGGGATCAATGTCAAGGGTCACGGTGTAGGTATTGTACGAAGAAATGAATGGGAGAAAAATAGAGGTAAAAAAGATCAAAACGATAGTATGCCCACAAGCTACAATCCTTTTGGGTATTGCCAAAAATAGCATGACGCACCGCTGCAGCATGGCGAAATAAAATGCTTGAAGGTTTTTGAGAACCTCCCGGTTTGAACTCATATTTTTTGTTGAAAAATCATAATTAAAATATATTGAGATAATTAGCTGAATCACTAAGCATGATGCAATCTCTCATTAATTGAACCTGGCAAAAGTAGGAGTTTTTAGCGATTTTAAAGGTGGGGATGAAAATTGAATTGAAGATGAGCCAAGTTGAATGGCAACAAATCCAGATTTGAATAAAATATCTACAAAATCGTCAGTTTTTTTTGATGAAATAACTTTACTTTTGAAAGCTAATCATTTTCCTCACTTAACCCTCAATCACAATGAAAAAGTTATTCTTTCTTCTCACCATTTCGGGGCTGATTCTGTTTACTAATGTTTCGCACAAGGATTAACTCATTCGATGCGAAATGGTTGGTTATTTGAGTTTGTTATTAATATATTGTTTTTCAATT
>Ga0209835_1000440_pt1 | contig 27591 bp, 22 predicted proteins | sample LakKivwa52mmetaG_FD_184138 | JGI IMG/M metagenome (GOLD analysis project Ga0209835, IMG submission 184138) | Anoxic lake water microbial communities from Lake Kivu, Rwanda to study Microbial Dark Matter (Phase II) - Lake Kivu water 52m metaG... | ecosystem: Environmental > Aquatic > Freshwater >... | reverse complement strand
TCCATTAATGGTGAATGATAATACTGCCTCTTCTTTGGATGCCATGCATTTCAAAGCTGTATATTGAATTTGTTTGTAAGAATCTTTCGCTTCTGAGCATGAACAGCGATGCTGAAGTCCAAATCGCATTCAAGTAAAGTCTATAGAGGCAGATTGATTCTCTTGCCCAGCTTGGCAGACTGATAGATGGCTTGGATGATCTCGACAGATTTCCTCCCATCTCTTCCATCTGTAGAAGGCTTTGCTTTACCGAGCAAGACATCAACTACATTGCGATAATAGGGGTTGTGCCCAAAGCCGTAAACATTGGGGGGTTGATAGTTTGCGTCTGTGGCTATTCTATCGTCATCATCATATTCTTCAAAATCCCACTTTTCGATCTTGTTAACAGCAACCCCACCCACCTTGACGGTTCCTTTCTCTCCAATAATGGTTATTGAACCTTCAAAGTTTTTGGGATACGTGAGCATTGTAACATTGAGGGTTGCAATAATTCCGCTGCGGAATTGGAGAATGGCACAACCAGTATCTTCAGCTTCAATTCTTCTTGCCATTGTTGAGGTGGTGGCAACTACCGAATCTACGTTTCCCAAGAGCCAATAGATAGCATCCACATAGTGGCTGGCTTGGTTCATAAAGGCTCCACCATCAAACTCCCATGTTCCCCGCCATTTTTCAGCATCATAATAAGCCTGTGGTCTTTGCCAAAATACGTTGGATTGAGCGAGATAGATTCTCCCAAAACGGTTTTTATCGATGGCACGTTTGAGTAGCTGCATGGTACTATTGAGGCGGTTTTGTTTCACAACAAAGAGATGAACCTGATTTTTATCGCAGGCTTTGATGAGTTCGTCCGCATCAGAGATATTGATCGACATTGGCTTTTCGGTGATTACATGAATCTTTCGATCCGCCACATCGATGCCGTGTTGCGGATGCAAGCCACTGGGAGTGCATATAGTTACTGCATCGAGATTTTCTTTTTCGAGCATTTCGATATACGAAGTATAATATTTAGAAACATGATATTGCTCTGCTGCTTGAGCTGCTTTTTCTTCTATTACATCAGCTACGGCTACAAATGAAGCCTCTGGAATCTGGGCGATGGCATCGAAGTGATTCTTTGCAATTCTGCCACAACCAATAAGTCCAAATCTTAGTTTTTTTGTCATTCTCAATTCTCCTTGTGTTGTAAATACCACATAACCGTTTCTCTAATAGAATCTTCCGTGCTTTGGGTTTGGACAAAGCCTGCTGCGCGGATTTTCTCGGAGAGGAAATGGGTTGCGGTTGCTAGTTTTCTCATTCTGTCGCTATTGACAGGTAAATCAATATTCATAAGCTTTGAAGGTATATCAAACAGATATCCAATTCCGATAGCTATTGATAGCGGTAGTCTGAACCTTGGATACTTGCATGATGGATTCTGGGCTATCAGATCCATCAATTCCCTGAGCGTAAGATAGGGGAGATCTGCAGCATTGAAATGCTCATATCCAGGCTTCAAATAATCAATACAAAAATATATCATATCCAAAACAGAACGGATTGAGATAATACCCTTCACATGCTCGCCTTTACCAATCGTTACCCAAGGGTGTTTGTGCATCATTGAAATCAATTTATAGACGTTAGTAAAGTTATTGGGACCATATATAATTGCTGGACGGAGAGCTATCAGCTCACGGCAAGAGTCTTTTGCCTGCCAAGCAATAGCAAGTTTTTCGCCCTCTAACTTGGATGCACCATAAGGATGATCCGGATTGTATGGCTCGTCTTCATCGGCAGGAGCAGTTGGATGCCCAAAAACTCCTACGGTGCTGATATTGATAAGCCTTTTGATGCCCATTTCTTCCATAAATGCCACCAACACCTTGGTACCAGTTTTATTGTGGCTATAATATTCGGCTCTACTGATCCCAAAATCATGCTTTGCAGCAGCGCAATGTATCACTAAATCAAAACCAGAAGGATTACTTGTTCGATATAGTCTATCGATACCCAGCAGATCATTTAGTTTGCGAATATCACCCATCTGAGTTTTGGGATGTGTTTTAATGTTGCAGTGGGGACTAATGTCGATCCCAAATACCTTATGTCCCTTTTCTTCCAATTCCCACATCAGTTGGGATCCAACGAATCCATTACTACCTGTAACCAAAATATTCATTTACATCACCTTATTGGTTCCCATATACTAAATTCTTTGTTTTGAGAAAAAGCAATATGACCCTGGGTTGGGATTGATCATCCCTAGAAGGCAGGTAGGCAAAGCCAATCTGGGATTATGCCTGTCTATTAGTCGCAAGAACAATCGCAATATACCATGCGTTTTGCCCAATAGTTGAAGATAATCATTGTATCTAAACAGATAATAGTTAAATAGCAATGATGCCACGGACATTAAATACAATATATGCATCAGCATATTGAGTTTATCCAATTTCTATGATTCATGCGGTGCACGCTACTACAGATTAGGCTTTTGTCAAGTATCATCTTAATCAGAGTCACTTCGTTGTTCGTCATGGTATGGATATGATTTTTGGATGTGAAGTTCATGAATCAACTGATGGAGCGCTAGTTTTCATATAGCTTGATCAATTGTCGGGTAAGAGATTGACGTGAAAAAATCTGTATCATATTAGTGTCCAGTTCATTAGACTGTGTGAATTGAAGTAAATTCTCAATAGCAGATTTGATAGCAGCAACATCTGATATATGTGCATACTGACCCAGTCTGTAGTTTTCTATCAGGTCTTTTACTACACCTTTTATAGGTCCCAAAGCCAATATGGGTCTCTTGAGCCGGATTAGCTCAAAGACCTTTCCTGTCAGTACTCCTTCAGATTCTGGATCGTCATTGATCAGCAGCAGATTTATCTGAGTACCCGATGCATAGTTCAATGCTTCTTTATGCGATTTATAACCCCAAAAATGATAGAAATCATAGCCATTATTCTCTATCTGTTCTTTCACATTGTCTGGCAGTGTCCCGATATGAACGCATTGCAATCCCAACTGGGGCATATCACTAATAGCTTGGAGCAGTTTTAGGGGGCTAGGTTTGAAACTATAAATTTTTCCCATATAAAGCAAGGTCGGTGTATCAAATCGATAAGGAGTGATGTTTACGAAATCATCTTCGTCATAGCCATTGGTTATAACGCTGGCTTTTTTGGCAAGCCAGGCATGATGAGAACAATACCTATCACGGATGAAGTCTGTAACAAAAACTATGTGATCACTATACTTCAGGGTTCTATCGTCCCATTTGCGGATAATCTTTTGTCTAAAGGGTAGTACGTTTTGCTCAAAGAGAGGCTCAAATTGCCATGCATCCCGATAGTCTGATACGAGAGTTATCTTGGCTCCGTAAATTTTTTTGAGCAAAATCCCTACGACAAAGGCGGAGAAGGGATAGCCCGTAATATAGACGTTTTTCAGACCGTGTACCTGAATCAACTGAACTGCTTTGATAAAGGCAAAGGGAATCCATCCCATCTGTTTATCAAGGGGGAGGACAAAATCGTTGACAATTTTGATCAAACGCCACAAAAGTCCTTTGATACTCATGGTCTTATGCTCGATTTTATAGCGGATATCTGCAATTTTATCTACACCTTTGGCAGGTATTCCCAAGCTCAAGGTTTTATATACCTTTACCGATGCTGGTACCTCGTCCAATAGACTAAAATCCAAGACTGACTTTGGGTACAAAGCGGGAGTAACCACATAGGGTTGCCAGCCTTCTTTGACTAAGTATTTTACGAATTTTAGGGGTCTCTGAACTCCGCTTTCACCAATGGGAGGGAATTCGTTGATGAGCATTAAGATTCTTTTATCTGTTTTCATAAACGCTTCTTAGACGGTTGCATAGGTTGGTCAACCGGTGATGAGTTTCTACAGTTATTTTACCGCGCTTGGCGATGGCTTTACTTTGCTCAGGGTGGGAGTGGATAGCCAAAAGCGTATCTACTATGCTCTCTATGCTTTTGGGCTCTACAAGCCACCCATTTGCTCCATTTATTATGATGCTGTCTATACCTTGACCTTTCACTCCCACGGTGGGGATTCCGGCGTCCATCGCTTCCAGATAAACAATACCGAAAGTTTCTGAAAAGCTGGGTAAAACAAAAACATCGAAAAGTGGATAAAGTCTCCGCAGAGTTCCATTGGCGACGGATCCTAACAGATTCACGCGCTTTTGCAAATCAAGCTCAATAATCTGCTTTTCCAAAAAGGGTCTCATGTTTCCCGCACCAGCAATTACCAAAACCGCATCTACACCCATCCTAACAAGCTTGTTGACTGCGGATATGAGTAGGTCAAAACCCTTAGTTTTGAGTAAATTTCCAGCGCTGATAATGCGCAGCTCTGCTTGTGCGGAAAAACTGGATACTCGATCGATCATGCAAGTGTCAAATTCCTCAGCAGGTTCGGAGATGGCATTGCCAATCACACTTACTTGCTTTGAAGTGGTATAGGCAGATACGATCTCCTGCAAGCTTTTATTTACTGTGAACACATGATCCCAGCCTTTGAGCGAAGTAGCCATATAGCCCCTGTAAACAAAGGCACTGAAACTATTTTTAATCTTGCTGGGGTGAGTGCTGATGTTATGAAGAGTCAAGTATTTGGGAATTGCCAGCGAAGCCAACATTGGTGCTAAGTTGATCAGTTCCGGCACATGACGGCAATCGTGAACATGGATAAAATCCGGAGAAAAAGCCAAGATGGTCTGTTGCAAATGTGGAAGTACCTTCTTTTTATAGCTAAGTACAGAGCTTAAATAGACTTTTTGGTGATATGCGCTATAGTTTCTTACAATCCTAAAACCCTGATCGATGCCTTCTTCAATATGATCTACAGATCCCAGATAAGTGGCATAAACACATATTTGATAATATTTTGCCAGCTCAATTACTTGATGCTGAACAAAGATACCTCCGATGGGATTGTTGCTATCGGGATATAAATCGGTTATAATCAATAATCGCTTCACGGTATAACCTTGTTACGATTGCTTGACAGGTACGGCTTTGCGCATAGATTTTGGGAGCAAGGTATTTCCCAAAAGCGCAAGGATGATGAATAAAATTCCCATTAATTGCATAACACCCAAGCTTTCGCCCAAAATCAATACCGACAGTGAACCGGCAATAACCGGTTTGAGAAAAAAGTATTGTGAAGCAAGTGGAGCTGTAAGCCCTTTCATACCTTCAAAATACAGCAGATAGGCGATTCCTGTGATCACAATTCCCAAGTATGCGATACTAATCACATTGAGGCGAGACATTGCAAAAAATAGCGGTTTTCCGATCACGGCATTAACAAAGAAGAGGATGATAGCACCCATGATAAAGGACATGCTATTTGTAAGCAAGTTTCCATACCGGATCACAGTCCTCTTAGTTAAAACCGTGTACAACCCAAAAGTAGTAGCAGCAAGGAGGGCAAAGACAATACCCAGGGGAAGATTTATGTAACTCTGATGATGGAACTGTTCCTCTCCCAAGACTATCAAGACAATCCCACAAAGCCCTGCCAGCAAGCCAATAAACTGGATCTTTGCCAAGCGTTCCTTGAGTATGATAGGGGAGAAGATGCTCACAAATATTGGATTGAGGCTCACCAGAATTGCCGATAGCGATGCTTTGCCAAAGTGAACTGCCAATTGTAAGAACAGCATACTTACACAGACGTTTAGGATTCCTAAAGCGCCCATGCTAAGTATGCTGTTTAACGTAAGATGTTTCTTATCATACCTGAGTTGCCTGAGTGCAAACGGCAGGATTACCATTCCCCCGATCAGGAAGCGCCAAGCGGTTATCGTAAAAGGAGATATTCCTCCCTTTAGAAGCTTGCTTACCAGTTCCAAAGTGGAAAAAGCACATATCGTTATCAGGCAGAACAGGTGATACTTGAATTTCAAATTACTTCATCAATACCATTTTCTTGGTGCTGGAGAACTTGCCGGACTTCATTCTGAAGTAGTAAACACCGCTGCTGACGCTATTTCCCTTATCGTCTGTACCATTCCATGTAGTCTGATGCACGCCTTTGTCATTCGTTAGCACTTCAAAAGAACGAACTAACTGACCTTTGTGATTATAAATCTCAAATTGCACTGCCTCAGCTTTACCGGTTGAGAAGACGATAGTAGTTTCCGGATTGAAGGGATTGGGATAGTTTCCAATCAGATTTGCCACGACTGGGGCATTGGTTGGGTCTTCATTGGGAACGGGACCAAAATCAGACAAGTAGCGGGGTACGACTTGGTTTGTCGTATTGAATTGCAAGCAAATAACGTTTACACTGAAGGCACCTGATGGGATAGGAGTATCGATGTAATCTGCTTCATAAAACTGGGTTCTAAGTACGATCTGACCGCTGGCATCGGCTACATTGTAATTTGTACCGCTGGCAAAATTTCCCGATGCTCCTACGAAGTTTGCTCCGTTCAATTTGACCAATCTGCCTTGATAGTTGGCAAAATTGGCATTGAGCGTGGCTATGGAGACTACAGGAATGTGGACTTGGTTGTTTGTGGAGGTTGCTGCACCGGGATTCAAAGTAGGAGTAAACTGCAACATTCCGGTGTAGAAAGCAATCGTCCCGACTAGACCGGTGATACCATCATTTACATTGTAGTTAGTAGCCAAAACACCAGATGGATCGTCGATAAGGATAGCACCAGTGGAATCTTGGACATATTTTTGGTTACGGAAGCTTTGTTTGTAAGTAAGTACCACTTCACCACTTACGCGGTAAACGGTTCCAGTACCTGCAGCTTGGGATCTGAGCTGACCCAGATTTGATACTTGTTGGGCAAATACATAATTTGCAGTAGCGATATTACTGGGGTCCATTCCTGTGGCATAGGCTCTGGCTTTGATTGTTGTAGTTGTTGATACTGCGATGGGAGCAGTGTACAAAGTAGAGGATTGGTCAGGATTGTTACCATTGGTAGTGTAATATATCTGTGCTCCGGCTGTTTCAGAAGTAAGGGATACACTAATAGGTTGAGTATATGCACCGGCTGGGGGATTGAAAACTGGGGTTGCCGCACCTTGACCGCCACCGGGATTAAAATCGTGCATACCAAGATCGGTTACATAATCTTGAGGATGAACCAACCACTCAGAATTATCTACAGTTGTGCCAGCTCCAGCTAAGAAATCTGTGTTTCCGGAGATTACGTAAGGCTTACGGATCAAAGTATGATTCAAAGTGGCACCATCTACTCCTGCAACGGGCCATGCCGTTCCGGGGTCTTGTTGGTAAACACCGATCATATCGATTAAAACATCATTACCGCCTACTATCTTGAACAATCCCAAGGCATCGTTGCCGTTGAAATAGGTGACAGTATGAGTTAGATCGGCTACGCCCAGTATTGTGGCATTGGCAGCAGAATTTGCTATTACAAACACATCATTGTTTGCCAAAGTACCAGTAAGCGTTACCGAATTGGTTTCAGACCAAGCATTGCCATTGGAAGCAAGACGGACTTTATAATTTGACAGATCTACCGTTGAGCCGGTACCATTGAATATTTCCAGAGCTTTGTTGTTGGAAGCTCCTTCAACATATTCAGAGAAGAACAGGTCGGTCGCTTGAGCAAACAAAGCCAAGCTCAAACCGAGCAGCATAACCAAGGTTAGCATTTTTTTCATTTTCTTTACCTCACTATAGTAAATAATTTTATTGCAACATACATGAATGATCCTGCTAGTAAAAGGCTATCCATCCTGTCCAAGACTCCTCCATGACCTGGAATCAGTCCAGAACTGTCTTTTACTCCGCAAAATCGTTTTAGCATCGATTCACACAAATCACCAAGCTGTCCCACCACGCCGGCAGCAAAACAGATTAACAGCGCATTCAGAGACGATATTGGTCTCATTTCACTCAATAAATATAATCCCAAAATCACATAAGGAACCAAAGCGCCGGCAATAAATCCTTCCATTGACTTCATCGGGCTTATCTCTGTGACATTACGATGTTTACCAAAGCGCATTCCAACAAAATACGCCACCGAGTCCACTATCCAAATCATCAGTATCAAGGCAAGTAAAATTTTCTGCGCACTATAATCCAAGCCAATTCTCACGATTAGTGCAGGTAAAAAACCCGTATAGATTATCCCAAAAAAGGTGGCGAGCATCGGCAACACAGATTTGTCCCTACTCCACAACAACATCGAAGACAACACAATAGCAATGAACAAAAGCCACAAGATGACCATATCATAAGTCCGGAAACTGATTAGCGAAAGAAATATCCCGATATTGAGTAGCACCCAGCCAAAACCAATCTGGATGTTGACGTTTTTCATCATTTTGCGATATTCATAAAAACCTATCGCAGAAGCTGTTAAGAAAAGCGCTACCAAGCTGTATCCACCATAATAGAGGATAGCCAAAAGAGCTGGAATACCAGCAATGGCGACCAACACCCTTTTTTTGATCTCGCTCATGTTCCTTGCAGACCTCCAAAACGTCTAATGCGGTTTTGATAGTCAAGCAGGGCTATGACAAATTGTTTTTTGTCAAAATCGGGCCAGAACAGTGGTGTCACATAGATTTCCGCATAGGCAGCTTGCCACAATAGAAAGTTTGAAATGCGCATTTCGCCACTGGTTCTGATGATCAAATCCGGGTCTGGCATTCCAGCCGTGTATAGATAATCCCCAAAATTGTGAATATCAAGCTGTTCAATTACTTGTGGATTTTGCTGAGCTTTCTGATATACTTTTTGAAAGGCTTCTATGATCTCCGTCCTACTCCCATAATTAAATGCCACATTGAGTTGTAGCCCAGTATTTTTATGCGTAACCGATGCTAATTGATGAATCTCTTGCCAGAGAGAAGCTTGCACGCCATGAGGAGAACCAATAAAGCGTAGCTTGACATTCTGCCGATGCAATTCTGGCACCTCGCTGATTAGTAATTCCTTGATCAGCTTCATCAAGCCATCAACTTCACTTTGGGGTCTGCTCCAGTTTTCCGTTGAAAAAGCATAGGTCGTGAGGCAGGGAATCTTAAGTTCCACAGCCAATTCGACAGCCAAACGCGTAGATTTTGCCCCAGCGCGATGACCAAGTAATCTGGGACGATGGTGTGCTTTTGCCCATCTGCCATTGCCATCCATAATTATCCCAATGTGTTTGGGAAGCCGCTCTCTATCGAGTTCGGAAAGCAATGACTTATAATCAGATTTGTGAGACATTTGCCCTCTTGGCGGCGATGAACTTTAGCCATGCGTAGATAAAGCCATCAAGATCACCATCCATGACCTTGTCCACAACACCGGATTCATGATTTGTGCGATGATCTTTGACCATTTGATAGGGCTGGAAAACATAGGAGCGTATTTGATTTCCCCAGCCAATATCACTCTTTGAGGATTCAAGAGTTTTCTTCTCTTTTTCTCTTTGCTCCTCATAGTATTGATAAAGCCTGCTTTTGAGCATTGCCATGGCTTTTTCGCGATTTTGGTTTTGCGAACGTTCGTTTTGACAGCTAACCACGATATTCGTTGGTAAATGTGTGATTCTAACCGCTGAATCCGTTGTATTCACATGTTGTCCACCTGCTCCACTGGCACGATAAGTATCGATTTTTAAATCCTTGGTTTCGATTTCTACTTCGATGTCATCATCAAGCTCTGGATAAACAAAGATAGAGGCAAAAGAAGTCTGTCTCTTGTTCTGAGCGTTAAAGGGAGAAATCCTTACCAGGCGATGAATTCCAATTTCAGCTTTGAGCAAGCCATAGACATAGTTTCCAGTCACTTCTATAGTTACACTCTTAAGCCCTGCTTCATCTCCGTTGAGATAATCCACTATGTTAAACCCAAAGCGGTTTTTTTCTGCCCACCTCGAATACATGCGTAATAGCATCTCTGCCCAGTCCTGAGCTTCTGTTCCGCCCGCACCAGCATGAATCGTGAGAATGGCATCGTTGTGGTCATATTTTTCGTTCAAGAGGCAGGCTATCTCAGCTTTTTCAATAAAGTCTCTATACTCCGTTAGGTGCTCCACCGCTTCTAAAAGAAGATAATCCTGAAAATCCTCTTCAAGTAGCAAGATATAGGTATGCAAATCATCTTTGATCATGTCCAGCTTGCGGATATGATCGACTTCGTCACGAAGATAGCTAATCTGTTTACTGATCTTTCTGGCGTTTGATTGATCGTTCCAAAATTCCGGCGCATGCATGAATTCTTCGAGTTTGCCTAGCTCACTCAATCTCGAATCAAGGTCAAAGTAACCTCCGAATGCCATCTAAAACTGTGCACAACTCGGCATTGGCTTTTTTATATTCTACGTATTCCACTGATATCTCTACCTATTTACTTATAATTTTGCTTCGTCTCTGAGCAAACATTTATCGGCTACGTTTTCGTCAAGTTTTTTATGGCTCTCTTAATAGCAATACGGTAGCAATACGGTCATTCACCGTATTGCTACCGTATTGCTACCGTATTGCTATTGGGCAAGCCATAAAACAGGCAATATCGTAAAATTGACTTATATTATTTAGCGACAATGCTTTGCTCATTTTTTTATTTGCTATAATGGATTATTATTGCGCAATATATAAAGAGCAGTTAGAAGACCCGGTAAGACGTTTTTTATCATGAAAAAAATCTTGAGTAAGCACTCCAACGCTGAATCTGCTGTTTTGGATAACAATGCCTGGAACGAAACTGCTTGACAGAGCTACTAGCTGTTTTTTCGTTGATCAAATGAACAGCTCAAACTTAAAATATTGTTTTTCGGTTTTCCTCTCAAGCCTGTTTAGGACAGCAATAGCATTTGTTGTAATGCAGGGTTTGCTTTTGTATAGTTTCATGCTATGCAATCTCCACTACTTGCTTTTCAATGTTCTTCACCGTACCATAAACAATATCCATTATGGCTTTTCTTTCCGATGCTGTAATCAATGCCCATCAGAATGTACCTTGTTGCAAACTCAGGTTAAATTGTGATAAGTCCAGCCGTTGCTTCGTTATGCATTTACTTTATCATCTTCAATGTTGTCGTGTTGGTATATCATCTAATCGGATATGGGCTAATTTTGTGGCTGCTAAACACCATTCTGGGCAGGAAAGTAAGCGTTAGTAAAGAATTGCATGAGTATCCTACAGTTACTATCTTGTGTCCAGCTTTCAATGAAGAACGAGATTTGGATGCAAAGATCCAGAGTTTCCTCAAGCTGGACTATCCCCCTGAAAAAATCAAAATGATTGTGATATCGGATGATTCAACAGATAGAACAAATGAGATCGCCTCCCAATATTCAGACAAGCGTGTACAGCTTTTGGTTCAGAAACCCAGACGTGGTAAACAGGCAGCGCATAACTTGGCATTGTCATACATAGACAGCGATTATGTGCTTTCAACCGATGCTACGGCGATTTTTGAACCGCAATCATTGAAATTGCTGATGCAAGCAATGCGGACAGATAAGCGGATTGGTTTGGTATCTGGGCGTTTAAAGCTGATCAAAGGAGATGGCAGACAATCTGGAGAAGGCTTGTATATTCGCTATGAAGGTGCACTTCGCGCTATGGATAGTAGATTTCACTCCGTGTTAGTGGCAGTTGGAGCATTGTTTCTGATAAAAACAGAACTCTTTACATACATTCACGAAGGCTCGGCAGATGATTTTGAGAGAACTCTGCAAGTTTTGGACAAAGGCTACAAAGCAAAGTTTTTGGAGGAAGCTGCAGTTGTCGAAACTGAATCAGAACATGCTCATGAAGAACTATCCCGTAAAGTAAGAATTATCACCCAGCAGTGGTACTGCATATTCAGAAACTTGGGCGTCATCAATCCCTTCAAACATCCACTGATAAGTTGGATGCTTCTCTCTCACAAAGTGTTGCGGTGGTTGTTCTTCATTCCCGTGATATTGATTTGGCTTTTGCTTATGATATTGGCAGCCTATGCTTGGATCTGGTTACTGCTTTTTATCGTGATGACCCTAGGAGTCGCTTTGGGGGCATGGGAACTTAGGCTACAAGCACGTGCTTTACATATTCCGGGGATGGGCATTCCAGCATATTTTGTAGCTATGCTCTTAGCATCTATCATAGCCTTTGTCAACATATTGAAGGGTAAGCAGTTTGGTACTTGGGATAATACGAGATAGTGGTTGGGTCTTTTTTCAAAAGTCATCTACACATATCTAGATTTTCTCGTTCCTGGACTTGACAGAAACAGAATTTCGCTACCGAGCATCCAAAAACACTACTCTCGTACAATTCGCAATTGGTTTTGAGGTGCTGTTTGGTCTGCTGTTGCGCATGCGCACTTCGGATAATTATCATGTAAACAAAAACATTATTGCTAAACCTGTTTTGAAGTAGGTTCGAATCCTAAACAAGCGCTAGTTTTCTATCCAAAAACGGCTGCCAAGTGTAGATATCATTTTGAAATCTGTCTAAATAAGCTGGATTTGCGGCTTTGATCTGCTCATAAAACACTGTGTACATGATTATTCTACGGTAGTTTAACCAAAATTCGATGTTTTCATACTCATCATGAGGTAGTCGAAAACAATAATGGTATCCCTTTAGAAAAGGAATCAGGAAGAGGTCAAAAAGCTCCTCTTTGGGAATCCGGTGTTGGGAATGAAAGCCAATCCGAGAGTATTCGCTATAGATACAAATGGCTATGTCTAGAACAAACCAATGGCAGCAGGCAACATCAAAATCAATGATGGTAAAGCCATGATCGTCAATCAACATGTTTTTGGGGTGCAGGTCATTGTGGATCATGCCAAAATTTGCTTTGGTTTGTGGATAGTTCAAGAGCTGTTCATAAACCTGTTGCCATGTATTCGAGATCTTGTCTTTGCCAATCCAATGGTAGAAGTGTTTCCATTCATGTGACCAATGTGGTACTGGGTTTGCTGAAGAAATAGAATCTGCACAGAAATCCTGCGAAGTTGAGGATAGTAAATGCATTTGCCCGAGTGTCTTTCCCCAGCTCAGATAGAAATCCTGCAAGTGCCTTGGGTGTTCGTCTTGTAGAGGTTTCCCGGCAACTTTTTGCCAAGCAAAGGCGAAGTAATGTTTTCCTTGAAATGAGATTGTCTCAAGGACATTGTTGTTTTGAGACAAAACAGGAGCCAAGGTTCTGACGCCTTGGGAGCACAGATATGCCGCAAAGCGCAATCTTGTCTGGCATTGACTTATGGAAATGGTATCGCTCAATTCCCATACCTTGATTAGATGAACAATATTATCGCTAACAAACTCATAGATGATCCCCTCAGAGCTTTCATGCCCTCTGGTAAAAAACTGGCTTTGGTGCTGGCATGGAACAAAGCGGATAGTTTCGTTATGACCTGAAAAGGGATATCTTGCACTTTGTGCTCCTTACATTTAGGAATTACTGGAGTGTGATACTCATTATCATTGTAGCCAAATTACATGATACACAATTTAGTCAAATCAAATTCACAGCTTACTGCTACCAGCTATTCTCTTTCTCTGGTATATCAATGCTTGATGACTAGTTTCGATCTTAACGTGATACCTGTTATCTCAAATCTGCAGAGCAAAGCAGATATCGAGTATTGGTAGCGAGGATTTATATTGACAAAAAATCTACTACTTTTGCACAGTGCACATATCCCATATGTAAAGGAAGTGATTTATGTTTAAAGCAAGAGTGATCATTGGGCTCTTACTCATAGTGAGTATATCATTATGTGTTGCGGAACCCCAAAAACAAAGTAAAGCAATAGGTTTACGCTTAGGTACTTCGTCTGGAACTGGATACTCCTACCGTTCCTTAAACAATGGGAGTGGTTTTCAATTTGCTCTGGGTGCCATGAGCAGCATGAATAACAAGGTAAAATTTTCGAATACTGTATATGATTATTCTGATGATGATGTGATTGTTAGAAAAAAAACTGATGGCAGAACCAGTGTGAGTTTGGGTTTAAATTGGATTCAAGCTCTTACCAAAGCTCACCATACCAGGCTCTATATTATGGCTGGAGGTTCATATCTTTATGCCCGTAAAACTGAGTATGAGCAGACCTATGAGCAGCAAGGAAGCTCCAATACCTATGTCATTTCTGGCGACAAGAGAAAGAAGATAAAGAATAGCGATGTTTGGACGATTGGGGTGGGTCCAGGATTGGAATTTTTTACGGACAAAAACTTGAGAGTTTGCATCGAGGTACCGACAACGATAAATAGCAAAGGAGAGGTTATTCCCTATATCCCTCAAGTGGGCTTGTATTACTATTTTGATTAGGAACGAGATTGGATAAAACATAAAAAAAGGCAAGCTATTGAGCTTGCCTTTTTTATATGAATCGGATTATTCTCCAATGATTTTTACCAGTATCCGCTTACGACGTTTTCCGTCAAACTCGCCGTAAAAGATCTGTTCCCAAGGACCAAAATCTAGCTTTCCGCCACTAATAGCGACTACTACTTCTCTGCCCATCACCTGTCTTTTCAAGTGAGCATCGGCATTATCTTCAAAACCGTTGTGCTGGTATTGGCTATGAGGTTTCTCGGGAGCCAGTTTTTCTAGCCAAGTTTCAAAGTCTTGATGCAATCCTCTCTCATCGTCATTGATAAAGACAGAGGAAGTAATGTGCATGGCATTTACTAGGCACAAGCCTTCTTTGATCCCACTCTCCACTAAGCATGTTTGTACTTGGGGAGTAATGTTTACAAATTCTCTTCTGGAACTAGTATTGAACCATAGTTCTTTTCTAAAACTAATCATACACAGGATGGGATGGTTTCGAGGAACGCGGTAATCTCGGCAGCGGTATCAAAAACGTAATCCGCACCAGCTTTTTCAAGCTCTTCCTTTCCTCTATAACCCCAAGCAGCGCCAATAGAAATCATACCTGCATTTTTGGCTGTTTCGATATCGATTGCCATGTCTCCAATAAATGCTATTTCAGAAGGTTTGCATTTCATTCTTTGAGCTAGCTCGAGAGCAATGGTAGCATCCGGTTTTACGGGCTTATCTTTTTGTTCACCGCTATAGATTCCAAAGGGGTTCTTGTGATAGTTTACAAGAGCGCCACGGAAGTAATAGCGAATCATTTGCTTTGTATAAAAATGTGGTTTATTGGAGAGAATCGCCAGCTTGGTTTTACGGGCAAGACAGATACGGATCAGGTACAGAATCCCTGGAAAGACTTTGGAATTATCTCTCCAAGCGATGTCATAATACTTCCAAAAATACTGGCTGAGTTCCTCGATTTCTTTTTTGGTCTGATGGTTTTTGGGCAGAGCATTCTTTGCGAGATCCAAGAGACCATTTCCAACAAAATCTTTGTAGGCTTCTGTGGGATGAACGGGCAATTTCATCGTAGTTAGAGCTTTGTTCATGGAACTTGCGATATCAGTAAGAGTATCGAGCAAGGTACCGTCGAGATCAAAGATCACGCCCTTAATTCTGGGTTTTTTTTCCATTTCACACTTCCTTTATTATGTTTGGTGGATGTTTATGGGTTTGGATTCACTTCCGGCATATAAAGATACATGCGGATAGGGAATCTCAATTAGCTCTTTATCAAAACGCTCTTTAATATCAATCATGAGAGCATTCTTCAAGTTTATAAATTCGGCATTATTGACCCAAACGCCAAGTAAAACATTGATGCCAGAATCGGCAAAATCAGTAATCTGAACAATCGGCTCGGGTTCTTTCATGGCTAACGCATGATTTGTAGCTATGTCCTTAAGTATCTCTATTACCCGCTTTAGGTCTTCTTTGTAAGCAACAGAGAGGTTTATATTGACTCTCCGAGTAGGAAACTTGGTAATATTTATGACTTCACTCTTGATCATCGTTTCGTTTGGAATCCGAACGAATCTGTTATCAAAAGTCTTCAGTTTGATGGAGAGCAAATCAATGGAAGAAATGGAACCCACGGTAGCACCAATCTGGATGACATCACCTATTACAAAAGGTTTTTCAGAGATGAGAAAGATGCCGCTTATGATATTTGAAACGCTGGTTTGCGATGCAAAACCGATAGCAATGCCAAAAACACCTGCAGCTCCCAACAGAGCGGAGAGCTTGAAGCCAAATTCGTTTAGAACACTCACAAAGATAATCATGATACCGGCATAATAAACGGCACGCATGATCAGCAACTCGGATTGCGCTGAGAGCTTGTTTGCTATGACCTTTCCGGTCAAACTCCGCAAAATCCGAACGAGTGGTATTCCTACCACCAAAATGAGCAAAACCCTCACTAGAAGCGTTATCCGCTCTGGCGTTATAAACTGGTGTAGCAGTTTTTCCATATTATCTTTCCAATCATATCAATTATCTGTGCACCCTTTTGTATTGAATCTCTTATTTTGTCAAGAAATTATCTGGGTCTGGGATTTATTTCTTGACGATAGTTTGCCAAATGAATAAATGACTCCATTGACATAGGAGGTTTTGTGAGGAATTTCGTTCCATGTTTCATTGCCGATAGATACCGAAGTAAAGAGCTTTCAGGGTCTTTTCAGGCTTATGTGTTGCTTCTTGATGTAGCAGACTTCACATCTCTTACTGCTTCGGCTATGGAAGATGATGTTTCCGGTGCAGAGAGTATCGCTGAGTATCTAAATGCTCTATTTACCATTATGATAGATAATATCCACAGGTGCGGTGGTTTTATCTCTGTCTTTCAGGGGGACGGCGTTGTTGCTATTTTTCCACAAGAATATTGTAAGTTGGAAGAAATTTTATTTTGTGCATATAACATCGTGAGTGCGGTTGGTGATATCGATTGGATAGACTATCAAAGTGAGAGATACAAAACGGAGATTTGTTCGAGTCTGAGCTATGGGTCTGTAGTCTATGAGATCAACACAACCAGCATTAAATCTAGCTGGTTCTTTTTTGGTGATCCAATTGCATCTGCCAACAAGGGTTTGGACTTGAGCTTGAAAGGAGATATCGTATGCGATGAAGCCTTTCGCAAAGAAATGACGAGATTTGTCCATGAAAGTGAACTGGGTAGGACTGATGTTTTTTTTATCCTGCCAAAACACTTGGCGTTTTCGCTTCCTCAGAGGCTTGGCAGTATTGTTTCAACTTATGATCCCAAGATCAATTCCCAATTCTTTCCGGAGTTTGATGTTCAGACAGTAATCAGGGACGAATACCGCTATGTCGTAACCGTTTTTATTCAAATTTTGGATATGAGAATAGCAGGAGCTGTGATAGCGCGAGTCAGTGAATATGCTCAACAAAAGCAAGTCTATTTTAACAAAATCGATGTTAAAGATTCGTATCTAACGCTTATGTTATTGTTTGGTGCTCCCCTTGCGATCGAGAATTCTGCTCAACAAGCGGTGGAATTCGCTATCTCCATATTACAAGACAATCAATACAATCTGCGCATATCGGTTGTTCAAGGATTGTCATTTTGTGGCTTGATTGGAAGTTCTCAAAGGAGTGAATACACGGTAATCGGTACTAAGGTAAATCTGGCTGCCAGAATGCTCTCTTACAGCAATTGGGGCGACATCATTACCGATATGGATACATTGCGGTTTGTAGAGCGAGACTATTTACTGGAACAGCTGGGAGAAGTAAATCTGAGGGGTGTGTTAAATCCTGTCTTGGCTTACAAAATCGGAAACAGGTCTGCTCTGCCATCCGCAGAAAAACATTTCGGTGAGTTTATCGGGCGTAAGGATCAAATTGACCAAGTAAACGCTTTTTTGCTCAGAAACGTTAGAGATAAAAAGAGTGCTGTAGTCAATCTGATGGGGGTGACCGGCATCGGAAAGACAAGATTTCTCCAGCATGTGATTGATACCGATATCTATGCGATGTGGTCTGTGTTCAGATTGTATTGCGACAATCATAGCGAAAGGTTAAACAATCTGGCAATTAGATTTCTTGAGCAGTTCTTTGGTTTTTCGCCAGAGGATCACGATGTAATGATCAGAATCCTCTTTCTCCAAAAGATGGAACTGCTACGATCCAAGAGTGCCAAACGGCACTTGATAGCTCATGTTGAGAAGTTCATGGAAGAGATTGCCCATTTTTACACTACTTCACTAAACCCTTCAAGCGATTCTGAGGAGGTTCCTAAAAAGGACTTTGATCTCATTGATTTGATAGGCAAATTGCTTTTGTTGGAAGCATCTCACATACCTGTACTTCTGAGCATTGACAATCTTCAATACATCGAGCCAAATTTCTTGCGGATGCTCCGCAGTGTTCTTGAGCAGTCTTCAGGTGCTACCTTGCTGCTAATCACTGCTTCACGAGTTAACTTTATTGGAATGAAACAAAGAGTTAGAATCGGAGCTTCTAACAGTTTAAATCTCAGCTTGGATAAGATGTCAAAAAAGGAATTTGAACAGCTTGCCATAGCAAGAGTGAGAGAGTTTTCGATTGGGGTGGAAAACTTGGTCTTGGAACAGGTGATAGACACAGCCCATGGAAACCCCCTGTTCTTGGAGCAATTGCTATTGTTCATGAAAAACCGAAGATACCGCCTCATGGATGGATTGAACCTTTCCGAGCTATATTTGGAACTTCCCAATACACTTCATCAAACGATTATATCAAGATATGACGAACTCGAGGAGGAGCAGAAAGATTTGGTGTTAACGGCTGCGGTCTTGGGCAGGAGCTTTACGTATCAAGTGTTAGAAATGGTATATCGTATGGGATCAGTCCAAAGTCCTGAGGATGTCTATCGGATATTTTGTAGGATGAAACAGCTAAGGATCTGGGTTCAGAGAGATGCAGACAACTATGAGTTTGATCACCAATTGATCCGCGAAGCCATTTACAACACCATCAGTAAGCGAAAAGTAAAAGAACTGCATTACCACGCTGGAGAGGCTATGGCTATCCTGGTTAAAAATCAGCCCCAATCTGACCTTCACTATGAGATTGCTCGACACATGCATCATGCAGAGGTTTATGACAAAGCTGTGGAGCATTATCTCTTGGCGGCTAGAAATCTGAGGCAAAAAAACCTCTACCGTCAAGCACATAGCATCATGCTGAAGATAATCCCCATTGTTTTAAAAGCCAAGCTAAGCCTAGAAAAGAATCAAGAGATAAGAATACTTTTAGCTTATCTAAAGTATGATTTGGGAGAAACGGATGCTTTTGCTGAGCAAATCAAAGATATTGAGTCCAACATCCTATCAGGATCTGATAAGTGGCGTTATGAAATCAATCACTTGCAGGCTTTGTATCATTATCAAACGGGAGCTTATGAAAACGCTATCAAATCTTATGAACTCTGCATACAATACTTGGATCATAATGATCTAAACCGGCTTCGCAGTCTGACGCACTTAATCGGAAAGGCTCATTTAAAATTATCGGATTTTGCTTCAGCGGAACATCATTTATCGCTTGCCCTCAAGCTAGCAGACCCCAAAAACGCAGAGGAACTTGCGACTATTCACAATTCTTTGGGTGTCTTAAACAACGCCAAAGGTGAGGTCCAAAAAGCTATGAAAAACTTCCAGCAGGCTTTGGAGTATGCGGAACGATGTGGAGATTTGATTTCTAGATTGAATGCAGAAGGTAACGTTGGCATTTGTCAAAAGCATTTGGGGGACATCGAAGGGGCTATAAAAACCTTTGAAGATATGGTAAGAATTGCCGAGGAATATGACGATATCTATTTCATGGCTTTGAGCTATGCCAATCTAGGCGAAATATACATGGAATGCAATCGCTTTGACCTCGCGCTAGTTTATATTGGAAAGCAAAAAGAGACTTTTCGTAAACTAAAAGATTTCGATGGTTTGAGCCATGCTCTAAATAGCCAGGCACTGCTGCTTACAGAATTGGGTATGTTTGCGGAAGCTCATGAAATCCTTAAAGAAGCTTTGAGTATATGCAAAAGCTATAACTTCATATCCAATATAGTTTTTACTCATTTCACATTGGCATTGTTGTACAAGCGTACGATGAAGATAAAAAGCGGTATTAAGCATATTGAACAATCGATAGTTTTTGCCACATCAATGAACCCCTTTTATCTATATGCTTTTCTGGTTGTGCATGCTGAGCTGTTGCTGTTAAACGGAGATTACTACGAGTCCCTGCGACTCTGTGAAAGGATAGTAAAGGAAGCGCTAGATTATGGGCGTGACGATGCTTTTGTTGACGCTCATATCGTAATGCTCATGATATATCTGGGCGCAGATAACCACAAAGCACTCAATCAGATTCGCCTATTGGATGATCTATACCATAAAGTGGAAGACGCAGAGCAACAAGCTTTCTTGGCATATACGATTTATACCTGTGGCTGTAAGATGCCTGGCATTACCGGTCTCAAGTACAATGTAACAGAATATCGGGATATTGCGGTAAAGGGATTGGAAAAGTTAATTTTGGATGTAGATAAATACGAGTACCGCAGTAAGCTGCACATTCTTAGACAGGACTAAGGTAGGGGCTTACTTAGCACGAAACAGGGGAATAAAGTTTAGCTCAAAGTCTTTTTCGAGCCCTATACCGGATACGTCAAGGGTCTCTTTTGTGACTATTAGTTTGTAGCTCCGATAGTTTTGCAGATCATTTTTGGGAGTAATAGCAAAGTTATCAGCCTCTATGGCATCGATCAGAACGGGAATTGATTCTTTGGTATCTGCCGTAACTAACTGAATCTTAAGGTGTTGCTTGAGTATAAATTTTGAGAAGTATATCATCAACTGAGGTCTCAGCTCTGGAACAGAAGTACCGTTTCGTGGGAGAGTGCTTGTTACTATGGGAACTTGGTCGTCAATTTTGCTGCTGCCATTAAACTGAATACCGGCACTGCGGGTGGAATTTCCCTTTTGGTCTGTCAATCCTTCAACGATTATCTGGTATCTGCTGGTGTCCTGTTCGGCAGTGGCTAGAACAAGCCGAGAACCAATGATTTTCCTTTGGATTACATTGAGAACGGAGTTGTCCCTGAGCCTAACAATTCCTATGTTTTTTATGGCAGAAAGTGATTCAGAAAAAAGAATTTCCACCTCTTTGTGATTGGTCGCTCTTGCAGCTTTGAGAGTGGGTTTTGTCGTATCAGCATAAGCGAGGTTGATATCAATCAATTGTAGCTTGGACATTTCAGTAACAGCTTCAAAATATGGTTCTTTGGAAAAATCATAACGGCCATTGTTGTCCTTGTCTATGTATGCTCTAATCAGATGTGGAGATTCGTTTAAATTCCCAAATCGGTACTGATTGCCAGTCAGCACTTTTGATGCAACCCATAAGGAGTCTATAGCGTGTACATTTAGAGTGACTGGAAGACCAATATCTTTCTGATCTTCGTAGGATATCGATCCGGAAATGCTGTGGTCGTTTAACCTGCCACTTCGGTAGATAATGGTTTGATTCTGTTCAAAAGCATTACCTCTAATGTCTTTGAGCCTTGTGGTGATAGTGACAAAATAATTTGTGTCCTGCTTAAGCTCTTCTTGGATGCGAATTGTGATTGTATTGGCATCATAGGAAACCTTCTTTCTGCTGACAGGAGGGTAGATATAGATGCCGGATGCAATGCTCGATTTATCAATCGGTTTGGAAAAAGTAAGCTCGACGGATCCCTGCGTAATATCACCAAACTCTTCAGGTAAGGATGCTACAATTTTTGGTCTTTCATTGTCCACAGGTCCACCGGTAGGAGACTTTTTGGATCCACAAGACCAAAGCGCTATGCATGTTATGACTAAAACGGAGGTTTTAAAAACCCTGTTCACGAATCCATCCAAGATCAAGTTCATGCTTATTTTGAGCGTTAAAACGGTCTAGATACTTACCTACAACATCAAATTCGATATTGACTTTTGCCATGTTGGGGAGGTCTTTGAGGTTTGTGTGATTCTCCGTATGTGAGATAAGTGCTACAGAAAAAAAGGTGCTGCTAAGCTCTGCAATGGTGAGACTTGCGCCATTTACAGCTATTGAGCCTTGGGCGATAAGATACTTGGATACTTGCTGGGGATAGGCAAAGCGAAGATATTGTGTGTTACCCTTGTAAAACTTTTTTATCAAGTCAAGGCAGGTATCAACATGCCCTTGTACCCAATGACCGTCCAATCTATCACCTACTCTCAAAGCCCTTTCCAAGTTCAATCTATCAGAAGGATTCCATTGTAGAGCATTGGTCTTTTGGGCTGTTTCATGCATTACTTCAACCCAGAATGAAGCTTGGTCAAAAGCAATTACCGTTAAACATATCCCATTGCAGGCAATGCTAGAACCCTCCTTGATATCTGTGAAATGTGCAGGGCGCGATATCTTGTATTTTAACTTCTGAGCATCAGCCTGACTGGTCAAAATGGGGGAGACTGCTTCAATAATTCCGGTAAACATCAGGCTAAATTAAACGGGAAATCTACGTTTCCAAGCATTGTAAAGAGTCATACTACTGAGATACTCAAGATCACCACCAAAGGGTATGCCGGTGGAAAGCCTGGTAATGTTTAGACCATCACGTTCAAGAAGTTCTGTAAGATAATGAATGGTAGCCTCTCCTTCTGGGGTTGGCTTGAGAGCCAAGATAACTTCCTTTGGCGATAAGCTACAAACTCTTGCCTGTAGTTCAGAAGATTTTATCTGCTCTGGTCCATAACCATCGAGAGGTGAAAGAAGATGACCCAGCACGAAATACATTCCACGATATTCATTGAGATTTTCCAGAATCAATACATCAGCAGAGCTTTCTACAATACACAATTGTAGTACATTACGGTCGGAAGAACTGCATATACTACAGGGATTGCTCTCAGATATCATATTGCATTTTTGGCATGGAGAAAATACCTCAGCGCTGTGCTTTATGACATCCGCAAGCTCTGCAGCATAGTCTGCACTACCATTGATAATGTGCCAGGCAAATCGTTGGGCGCTTTTTTTTCCAATGCCTGGTAATCTGCAAAAAGCACTTACAAGACGCTCGAAAGTGTTTGAAACGAGCATTTAGAACAAACCGGGAATGGACATACCACCGGTTAACTTGCTCATGGCATCACTGCTTTCGGCTTCAATCTTTTCATGCACTTCAGTAAAAGCTGCCAATATCAAGTCCTCAAGCATTTCTACATCATCCGGATCCACCGCTTGGGGGTCTATATGAAGCTCTTTGAGCTGATATTTACCATTCATAACTACTTTTACCATTCCACCACCAGCACTTGCCTCAAAGAGACTTGATTCCAGCTCTTCTTGACGTTTTTGCATATCCTGCTGCATCTTCTTTGCTTGTTTCATCAGGTTATTGATGTTTTTTCCACCTGGGAACATGTATTACTCCTTATCTTATGATATATATCCTAATGCGCTACAAAACTCCCAAGCATGCGATCCCGTCAAGTGATCTTTGCTTGATAGCTGTGTCTATGCCCATTTCTCTATCATTTTGAACAGCTTATCGATTTGAATAGGCTTTTCCAAAAAGTCATCCATACCTGCTTTGCTACACTTGTCGATATCCTCACGTAAGACCGAAGCAGTAAGAGCTATAATAGGAATGTGTTTTAGTTTAGGATTGGATTTTATAGCTGCGGTAGCCTCCAAGCCACTCATTACTGGCATATGAACGTCCATCAAGACCATATTTACCTTGGGATTATGTTCCAAAAAATCTAATGCAACCTTGCCGTTTTCAGCAAAGATAATGGAATACTTGTAGGGCTCAAAGAGCTTGCTAATGAGCATTCTGTTGATGCGATTGTCTTCTACAACCAAGATACTGATGTTTTCTATGACTAGGGTGGGAGTTTGGAGAAGCTTGATATCAAAGTGAGCAGCCCGTTTTGCAGGAATATCTACAATGAAGATGGTTCCACCACTGTTTTTGCTTTCCACATCGATTGAACCGCCTAGGATTTTTACAATCCTCGAGCTGAGACCTAGTCCCATACCCAAGCCGCTATACCTTCTGGTGATGCTATTATCAGCTTGCTCAAAGATATTAAAGATAGCGCTAATCTTATCCGCCTGGATTCCGATTCCTGTATCATCTATGACGAAAGTGATGTTTACATTTTCTGCATCAATATCATGGAAATCTACCTTAAATGAGATGGAACCCAGCTCAGTGAACTTCACTGCATTGGAAAGTATGCTGTTTAGTACCCGAAAGGTTTTATCGATGTCAACCAAAACCAAGGGGATACTTTCTTTGATGTCAAACACCGGGTTCAGTTTTTTGGCGGCAATGATGGGTTTATATTGTTGCCACAATCTCGAAGCCAATTGGTCAATCGAGCATTCGCTAAGGCTCACCTGAGCTTTACCAATCTCCAGATTGGATAGATCGAGTACATCATTTATTAGTGATAGTAGTTTTTGCCCGCTATCCAGAATCACATTTGCAAAATCAGCTTGTTCGGGAGAAAGTCCAGTGTTTTTTAGCATTTGTGAGAATCCCATTATAGCATTCATGGGTGTGCGTATCTCGTGGCTCATATTGGCTAAGAACGCACTTTTGGCTTTGTTTGCCTTTTCGGCTGCTTCCTTGGCTTCTTGAAGCGCAAAAATTGCATTTTGGCGTATGATCGCCCCGCCAATACTATCACCAATTGATGATAAAACGCGGATATGATCTTTGCTGAGGTGATGCTTTTGTTTTGTACTAAGAAAGCATAGCAAGCCCCAAAACTCCGAGCCATAGTGGATAGGCAGGATTACTCCGTGCCGCAATTCTGAAAGGGATGCATATTGCTCGCTATTCTCAAACATCGCATTTGTAATGACAAGTGGTTGATTTGCTCGCAGGGAGTGGATGTGCTGGCTCTGTTCTTGATTCCAATATGTGATGAAATCCTTGGAAAGCTGAGAGTCATCAAGTGGCAAATAGGGTATAAAATAGTCTATGCTGCCCTCGGCTTGGATCTGTCGGTTGATAATCAGGATATGATCATATTTAATAGCTTCTAGCAATAGATCCAATGCACAGGTAATCGCTGTCTCAAAGACTTCATCTGTAAGTAAGATGTTTGATACGGTGCTGCTAACTTCCAAAAGCCGTTGTTGTTTCTCTTTCTCAACATTCTGTTTTTCTTTGTAAAAATAGTGTGAGAGGATATCACTTGCTGCTGTAAAGAATGGCTTGTGTTCTTCGATGTTCATTTCTGAGTCGATGGGACAGATTAGCAAGATCAAGCCGAAGAAAAACCTATCGATAAAGATCGGCACGTATATGTTAAGATGGCTACTTGCAAGGCTCGGATATACGTCATTTCCTACAAAGATTTCTCCTTGATCCAGTTTATTAAACAAGGCTGGATGTGCCTCGGAAACAATGCTCTGTGTCAGTTTCCCTGCCAATTCTATACTTCCCCGGTATTCTATCTGGATCAGTTTATTCATATTAGCAGTAGTGGGGACTTTATGAAACAGCTGTATTCCATCCGCCTTTGTGATTCTGAGGATAGAATCCAGAGCTGCACCAATGTCGCCATGTTGCAACAGAGATTTGGTATATGCAGAAAGTTCGCTCTCCAGACCGAGTTTATTTCTTACGGATTGTCTGTCAATCTCTTGGTGAGTAATGTCATGAATCAAACCATCAAAGCGAATAAGAACTCCACTGTGGTCGTAAATTTTTTGGATTTGTTCATTGACCCATATACTAGAACCGTCTTTTCGAATAATACGATACGTCAAAGTAAGCGAATCTTTTATACCAAAAGCACTGAGGATTTGATCCAAAGATGTGCCAATATCTTGATTGAGCAAGCCTCTCCAGTCATCCCGGGATAGCAGTAGTTCTTCAGGGGAATAGCCAAGAAGGTCTGTGCAGGATGGAGAGATATAGTCCAAAGCGAAGCTCTTGGCATCTGCAGACCATACGACATCCAAAATGAAACTAAGAATGCTTTCATATCTGAATTTGCTTTCTTTAAGTGTGATTGAGAGATCGATATATCTTCGATATCTTCTTGCTCTCGAACTGATCATGCGCGTAAGATGCAAGGGAGTGACAGGTTTGATCAGATAGTCGTCTGCTCCCAAGTCAATGGCAGAAAATCTAGTTTCAAAACTTGTCTCACCTGTTAAAAACACAATCGGTACGGAGAGGTAATCAAGATTTTGCCGGATAATCTTGGATAGCTCAATACCATTACATCCCGGCATATTCATATCCATCAAAATCAAGTCTGGATGAATGGTTTTTAGGATGTCCAAGGTCGTGAGGGGATCGCTGATATCATACACTTCCATCCCTGCGCCTTGCAACACAAGTTTGTAATAAGATAGTATCACATCATCATCGTCAATAATCACAACCTGTAAAGACCTTTCTTCACAAGGATGTATCATGATCGAGAGTATGTAGAGCAAGTGATTGATGTTCACAGGCTTTAAAAGATAATAATCCGCACCACAGCGAATGGCTTTTAACCTAGAATCGATGTCATCTCTTACCGATACAAAGATCACGTTTATATCTTCCGCAAAAGTCTTATTGTACTCCTCGATTACGGAAGCACCAGCCAATCCATCGTCATAAAAGACCATATCCATCAAGATCAAATCTGGAATTTCGTTGATATGTTTGTCGTTTATAATATCTCTTGCATCATTAAAAATCAGCGTCTCATATCCAGCAGTTTCAAGCTGTAAACTAATGTTTTGAGCATAGTGTGGATCATCATCCACGATAAAAATTAGTTTCTTGTCTTTGGCATTGCCGCAGTGCATCTTCGCTGGTTTGACTGAGCTTTCGGAAGGGTTTTCCAGCTCTGACAAAAGCTTTTGGATCAATACGTCAAGCTGCTGGAATTGTTCTTCGTTCAACACATCACCGTGCTCCAAAATATGTTTCAAAATCCGCTCAAGAAGCCTGGATTGGTGAGTAATTTGAAAAAACCCAAAGGTAGCACCAGTACCAGTTAGGTTATGCAATATACTATAGATATCTCGGATTTTCACCAAGTCTGTATTATCGATAATCAATGCCTTCCAGGCATCTGCAATCTGCTCTTTGCGAGCATTGAGGTTTTTCAGATACTCGGTTTTAAGTGTCTGAATCCTTTCGAAAAGCTCTTTATCCTTACCCGTGCTGTTCAAGCTTGCTCCAAATTGCGCCTATTTGTTCTGATATCGTCATCGGATCAAATGGCTTGGGAAAAAGGGCTACTGATCCTAGCTTGATATAAGATTCCACTTCGTGTTGTTGAACTTTTGCTGTCATAAAGATCACGGGGATATTCGTCGTCTTACATTCGTTGTGCAGCAGATTATAGGTTTCGATACCATTTATGCCCGGCATCATCATATCCAATAGAATCAGATCAGGTTGCTTGTCTTTGGCTAGGGCAAATCCGTCGCTTCCATTATAGGCACCAATTACATCATAGCCTCCCACAAGCTCCAAGGCAGACTTGACAATTTCTTGAATATCTGGTTCGTCTTCAATGAGTAAGATGAGTTTTAACTCTTTCATAATTACCTCATAGTCTGGCTATGTTTTACTAATGATCTCTTGAATAATGGCTACCAAGTCATCATTCGTTGTTTTGGACTTTACCAATGCTCCGGCGATGTCTTTACTCAAATCGAGAGGAGTATCAAAAGCGGAAAATATCAGTACTGGTGTAGTT
>Ga0209835_1000438_pt1 | contig 27617 bp, 21 predicted proteins | sample LakKivwa52mmetaG_FD_184138 | JGI IMG/M metagenome (GOLD analysis project Ga0209835, IMG submission 184138) | Anoxic lake water microbial communities from Lake Kivu, Rwanda to study Microbial Dark Matter (Phase II) - Lake Kivu water 52m metaG... | ecosystem: Environmental > Aquatic > Freshwater >... | reverse complement strand
GCCATAGTGTATTGCCTAGTGTATTGCCTAGTGGGAATTCTTGCATTGTGCACTACTCTTCCCCAATAGCAATACGGTAGCAATACGGTAGCAATACGGTGAATGACCGTAATGCTACCGTATTGCCCCTATGTGAAAACAGCCATTGCCATCGTCATCAGCCAAAGAATATCATCCCTACAAATACTTTATCTAAATGAGAAGTCCGTATTTTTGCGAGTTATATGTTTATAAATTGTTTCAAGAAAAAAAAAGAGACGGACTCCAGCAGAGAATCCGTCTCTTATACAGTAAGTAAAAGGTGATTACTTTACGGCGTCTTTGAGTTTTTTCCCGGCTTTGAATACAGGGGCTTTGCGAGCGGCAATCTTTAAGGGTTTCTTTGTTTTGGGGTTGATGCCATTACGTGCCTTGCGTTCTGCGACGCTAAAAGTACCAAAACCGACTAATGATACCTTGTCTCCACCTTGGAGAGCTTCGGTAATCCCTTCCAAAACTGCGGATAGGGCAACACCGGCTACCTTTTGGGACACGCCAGCTGCTACGGCTATCTTCTTAATCAAATCTTCTCTGCTCATTGTACCTCCTTTTCGTCTTTTGGATAAGAGTGAGAGTCTTATATTTTCATACGTTAGGCACTTGGCGGATTCTGTCAACAAAAAAAAACGAATCTTTGCAAATTTTATTGGGTTAGTATCTCGTGCTTTCTCTGATTCAAAGCGCAATTGCAAGTCTATCAATAAGATAAAACGACAACTAGCATAATAAAAAAAAATCGCTATTTCCGTCCACAAAGCCTAGAAATCCGCATTTTTAGGTTGACAAAAATCGCCATCACCAGCGAGTAGGATACAAAAAAGTGGGAGGATTTATGCCAAAGACTCAAAATATCATCTTCGTGATCCTGACCCTGATCATCTTGGTAGCCTGTGGTGGAACCAAGACTCAGGTGGTCGAAACCCCTGTTGAACCGGAATTGAGCCCGTTGCAAAAAGCAAGAATTGCTATAGCAGAAGGGAACACATCATTTGCAGAAAAGAGCTATTCCATCGCCATAGAACAGTACAATACCGCGATCAAATATTTCGTAGAAGCCCAGCCTACGGCTTCAGAAGCAGATTCTATCGGTTATAACATCGAGGTATTGACCATCAATATCGCCAAAGCTTATAGTGATCAAGCCGTTTTGGACTACACCGGCAAAAATTTTGCCGCAGCCAAGGCAAACTTTGTAAACTCCATCAATACCTACAAGTCCTTTGTTCCCACTACCTTGAGCAAAGAGGCACACACCGAGCTATTGATCGACCTCTACAGATATCAGGCTTATTGCGAACAAAATCTCAAGGAATTTGAAGCTGCCATTAGTTCTATTGATCAGCTTCTGATGCTATCTGCTGGAAATGAAGAAGCTTTGAACCTCAAGTTTAGCATCCTCAATGACGAAATCAAAGACGAAAACAGAGCCTATCAAGTCCTCATCGAGTATGCCGAAGTATCCAAAGATGCAGCAGCCTATATCACTTTGGCAAATCGTTATCGGGATAACAAAAAACCTGTAGAAGCAGCTACATACTATGAAAAAGCTTTGGAGATCAAACCAGAAGCTTCGGTAATGCTCGTAGTAGCAGATTTTTACCGTTCAATCTCGGATTGGAACAAATCTACTGCCATGTATGAAAGAATCCTAGCCACCAAGCCAGATCAGACGATGAGCGCAGCCATCTATCGACGCATGGGAGAAAACCACAGCCAGGCAAAGAACAATCCCAAAATGATTGAAGCATTTGAAAAGTATCTTGCCATCGAAAAAGACGCTCAGATCGCCTTACTTCTCACATCTCAGTTTAATAGCGCAAAAAATTATAGCAAAGTGATTCAATATGCCACGATGGTGATTGGGATAGATGCCAAAAATAGCGATGCCATTATGTTACGCGGTATGGCATATTACAATCTCAAGCGCAATAACGAAGCTAAAGCAGACTTCCAACGCATCCAAGATGATCCCAAGCACGGAGCTAATGCCAAGAAGTTTTTGGCTGCCATAAAATAGCATAAATCCCCATAAATAGATTAAGGTCAATCATCGGTATTGGTACGGGTGATTGACTTTTTCAATCTTATGGATTCCCAAGCTCATGGGTGGCAAATCCCAATTTTCCACAGCGTACTCAGTTAACTATAAAATGAACAGCAGACTTTGTCGTCTCTGCCATGATATGAGTTTGGTAGCCAAATAGTTACCCAAAGGAAGAAGGTGAAGATTATGAGTGATGGATCGATAAAAGGCGTCTTTAAAGCAGAGCTAAGTAAAGCAGTTTCTCGTCCTTTGATCGGAACCAAGGTTCCTGCGGGATTTCCTTCTCCAGCTCAGGATTACATTGAGCGCAGTTTAGATTTGAACGAGTATTTGATCGAGCATCCAGCAGCCACATACTTTATGCGCGTAGAAGGATACTCAATGGTCAATGCGGGTATCTTTCCAGATGATATACTCGTTGTGGACCGGTCTTTGGAGGCAGTAAACAATAGGATAGTCGTGGCGATATTGGATGGCGAATTCACTATGAAGCGCTTGAGAGTAATCGGAGGAATCTATTGGCTTTACCCGGAGAACGAAGAATTTGAGCCGATCTGCATTGATGAAGATACGGATTTTTATATCTGGGGTGTAGTAAGCTATGTGATCCACAAGGTATGAGGACTTGTGCAGTTCAAAGCAAGCGTCCTCATATTTTTTACCCTTTTTCTTTTATGCGCAGACTTGGGAGCAGAAGATTTGGTGCATGAGGAGTATTTCCAGATAGAGGGCGTTAATCAGATTTTTGTGGTACGAAGCCATCCCATGGTAGCATATTCTGAAACTGTGTATGCCGATAGCCTCATCCTGATGCTAAATATTGACTATAACATAGATTACAAAAGCGGAAAGGTGACGTTGCTCAAAGCCTTTCCAGCGCGTACATTGAAGATAAGCTATCTCAGCGTGCCCGAGGCGATGCTTGAAGCCAAGTATCAATACCAAAGAATAGCCATAGATGATTCCTTGGCAATTAGCAAGGCACGAATCAGAGCACCCCTATTCAGCGGAGATAACCGTATCAGCATCAGCGGGGCAAAGACTTTTGCTATCTCTTTTAGCGATGATGAGGCTTTTTCGCTCAAACAATCTCTATTTGTAAATCTCAATGGAGAGCTATCCTCAAATGTCTTTATCACAGCACAGCTTTCCGATAGTCAATCCAAATTGACTCCGGAAGGAGATAGCAAAGAACTAAGCAACTTGGATCAAGTCTTTTTTAAAGTCTTTGGCAAAGAGTATGAGATCGCGATGGGAGATTTGGAAGTAGATTTTCAAGAGCAACAGCTTTTATCCTTTCAAAGTAAGTATGAGGGAGTGGGGGTAAAATACTCAGACCGGCATCAGGCAATGCTAGGCTTTTCTGCTGCAAACGGTAAGAGGGCATCGGCGGCTATCGAAATCATCGATGGTAAGCAAGGTCCATATTACCTCAAGGCAGGCTCTGACCAACAAAGCTATATGCTTATTGCTGGCTCCGAAAGAATCTTTGTGGACGCTGAGCTCCAAAGCCGAGGGATCGATTATAGCATCGATTATGCAGATGGGACTGTTACCTTTTTGAGATTGGTCACTTCAAACAACCGCGTTGTCGCCTATTTTCAATATAGCGATGAATACTACAAGCAAAACATGTATCTGAGCAAAATCAAGCTTTATCTCAGTGACCGGCTCTATATCAGTCATCATGGTATTTGGCAGCGCGATAATAAGGACAACCCGCTGCAAATCAGTTTCACTGCCTCCGATCTAGATTCCTTGCGAAATGCCGGGGATAACAATGTATGGGGGAGTGGAGTTAGTATGGCAGAAAACGGTGTGGGTTCCTATCGGCTCTTGACTGACCCGGAAGGGAATAACTATTATGAGTATGCAGCAGGGGATAGCACCGCTGTTTACAATGTGATCTTTAGTTATGTGGGACAGGGCAGTGGGTCTTATGATCAATATTCAAGTGGCAAATATCGATATGTGGGATTTCCCAATGGAGCCTACATTCCCCAAAAGAGGTTGATCCCTCCTTTGCAAAGAGTGAACATCACCAGTGGTGTTGGCTGGAATAGCGATACTTTGGAAGCTGGTTTACAAGCAGTGTTTAGTTCTGAAGATAAAAATACCTATAGTAAAATCGATGATCATGATAACTTGGGACTGAGCTTTGCTGCAAGCAGTGGATGGAAACCTGATTGGGACAATATCCAGCTTAACGTAGAGGCAAATTTTAGTTTACTGGACAAAGATACTTATCTCTTTGGAGAGGCAGATGATATCCAAAGCGACGTGGAATTTGGTACCATAGCGATCCTTGATTCCACAGATGTCATCCAAGCTGACCTATCCACCGCTATGAGCATCGCTGAGTATTGGTTTCCAAAGCTCTCTTATCGCTATCAGGATGGATCGGATAGCTTTAGGCAACATGCCTTTAGATTTCAAAACAGGTTTGCACAACGAGGCATGCTACCAGAACTGGGACTCTCCAATAGCTTTGCCCGTTTACTGCTCTCAAACAAGGATGAGGAAAGAATCAATCACTATCATTTTGGCTATCTGGCTTGGAAAGCAAGCTGGATCGGATTGCGCTGTGAATCCCTTTTGAGCAGCTCGGAGACATCTTCCGTTGATCTTACTGAGAGTTTTGGGGTAAGATATCAAAAGTTATCTCCCCAGCTAAGTTTGGGCAAGCAGGGCAGCTTTCTCAGCACCTTTGTCTATACTTATGACCAAAATGAGACTAAGGTAAGTGCATGGAAAAAACACAATTCTTCTCAAACCTTTAGTTTACGCCATGTGAGCAATAGCCAAGAGCAGGCTTGGGATGTCTTACTTAGCCGCAGGGTTATCAAAGATTATCAAGCAAACGATGATGCAAACAGCAGTAGCGCCTATGACCTGGTAAGTATAAACTCATCATCCCAGTTATGGCAACGTGCTTTGAGTCTCTTAAGTTCATATCGCTTGAATAGATTGGAGTTCTTTCCCCGCATTCGTGAACTGGAATTTGTAGGTAATGGACTAGGTATGTATGACAGTACTGGCGTGTATGTGTCTGGAGGGGATTATGACTATGTATTTATCACATCCGAAGAGGGAACGCTTTCAACAGAGATCAACGCTTCACTAGGATTATATTGCAAGCCTGGGCAAGCTCTAAAAGGCGGACTTTGGGATAGAATGATGTATGATGCACTCGTTCAGGGAACGGAGCAAAGTACAGATATTAAGGGGATTGGGCAGTACTTCTTTTTGCCGGGGTCTGCTTTTGATCCTGAACATACCCTCTATGGCAGACAGGGGATCAATCAGAATTTGAGATATGAAATTGTCAAAAGTAAGGTCAATGGATTGCTATCTCATGAGTTTAGCCGGACAATGGACTTTCGCTTTCAGGAAGAATCCCGACAGAAGGAAGCAGGCATGGCTTTGGAACTCGAGATAAGGCAGTTTTGGGAAAACAATCTGAGGTTTAGAATCGAAAGACGGGATGAAAGCGATTCGCGTTATGCATCAGAAATTAGCCAGAGCTTGGGCAGTATCCGTTTGATCCGAAACTTAAATAGTGCAACAGCATTGCAGCTTGAAACAGAATACATAGACGAGCAAGGAGAGAAATCTGGAACTCAGGATACCTTTACATTGACAGCCATCAGCATCAGTTCCATGCTACGTAGCGTGTGGCTGCAAAAGTATCGGATGTCCATCAGTGGCAGTATCCGGTCCAATGCCGTAAACGGAAATCAATTCTTGAGCTATCTGCCCGAAAAGCATGAAGGTGTTGGCGTAAAATGGGGCATCCAGGGATCTTATCGTATAAATCAATATAGCTCTGCGAGTTTGGAATACAACGGGAATTCTCTCCCCAAACAGGGAAGTAGGCATCAGTTAAGAATAGAATTTAAGGCGGAACTTTAATGGACATTCAGATAGGAATGATCGAATATGTGATAGTACTCCCGCTCATTTTTTTGGCGGGTTTGATCGATGCTATCGCTGGAGGAGGGGGTTTAATCTCGCTTCCTGCTTACTGGGCAGCAGGTCTTCCGCCACATTTTGCTTTGGGGACAAACAAGTTTTCATCCTGCTGTGGAACAGTGTTTTCTACGTCCAGTTATTTTCGAGCGAATATGATAGATGGCAGAGTAGCTGTTACCAGCGCAATTTGTGCCCTTTTGGGGTCTTGGTTGGGAACCAAGGCTGTGCTTTTGGTCTCATCGGCAATCTTAAACTATTTGCTGATCTTTATGATCCCCATCGTAGTTATCGTTAGCCTCATCAAGAAAGATATCGGCAAAGAGAATAAGGCAATGAAATTCAAGCTGGGTTATCGTATTTTGTTGGGATTGGTAGCAGGGCTTAGCATAGGGTTTTATGATGGATTTTTTGGCCCGGGGACAGGGACTTTTCTGATACTCTTCTATTCCATAGTCCTACACTACGATTTTGTCATGGCAAATGGCAATACAAAGGTGGTCAATCTGGCATCAAACATCGCTGCTGTTGTAGGTTTTGCGTATGCAGGTAAGATTTACTTTCCATTGGCAATTCCCGCAGCTATCTGTGGGATCGGTGGGAACATCATCGGTGCAAAACTGGTGATCCTAAAAGGAAACAAGATCATCCGAAAGATCTTTTTTCTTGCGTTGGGCTTGTTGTTTATGAGGATTCTTTACAATATTCTGAGCCCAAGTTTTTAATGATGACTTTGCGGACTAGGTTCTACGGCTAGTAGCTCTCCAGTATGCTGAGGATAGCAAGATAAGAGAACCGTATTTACGGATGACACATAGTTTTGGACGATATCAATATCTCCTGCTAAATTTGAGCCACTAAAACCGCTAAAATCCTCCTCGGATATTGAAGCTGTATAAGCAAGCAGTATTTTGCTTGCCAGAGGGGCATAGCTCCAATGCCAATACTCGTTTTTGTGTCCTTTATCCCTGCCTGGGTTGTATGCTTGAAAAAATCCGTACTTAGGGGCGTTTTCGGTTAACCAATTGAAGTATCTCTTGCCCGTTTGGGACTTCCCAAAGGAGTTGCTAACACTACAAAAGTCAATATCTGTGCCCCAATGGTGTCTTGAAGAACCCGGCATTGCGCTATAGTTAAGCACGGACTTGATATGTTGGTACTTCTGACTTGGTGATAGAGCGTGGTAGTTAGAAACACCTCTTTGTGCCAGTTTGCGATTCCAGATTTGTCTTTGGAGATCGAAACTACGGAAAGCAGATATTACATAGAGGTTGATATTGTCCCTTTTTGCTGCATCAAGCAAGGCAATCAAGGGGGCATATACATCTCTATGCACAAACATGCGGTTATGTGTATTGTATCTGTCCAAACGACAGAAGTCATCCCTTGTACTTGGGTCTATCATGCCCAAAAGGAGTTCTTTGTCAAAGTCGTGAAAGTGCTCATAGCGATTTTGATCCTGCTCCTTTGCATCAATTGATGCAGACGATGCCAAGCAAGGAAATATGAGGGGAAGGATCAATATCAGAAGACAGAGGTATGCTACTTTCATAGTAGCTTGGTTCCTTTAGCAGAAAAGGCATTGATGCCAAGGCTCGAAAACTGACTGGAATTGTATTTGGGAATAGCAGCAGCTGCGACCATTGCAGCATTGTCCATGCAGAGCTTGAGAGAAGGATAAAAGACGGATATTTGAAACTTCTGGGCTTTGGCACTGAGCTGTTCACGTAGTCCGCTGTTTGCTGCTACCCCTCCAGCAATAAGAATGGTCTTGAGCTGCCGAGCTTTGGCATAGCGAATAGATTTTGAGATCAGAGGGTCGATTATAGCTTGTTGGATCGATGCCGCCAAATCCGCTTTATGTGATTCAATGAAGGTGCTATCTTTGTCGCTGAGATAAGTCAAAATGGCTGTTTTTAAACCACTATAGCTAAAGTCGAAATTATCCTTTTGATTTAGAGCACGAGGAAAGTGGTAAAAATCTGCTGCTCCCAATTTTGCTAGCTTGTCTATGAAGGGTCCCCCGGGGAAACCTAAGCCAAGCAGTTTAGCTGTCTTATCAAAAGTCTCTCCAGCGGCATCATCCAAAGTTTTGCTTACGATTTCAAAGCTCGTTTCACTATGAAAATGGACAAGTTCTGTATGCCCACCGGAAACCACCAAAGCCAAAAACGGTGGTTTTATCTGAGGGCGTTCCAGCAGATTGGAAAAGATATGGGAGAGCATATGATTCACTGCAATGAGTGGAATCCCCAAGCTCCAAGCTAAACTTTTGGCAAATGCAAGACCAACGATCAACGAGCCTATCAAACCAGGATTGATAGCTACTGCTATAGCGGATATCTCACTAATGGAAACATCAGCCTTGAGCAAAGCCGCACGGGTTAAATGGTATATGTTTTTCATGTGTAATCTTGAAGCCAGTTCTGGTAATACCCCACCAAATTCAAGGTGGTTGGGTTGGGAAGAGATGAGATTAGCAAGAATGGAATAATCTGTATCAACAACGGCTACTGAGGTATCATCACAAGATGATTCGAATGCTAAGATGAGCTTTTTTTTCATTCCTTTAAAAGATACACCTTTGCCGGTGTAATGTCCATTAACATTACGTTATCCGGGGCTTTTACGTTTACTTGAAATGCGCCTTCCGCATCTGGCTCTCCAGATACAGAAGCGCTGATCATATCCGCTCTAACACTTTGGAGCTCGGATGATGAACCTTTGAGAATCACAGTTACACGAGGTGGGATAAGCTTATAATGCTTATCTGTACGGATGATGATATTGGCAAAAACCTTGCTCGAACTTTCTTCGTCGATTATGGTAACCTTTATTGACTGGTCTGAAATTGAGATATCGTCATCAGGTATGATGAGGTCGATCTTAAACTCGTCTTGATTCAAGAGGTTTTTGCTAATTTTGTGAGTAGAGATGGAGCCGATTTTTTGGATTTTATTCTTAGGTCCAAATACTTGGATCTTTTCTGGGAAGATACGGTGTTCTTTGCCATCAAAGAGATTCTTGGTGGCGGTATCAGTGAAACTGAGTGCAACAGGCACACTCTTCCGGTGAAAAACATCGCTACGAATCATCAGTTCCTTGTCTTCAACCGGACCTAGTAGGTCGATATCGAGATTTTCTGGCATGATGATGTTGTAATCATTTACAGACAATGTAGATAAGCCTGGTCGGATATTTCTTGCATCTAGCTCGATTCGAGCTTTGTGCAAATACAGCTTTACAATGTCTATCCCACGTCCTTTTACGACAAAGGGGATTTTGTTTGGGAGATTATCGTAGGTAAGGTTTTGGGGGATGTTAATCAGGCTTACGGGAAGCTGGACGGTGCTCTTGTGTTCTGAAAAAAGCACGTTTTGAAACCAAATGAAGAGGGTTAGACACAAGGCAAGCAATTTAAGTGAGAGGTTTTCTTTCAGCATCTTAGAATTCAGATTCGTTGGGTTTTACTCCCAAGGCTTTCAACTTCTTGTACAGCGTGGTACGTTCTACACCGATTTTTACAGCAGTAGTGCAGACGTTCCATTGATTTTCGGAGAGAGCTTTGATGAGGTAATCTCGTTCAAACTGATATAGGCTTTCTTTGAGGGTGGGGATGTGGAAATAGCGATCGGAATTAAATCCGTGGCTACCAAATGAATGGTTTCGTTTTTGATTCAAGTGCCGGATGAGAACCTTATTGTCAATGGTTTTCTCATTGATGGTAATGAACTTGCAAAAATTACGCAGTTCTCTTACATTGCCGGGCCAGTCATAACTTAGCAGTGCATCCCGCAATTGATTGAGGTCTGTGTTGTCGAGAATCCCATACTGAGAGGAGTAGTTCGAAAAGAAATAATTGACGAGTAAAATTATGTCATCTCCTCTGTCCTTTAGTGAAGGTAGCTCTACGACGTTGCCTTCGATGCGGTAAAAGAGGTCTTTGCGAAACACCTGAGGATCGGATAGATGGCTATGATTGGCATTGGATGCAAAAATGAGCCTCGTATTGACTTTCTTGAGGTTGCCGCCAACCACTTGGATTTCCTTGTTTTCGATAGCTCTTAAGATTTTTGCCTGTGCTTGCAGAGAGAGATTTGTCACTTCATCAAGAAATAGCACCCCATCCTTGCAGTCATCAAAGAAGCCGGATTTGTTTCTTTCCGCACTGGTAAAGGCTCCTTTCACATGCCCAAAGAGTTCAGATTCGATCAAGCTCTCGGTCAAGGCACTGCAATTTACGGTGTGAAAGGGTTTACCAAAGCGCTTGGAATTGAGATAATAATAATTTGCTGCTACTTCTTTTCCGGTACCGGTCTCACCGATGAGAAAGAGGTCTTCATCGGCAGTGGCGAGACTGATTATTTGCTTGCGCACCTTTTCAATCGCCGGACTATCCCCGATAAAGGGAAAACTCCGCGTAAACTGCTTCTTGAGATTGAGATACTCAATCTGCAATCCTATGTTCTCTTCTTCTTGACGCTTCAATCGGACAGCATTTTCGACGTTGAGCAGGAGCTGGTTGATATTGAAGCTGGAGCCTTTTTCGATAAAGTGATAGGCTCCCAATCTGCGTATTTCTTCTGTTTGCGAATTGTTAACCTCTCCGGAGACGACGATCACTTTGTAATTCAGATCCAGGTTGGAATTGATGTATTTTAGTACTTGAATACCATTTAGCCTACTTCCGACTAAATACACGTCCAAAAGTATTACGTCTGGCTTGAAGTCACGCAGCTCGACAAAAAAGCTATCGCTATTTATCGTATGCCTTACTTCATAATTTTTTCTAATCAGTAATGCTACAATCTGTTGAGCCAAAATCAGATCATCTTCGAGTATCAGAACTCTTGCCTTCATCAACTTACCTCATCCTTTCTTCAAGGTCTGCCAAAGCAGTAATAAAATAAATGTACGCTTGATCTGGAGAATCGTAGGGCGAGAAATATTTATGAACGTCTCCATCTTGGAAGTACTTTGTGCACATGTAATAGAAATGGTCTGAAGTGCTGAGCTTTCGGGCGATGTCCAAAAGCACTGGATCACCATGTTCTTTTACCTTGGGCAAAAGCTCATAGAAGGTCTCAATGGCATTCTTTTGCATATCATTTTCGACCCATGCAGAAAGGTCTCGTTCTTCATCCGCCCAAGAAACGGCATCTGGAAAGGATAATCCTTCCTGTTGATAATTGGCAAGAGTGCTACACTCCTTGGGAGTGGCAAAACCCAGATGCGAACGGTTTAAAACTTCGGAAGGGAAATGCTCCATAAATTTGAAGATACCTGTTTCTGCCCATTGGTGCTCTCCAAAGGTTTCATAATCCATAAATAGGTTAAGGAACTGATTTCTATTGCTCTTTTCAGCCAAGGTAAGCTGATCTATCCAATTGGTAAATTTCTCCACAGTTAGAGGAAACTCTGGCCAATCACGATTGGAAAAGCGGAAAGCAATATCGTCGGAGAGCTTATAGTATTTTAAAAGCAGATTGAGGTCTTTGGTATAGTTCTTATAGGCATAGAGAGGGCTTCTCCACTGTAAAATGCGATCCACGCCTTCGGTGATGATGGTTCTAAAACCCTCTATCTCGAAGATGAGGTCGGAAAGCCTATTTTGATAAATCAATTCTGTATTTCTAAAAGTCTCTGTAAAATAGCCAAATTCCTTTTGCATGAGGTCTCTATGCATTGCTACCTGATCCAAGAACTCATTGGTATCATACAAAAAACTAAGCGAATGGTAATAAGTTTCGCCGATCAATTCCACGCAACCTGTCTCCACCAATTTTTGGAAAGATTCCAGCACCTCAGGAGTATAGAGCTTAAACTGTTCAATGGCTACGCCGGTAATAGCATAGGCGATTTTGAATCTGCCTTCGTGTCTCTTGATCAGCTCGAGCAGTAAGGCATTGGTGGGAAGATAGCATTTGTCTGCTACTTTGCGCATTACCAAGCGGTTCAAACGATCATCAAACATGTTTTCCTTGCTACCAATATCGAGTACATTTAGGTGCCTTAGTCTGTATGGCTGATGAACTTGGAAGTAAAAAACGATGTTTAACATTAGAAACCTCCCTTGCTACTTTTCAAAGACTCCGAGATAACCGAGGCATAGAGTTGGCGGATCTTTTCAGCTGCCTCATCCCATTGAATGCGGTTAACCTCAATCATCCCTTGTGCTCCCATCTGTAGGCAAATATCAGGATTATCAATGAGATAACAGATCGTATCCACCATGCGTTCCACATCCCAAAAATCAACTTTATAGGCGTTATTCACCACTTCCGAGACACCCGATTGCTTTGATATAATTGCAGTTACGCCATAAGCCATAGCTTCCAGAGGAGCAATTCCAAAGGGTTCTGATACAGAGGGTAGCACATAGATATCAGAGGCTCGGAGGATGCGTTCCACTTGCTTACGATTGAGAAATCCCGTGAAGAGAAACTTGTTCTTGAGCCTGAGAGAGGCAGACTTTCTCAGGAGTTTTCTTGCCATATCTCCCGTACCTGCCATGATGAACTTTGCTTGAGGATGGCTCTGGAGTACCTTCTCTGCTACGTCGAGGTAATAGTCGGGTCCCTTTTGCAAGGTTATTCTGCCCAAAAAGACGATCGTCGGATCTTTGAAAATGCGAAGTTTCTCGCTATTCATATCTTCAGGAACACTGAATGCGTTGTGTATGATTCTGATCCTGCCTGTGTCAATGCGATAGCGGGACATGATCATTTGTGCAGTATATTGGGAAACGGCTATTACACGGTCGGCATAGGTCATGCCAGCGTGTTCTATCTTATGGATTCTCTCGTCTCCGGGACCTCCGGCTCTGTCAAACTCCGTGGCATGAATATGTACGATCAAGGGTTTCTTGGCAATCTTCTTTGCAACCATACCTGAGGGATAGCAAAGCCAATCGTGTGCATGGATAAGATCATAATCCAAAATTTTGGCAAAGCGTTCAGCGCGGATAGTATATTCTTGGACTTTCTTGATCAGGTCTTCATCGCCAATAAGGTTAAAGGATATTTCATCCCAAACGTTTCTCTCTTCCGTTGTTTGAGAGGTTGCTTGCCAAAACTCGCTTTGAAATTGCGAAATGTATGAAGTAATCTCATTTAACTGGAAATATGTTTCTGGCTTGTGAGTAACGCCGATAAAATCCAAGCGCTCTTGGACAGTCTGAAACTCATTTGTGATATACTCACTGTGCAAGATAGGATCAACGAAAATGGCAGGTAGTGTATCGACATCAGATTCCTTGCGCATGGGGAAATAAACCATTTCTTTGGTGGGCAAGACCAAATCAATCTTGATGCCTTGATTTAGCAGGGCTTTGACCATCCCATAACAAGCCATCCCCAAACCTCCACTGATCAGAGGAGGAAACTCCCATGTAAACATCAATATTTTCATAACGATGGCTCCTCATGGGCTGCTATAAAAGATTCGATGTTATACAGGGCTGCTACGCTCCAAGCCTGTGCGGGAGCCCCCTTGGGAAAGTGTGGTGAATCACCATCCCACACTTCAGCTACCGAGGCAATGTGCCCTCGCATAAAACTATTCCTAAAGCTTGAAACAAATTTACTCAGCTCTGTAGCGATCTCAGGGTCTGCTTTCACTCCGCGATGAAGCTTCAGATACAAGCCACAAAAGGCTCCCAAGAGCCAAGCCCAAACGCTGCCATTGTGATAAGCAAGGTCTCTATCTCTTTGAGTCCCATAATATTTCTTGCGAAATTTGGCATCCACTGGACTCAAACTACGGATGCCATAGAAAGTATAGAGCTCACGGTATGCACGGTCAAAGACCATCTGCATCTTGTCTTTGGAAACGATCTCCCAAGGTAAAGAGAGTGCAATCAAAGCATTGGGGCGGATTTCATGGATCGGAGTGTCGCCAATTAAACGATCAGCAAGATAATCCCCTGTCCAATATTTGTCAAAGACACCTTTGAGCCTAGTTGCTAAATCCAACAGCTCATGATGGGGCACAAAAGCATCCTTATTGGTGTGCGCAGCAAGACAACACATCTCCTGGTAGGAGCGTAAGGCATTATACCAGAGGGCATTGATTTCAATGGGTGCACCGTCTCTGGGCGTCACTGCTTTTCCATCAATTCTCACATCCATCCATGTAGCATGGGCAAAATCACTCTTTAGATCAATCAAGCCATCCTCTCTTATCCTAAAGGGGAAGGTGTTGTTGTGGAGGATGTTGAGTAAAATACCTTCACTAAGTGGAATTACTTCTTTCCAATACATAGCTTTAGCTTGCTTCTTGCCCAGTTTGTAGAGCAGTATCACATACCACAAAGTGGCATCGATAGTGTCATAGTTTTGTTGTCTGCCACTCTCATGCAGCATATTGGGGATCAAACCTTCACGAATATAGCGGCTATATTTACGTAAGACCCTTTCAACCATCTCATTGTCTTTATTGGTATGCAAGAGGGCGTTGAGTACAAACATCGTATCTCTGCCCCAAGCACCAAAATATGGATAACCTGCTACAATATCATCATTGGCGATAAAATCCCTCAGGGCAAATTCCAAGACCTGTAAATATTCGCGATACTTAAACAATACACTATCGTTATAATCAAGTTTACTCAGTAGGGTATCGTCCTTATCTGCTTCCAAAGGGAAATCAAAGGCTTTGGGGAGCGAGGCATAGCGTGCTTCGATCCCTGCGATTAGGTGTTGGGCATTGTCGATGGGACGATCGGAAAAAAGGACATAGTTTGATTTGCCCACTTTGAGGTCAAAACGAAGCTCAAAGAGCGTAATCTGATCACCAATGCCGGGGTACCCGCTCATTACTTCCCAAGGATAGTAAACGTTGTAATATACATATCGATTGTCATATACCTCACCAGATACGATGGCACCATAGATTTTGGAAGCCGTAGCAGGACGTTCCGCCTGAAAACTTACCACCTCATCTTTGGTAGAAATCCCAGTGTTGATCTGTTCCCAATCTAGAGACCCCGGTGCATTTATGCTATGATGATCCATCATAGTATATTTGGGATGCAACTCAAAGTGTAACTTATGGTGCCCCAAATTTGTGTATTTAACCAATACCGTATTGGAACCCTCATCCATCATCACTTCTTTGAGGATGAGGATGTCGTTTTGGTGGGGTAGAGCTGAATATAAAAATGCCGGATAAGGTCGGAGCCATGGCTTTACCAAATACAAAAATCCCTCAGGATGGATGCAATTGCTATAGTTATTGCTATCCAAATGAATGATCTCGCCACGCCACTCTACCTTTTCCTCCATTCCCGCCACCAAGTGTTTGCGTAAGAACTGCTTGTCGCTACTGATCAAGAGCCCATGATACTTGCGCTGATTGATCAGGTTTCCAGTGCCCAACGCATACCCACCTAAACGGTTTGTGAGTATCCACTCATGGTGATGGGTTTCCATGAAATAGTTGTTCATCCAACCCCCTTTAACATCAGATTTTACTGTGTGTTGATTTTTTTCAACCTCGCTTTAGCGTCAAGCATTTTTCCCCAAGACTTCTACGCTACAAGCATATAACATTGAAATAAAAAGAGATAGGAGCTTGTCGTAAAAGAAAGAAAAAAAAGTTCTTGCCAGATTAGCCTATCTGATTAAATTGGTTAGTGAATACTTACTAATGTATGCGAGGAACGATGGAACTTACGAAAAGACAATTGGATATGATTGATGCTGCGATTGACATCATAGCCAATAGAGGATACAAGGAGCTTACTACAAAAAATATCGCGCAACAGATGGGCATATCTGAAGCTGCACTATATCGGCATTATCCCAGTAAGCACGAGCTTATCTTGGCAGTGCTAAATTACTTTGAAGATATCTCACAGCGGGCAATATGTCAGATTGATCATGAGATTGTAAATCCACTAATGAAAGTACGCGAGTTTGTCCTTAATCGTTACCGACTTTTTGTAGAAAATCCGGATCTCGCCAAAGTACTATTTTCTGAAGAGCTCTTTAAAAACGACCCCCGTTATACCGAATACATGCAACGCATTATGCATAGGCACAAAGACGAGGTAGTGTCCAATCTCAAGCAAGCGATGGTAGGAGGAGATATCGATCACGAATATGATCTGATCTCTCTGTTTAGGATTGTGATCGGTTCCATGCGTTTTTTAGTAGCCCAATGGAATCTCACTGAGCATGGCTTTGATCTGGTCTTGGAAGGCGAAAGATTATGGAATACAATAGAAAAAATGATAAAGGAGCCAAAATGAAAAGGCAGATAATCAAGATTGATGAAGACAAGTGCAACGGCTGTGGACAATGCATCACCGGTTGCCACGAAGGTGCTTTGCAATTGATAGATGGCAAGGCAAGGTTGATAAGCGATTTGTTTTGTGACGGATTGGGAGCCTGCATCGGCACCTGTCCAGTAGAGGCTATCACTATTGAAGAGCGTGAAGCAGAGCCTTACAACGAAAGGATAGTAATCGAAAACATTGCCCGGCAAGGCGTAAACACTGTCAAAGCCCATCTTCATCATCTTAAATCTCACGGTGAAATGAATTTTTACAACCAAGCTTTGGATTATCTCAAGGAAGCGGGATATGACATGTGCCAATTCAAAGAAGACGAGGCTCCCGGTTGTGGCTGTGGAGGAGGAAATCCCAAAACAATCAGCAAAGCTCCTGCCCATAGCGAAGCCGGAAATCTCTCCACAGAGCTACGTCAATGGCCCGTGCAGCTTCACTTGATCAATCCTATGGCTGCCTACTTTGACAATGCAGAACTCCTCATCTCAGCAGACTGTGTGCCCTATGCCTATGCCGATTTTCATCGCAGATTTCTCAAAAACAAGATCGTCATTACCCTCTGCCCAAAGCTGGATAGAGACATTGACAGATATGTAGAAAAGCTGGCTGCCATCTTTAGCAACCACACCATCAAATCTGTAAACATCGTTAGGATGGAAGTCCCCTGCTGTGGAGGAACTGAGATGATTGTGCAAAAAGCTCTCGAACAAGCCGGCAAAATGCACTTTGTAAAGATTAATATCGTATCGATAGATGGCGATATCATCTAAGGGAGATGAGCATGGACTATAGCAAAGTTTCTACCACTACCCCCCTTTTGAACAAGGATGGACTGCTTGCCCACCGTCTTTATGATCATCCTGAAGCCCAGATCATCCACATGAGTTTGGAGCCCCTATCTGTAGTAAAACCTCATACTACTCCTGTAAATGTAGCCTTTTACATCCTCAGCGGAGTAGTGGAGATCGAAATCGGAGACGAGAGAAAACACTTTAGTGCCAATACCTTGGTGGAAAGCCCCAAGGATATACCTCATGCCATTTACAACAATGGAGATGAGATTGCCACCCTCTTAGTAATGAAATTACCAAAACCATAATGATACTCAAAAGGAGGAACTAATGAGTATGTTTTGTTACCAATGTCAAGAGACATCCCGCAATACGGGATGCACCATGCGCGGAGTATGCGGAAAGCCAGATACTCTGGCAAACATGATGGACTTATTGATTTATGCGTGCAGAGGCTTAGCCTGGGTTTCTGCCAAGTTAATTGACAAAGGTGTTTATTATCCAGAGGATAGCATCCACATTATGCAAGCCCTCTTTCGCACTATCACCAATGCCAATTTCAAAGAAGACCTGATCGCCGAGATCGTCTCTCAAACCCTTGAGCTAAAGGAAAAGCGCCGTGCCGAACTCAAGATCAAATGTGCTGAGAATGGCTCATGCTGTGCAGAGGGAGAAGTACCAGAAGCAGCGACACTCATCCTCTGTCCAGATCAGTATGCAGATTTTGCCACCAAAGTAGGCGTATTGAGCACAGAAAATGAAGATATCCGTTCCCTTCGTGAGACCATTACCTATGGTCTAAAAGGCATTGCTGCCTATGCGGATCATGCTGCTATGCTGGGATATACGGATGATGACTTAAACATATTTATGATGAGCGCTTTAGCTGCCACCATCGATGACAAACTGGGTGCTGATGAGCTGGTGGGCTTGGTGCTCAAGACTGGTGAGTATGCTGTTAAAACCATGGCTCTTTTGGACAAAGCCAATACCGAAACCTATGGACATCCCGAGCCTACAAAAGTCAAGCTGGGTGTAGGGACAAATCCCGGAATCCTCGTAAGCGGACACGATCTCAAAGACTTTGAAGAATTGCTCATCCAAAGCGAAGGCAAAGGCGTAGATATCTATACTCATAGTGAAATGCTGCCTGCCCATTACTATCCCGCCTTCAAAAAGTACAAACACTTTGTGGGCAATTATGGTTCTTCATGGTGGCATCAATTGGAAGACTTTGAAAACTTCAATGGCGCTATCCTCATGACCACCAATTGTATAGTTCCGCTCAGGAAAGAAAATACTTATTTGGATAGAATGTTCACTACTGGTATGGCTGGCTATCCCGGTGCAAAGCATATTGCAGACCGTCAAGATGGCAAAGCAAAAGACTTTTCTGGGCTTATCCAACGTGCTCTGCAATGTCCTGCTCCCAAAGAACTCGAAAATGGCGAAATCATTGGTGGATTTGCTCACCAGACAGTTTTGAGTGTTGCCGGTAAAGTCATAGAACTCATCCAGGCTGGCAAAATCAAACGCTTTGTCGTAATGGCAGGTTGTGATGGCAGAATGCCTTCCCGCAGATATTTCACAGAGATTGCAGAAGGATTTCCCCAAGATACGATTATCCTTACTGCTGGCTGTGCCAAATATCGCTATATCAAGCTCAATTTAGGAGATATCGATGGTATTCCCAGGGTCTTGGATGCAGGACAATGCAACGATTCATATTCTCTGGCAGTTATCGCGCTCAAGCTCAAAGAAGCTTTTGGTATGGAAGATGTAAACCAGCTTCCGCTGTCCTTTGACATTGCCTGGTATGAACAAAAAGCAGTTGCAGTTCTATTGGCATTATTGCACTTGGGCTTCAAAAACCTACGTCTTGGTCCCACACTACCCGGGTTCCTTTCTCCCAATGTAGCCAAAGTCATTATAGATACCTTTGGTCTCAAACAAACATCAGACGTTCAAAGTGACCTTGCTGCCATCGCAGAAGGAAAGTAACATTTCTTAGTACAGGCGGTCGCCGTACCGCCTTTTTTTAAATGGGCGCTTCATCGAGCGCCCGTACATTCACGGGTGTTGCGGCGGAGGCCCGTATCCTTCAAGCCGCAAACACAGCCTAAACAGCTCCTAAAAAAAGCCATTGCGACTTGACTTACTCTATCTAGATTCAGTAACAGTACATGCAACAATAGTTTACATGTCTATAAGATAGTCTCCAAAATGGCAACGAATCAGGATCACTATTGTTCGGTAGCTTTGCTTCGCTACGAAACCGGATCAGCGACGGGAAAAGGCAAAAATATCTTTGGTAAAGCCGATGTTTGCCAAGACTTTGAAGGATCGATCTTCATTCAATGCCCCCATTAGTTGTAGTGGACCAAAGATTGTTCTGTAGCCAATGCCGGCATAAGTGGTAAAGAAAATATCTTGATGCGGACTCCAGATATCACTATTGGCATGATTCAATCCCTGTAATCCGGTATCGACAAACAGGTTTCGGTTTGGATTAAAACGAAGTCCGATATCATAACGCTTATAGAATGGAGCGCTTACTTCGTATTTTCGATAGCCATAAAAGCCTTCGCTACCGCCCAGATAAAAGGGATCAAAACCAAGTTCATCGTTTTTATCAAAATTGGCTCCGTAACTGAAACGAAGCTTGATAGCAACACCATCGCCAACCGGAAAAAAGGTTTCAGAATCAAAGACGTACTTACCGTAGACGAGGTCATTTTTGGCGATGTTTCTTGAGAAAGTAAGCTTGGATAGTACTTTTGAGCCATTCATCGGAAAGTAGAAGTCATTAGTGCTTTCATGATATGCTTTGATCCCAGTACCGGTGACGGCAAAATCATCTTCCAAGGCATCAATATCGGCTATTTTGCGATACAATTTTGTGTAATAATGAAAGCCATAAGTTTCCAAGATTGCCTGATCAAAGAGCAGAAACCCCACACCACCGGTAGCACCGCTTTCCAAAGAGCCGATGCTATGTATGCGTTCATGGTTTTCATAAACATATAGAGTTTTCTCGTTGATGTATGGAAAAATGCGGTAGTAAACGCCAAAGCGTTCTCCGAAGTTTCGGACAAAGTCTATATTGAGTTCATTGCTGCCCCCAACGCGAGCTTCGGCAACCAGTCGAGAATCTCTGGAAAGATAATTGTTCAAAGAAAGTATTGTACCAACGGCTAAACCTTCGTCCGTGGAGTAGGCATTGCTAAGAGCGATACTGTTTCTGGTTTTTTCCCCTACGTGAATGGTGAGATGCCAGCCATTCTCGTTAGGTGTAAGAGTGGGGTAAAGATAATGAAAAAGCTGGAGATTCCAGGCTCTTTGAAAGCGATCTACCATTGTACCGAGAGCATAGCTATTGCCACTATGGATATCTAGATATTCTTTGATTTTTACGGAGCTGATATACTTGCTACCCTCAACACTGATGGAAGTGATATAAACTTTGTGTAAAGGCTCGGTTTTCAAAATGGGGGGGAGGGTATTGGATGTCTTTAAATTGTGCTTTTCAACTAGAGCTCGGATTTTTGCGATGTTTTCACGAGCATAAGTTTCACCTGCTAGAATAATCTGACTTATCTGACGGAAATTGGAGGAGGAGAAACCATCCAATAATGGGTCTAAAACCAGATCAGCTTCTGTGATTGACCTTGAGACATTGCGAGTAATACCGATGTTTAGTGTTTGGTCATATACTTGAAAGAAATTGTTCAGTTTATTGGCTGGTCTGAGTCCGGAACTGGTTTTCATGGCAATGCTGATTTCTGCACCCATGTCTATCAATTGCTCGACTGGAAGGTTGTTACTGATTCCGCCATCAATGTAGATCGAGTCTGCCAGTTCAAAGGGTTTTAAAATGCTGGGGATAGACATAGAGGCTCGAACGGCTTGCATCAAAGACCCCTGATCAAAGACTCGCATATTACCACTAATCAGATTTGTAGCAACACAACGGAAAGGAATGGGGAGCCGGTTAAAAGACTCTATGTGTGAAGTAGCGGCAAAAAGACGGAAAAGTTCGAGATTGATATTGTTTGCAGAGATCATGCCTTGGGGAATTCGAAAGCTCCCCTCTTCATCAATCTCAAAATGAACGTTTCCATACTCTGCCCAGCGTTTTTGTGCCAGATTCAAATCCCTTCTTGTGTAAGCGTCGGAAAAGAGTTCTTGCCAATCGATCATTAGTGCCAAAGCTTCCATTTCTGAAGCAGTATAGCCCATGGCATACATCGCTCCTACAATCGCCCCAATACTTGTTCCGGCGATGTAATCAGGATAGATGCCTTCTTCCTCTAGTACTTTGAGCATCCCGATCTGAGCAAAACCTCTGGCACCTCCACCGCTAAGGGCGATCCCGATTTTTTTTGCTGACAGGGAGATGGTAATCCAGAAAAGGATTACCATCCAAAGGAGTTTGCGCATGTGCAGATTAGAAAGTGTTCAACGTATCTGCATCCTGAGCAGAAGACTTTTTCTGATGAGTGTTTGAAGGATTTTCAAAAACAATCTCGATTCGTCCAAAGACGGCATTCGCCTCAACAGGAATCTTTGACTGCTGATTGTTCCCCAAAGCTTGATCCCTACTACCCATGGAGATGCTACTACCATCAGGTAGGATACAAGATCCAAATACAGCAGTAGTGTTAAAATCGAAAGCGAGATTGGCAGGAAGCTTTACTAAGGCATTGCCAAAGATAGCGTTAACTTCTATCGGCGGAGAATCCTGGTTCAAGTCTGTAAGATCAATCACACCGGATCCAAAGACTACAGAATGTTCTCTGTCGCTTCCGGTTTTTATTCCGGAGTGTGACCTAAATCCGCTCGAAGATCTGGTAAATGACGAAGAGCCAAAGAGTAGCTTGAGCCCAAAGAGGATGATAATAACGGCGATAAATATCTTCACTAAGGGAAAATTGATATTAAAGCCTCTCAATATTATTGAAGCACCGATCAGGATCAAGAGCACTCCCCAAAATAGATTTCCAAAAAAGATGTTCATCTTCACTGTGGTCTCCTTTTACGTTATTTGATCGCTGTGGACCATGATTTGTAGAGAGTAGTTAAATCGATATTGATGTCTTTATTGATAATGAGCTTTGTCTGTTCAGTAGTTGTTCCCAGATATTGATATGTCTGCTCAGACTCGCTCAGAATCTGTATTACACGCTGGTGATGTTCTTTTTTGGTGCTGATTACGATAGCCGAGTGTGATTCTCCAAAATAGGTAAAACTCTTTGGAGCTTGGTGATCAAACTCCAGTAGGCAGCCGATTTCTTTACCAAAGGTAGATTCGGCAAGAGCGACAGCTAAACCACCATCAGAACAATCGTGGGCAGATTGCAGCAGTTTTTCATCTGCTAATTTGAGCATAGTTTCATAGAGCTTTGCTTCTCTATCCAAATCTACACAAGGAGGATTGCCGGTGATCTTTCCATGTATAGTTTTAAGGTATTCAGATGCACCGATTTGGGTACAAAAATCTCCTAGCAAGATTACGATATCTCCGGCTTGTTTAAAGCTCTGGTCTATAACCTTGCTTTTGTCATCGATAATACCCAACATCCCAATAACTGGAGTGGGGAAGATGGCTCCCTGGGGATTTTCATTGTAAAATGAAACATTGCCTCCCGTTACAGGTGTGTCGAAAGCCCTGCATGCATCTCCCATGCCGCGAATTACTTCGGAAAAAGTCCAGTACACTTCGGGCTTGTATGGGTTGCCAAAATTGAGGCAATTTGTTATGGCAATTGGTTTTGCTCCGCAACAGATTACATTTCTGGCAGATTCCGCCACCGCAGCTTTGGCACCCTCGTAGGGATTAAGATAGCAATAGCGTCCATTGCAATCAGTGGATAGGGCAATGGCTTTTTTACTATCCTTGATACTGATCACCGCGGCATCGGAACCCGGTTCGATCAAGCTATTGATCTGTACCATGTGGTCATACTGTCTATAGATGCTTTGTTTTGATGCGATATTGGGAGAACCGAGAAGCTGGACCAATACATGATTGTAGTCTTTTGGTTCATTGAGGGATGAGCTATCAAAAGCTTGAACTTCCTCAATATAATCTGGCTTTTGCGTTTCTCTTGTGTAAACAGGAGCAGCACCACCCAAAACCAAACTTTCAGCGGGGATTTCTGCACATAAGATGCCATTGTCATAGACTCTTAACAATTTATCCGAAGTCACGGTTCCGATTGTGACAGCCTCCAAATCCCATTTATGAAAAATTTGTTGCACAGCATCGAAGTTATATGGCTCTACGATCAGCAACATTCTTTCTTGAGACTCGGATAGCATAACCTCATAAGCTGTCATTCCGCATTCTCTCTGCGGTACTTTGCGTACATCGATTTCTATGCCCACTTCGCCTTTACCAGCCATTTCGGAGCTGGAACAGGTGAGCCCTGCAGCGCCCATATCTTGAATGGCAACTACGAGACCTGAATGAATTACTTCGAGGGTAGCTTCTAACAAGAGCTTTTCCAAAAATGGATCACCTACTTGTACAGCAGTTCTCTTTTCTTCTGATTCCTCCGTGAGTTCCACTGATGCAAAGGTAGCTCCATGGATGCCATCCCTGCCAGTTTTTGAGCCGACATAGACAACAAGGTTGCCAATACCCTTGGCAGCGGATTTGGCAATCTGATCGTGCCTTAAAATCCCTGCTGCCATTGCATTGACCAAGGGATTGCCTTCGTAGCTATCTTCAAAGTAAACTTCGCCACCCACAGTGGGTACACCAAAGCAATTTCCATAATCGGCAATGCCATCGACAACGCCATGCATCAGATGTTTTACCAATGGGTTATCTGGATTGCCAAAGCGTAAGGAATCCAAAACTGCGATGGGTTTTGCCCCCATGGTAAAGATATCGCGGAGGATTCCTCCCACTCCTGTAGCAGCTCCATGATAAGGCTCCACAGCAGAGGGATGATTGTGACTTTCGATTTTGAAGCAAATAGCCAATCCATCCCCAATATCGACTACTCCGGCATTTTCGTCTCCAGCCTTGGCAAGCATATACTTACCATCGCGAGGAAGGGTTTTGAGCAATTTGATGGAGTTTTTATAACTGGCATGCTCAGACCACATGACAGAAAAAATTCCCAATTCAACCCAAGTGGGTTCCCTTTGTAGTATATCCTTGATATAGGCATACTCGTCTGCCGAAATTCCGTGTTCTTCCAATAGTTTGGGGGTGATGGAAAATTCTGTCATGATCTATCCTTGGTAAATTGTATCTTGTTTGATTTTGCCTATTAGGCGCTTTAAGCGGTCTTCGATGATCTCATAGGTTTTACGATAGGAGTCAACATCTGTACCATAGGGGTCTTCAACGTCTCCGCTTTCTCCTACTATCTCATTGAGTGTAAATATCTTATGTGTAGATGCAGGTGTATTTTGTCTCAAGAAATCCCTTTGCCGTTCTTCCATTGTCAGTATCAGCCAGCTATTGCTTACTAGCTGGGGGCTAATCTGTTGCGAGAGGTGTATCTGGGCTTCGCTAATGCCATGTTCCAAAAGAAGTTGTAGCGAATTTACCGATATCATGTTTCCACTTTCCATCAAACCCGATGAATCGCCAATGATATTGATTTTCTCTTTCTTGACAAGGTGGTTAAAGAGATACTCGGCTATTGGAGAACGACAGATATTGGCAGTGCAAACAAACATTACCACAGGTGTTTCAAAGGATTTCTTTACTTCATAAAAGGGGATTGAACCTTCTCTGAGACATTTGATTTCATCTTTAGCATTGCTTGTCGATGCTGGGATGTATTCGATTACCGTAGAGGGATTAGCCAAAGGAGGGACTTCTTTGGGGTTGGGAATGATCCCAAGGTCAAACCACTTTTCATGATTTTTACGGATGCGAGTATAATCGTTTTCCGGCGGTAAGCCACTGATGTTTATACTTGTGCTGATAAATGGTTCACCCCCAAGATCGATGATGGCTCTTAACATAGGGTCTGAAGGCACCCGGAAGGCTACTTTTCCTTCTTGAGCTATGTGTTCAAAACGCGGGTCTGTACATGGGATTACAATCGTCAGATTTCCTGGCCAATACTGCTCTAGGAGCTTGTTGAGTCTTTCCGGTATCATTATCTCATTGTTAATAAACCAATTGATATCGCATACTAAGGCAATCAGCCCCATCCTGTCACTGCGCAATTTCTGTTCTTGAATTCGCTTTATTGCCTGTTTATCAGACAATTTACAGCCTATGCCATAGATATGTCCGGTATGATGCAGCAGGGTTGCTCCGGCTGTGAGTTCCATTTCAACTATCTTTTTTAGTTTGGACATACTCGGTTCGATATAAAGTTTCACCTATACTCCTCTATGTTTACTCTAAGTAATTCAGTGGGTTGACGGCTTTTCCATCTTTGCGTAGCTCAAATCTGAGGGATGGCTCGCTTGCCGATCCACTCATGCCCGAACGGGCTATGGTCTGTCCTTTTTTTACTTTATTGCCTTTTGCTACAATGAGTTCACTGTTGTACGCATAAACCGAGAAAAAGCCATTTTTATGGTCAATGATGATCAACCTGCCCTGTCCGCCATAGCGTTCTGAGAATACTACCTCACCATCATCGACAGCTTTCACGGCAGTGCCTTCTGGCACGGCAATATCGATACCGTTGCTTACGACGCTGGTTCCATAGCTGCGGGTTTCTTCACCAAAAGACCGGATTACTTTGCCTCTAAGGGGCCAAGGGATTTTGCGAGTACTAAATTGGTAGGAGGAGGGTTCTTTGCCTGCCGCTGCTGATAGTCTCACGATCAAGGATTCGAGAGCTGCTGCATCGGAACGCAATTTGGCAATCTGCGCTTGGAGCTTCTGCTGCTCTTGACTGAGTTTTTGATCCTGAGTCCTGAGATTCTTGATTTTCTTGTCGTAAGTTATACTCTTGGTTTTCTCGATTCTCAAGTGGCGGGTTACCTTGCCAAACTCACTACGTTTCTTTTCGTAATCATGCACCAGCATTACCTTAAAACCGGAGAGAACATCTTGATTGCGATCGATATTTTCGATCAAAGAGGCGAGGATATTTTTTTGTGCCTGTGCTTGTGCTTTTAGCTGCTTATGGTTTCGTAATCTTATAAGATGGTTGAGGCTACTATTGGTTTGAGCATCAAGGCGGGAAAGGTTGCTATTCACAGTTTCTATTCTGCGGTTTACTGCGGAGACGGAATCCCTGATAATCGCTTCCGACATGGACAGTTTCTTTAGTTCAGCATCGGTTCTTTGCTTTAGATTCGCAGTTCGATTTAGCTCGGTTTGTGTCTGCTTCTTTTTGTTCTCGGTCTGTTTGACCTCTGTTTGAGCGCTTTCAAGCTGTTGTTCAAGCTGGCGTAGTTGTTTTACTTTATCATCCAAATCGTCTGCCCATAGGCAATGCATGGATACTATCAAAGCAAAGATCAAGCTTAATCTGCGCATGCTACATCCTCATATTTATTCAAGTATCAAAGCAGAAAAAGAGCCTCCAAATGTCAAACAAAAAAAACCAGTGTCGATTCCTACTTGACAAAAAGAGCCTCCAAGATTGCTTGGAATCGCCGGGTGCAGTGCAATGGTTAGTTGTGAACCATGTCAGATCAGGAATGAAGCAGCATTAAGCAATGCCAACCATGTGTCGCTGTTTGCCCGGCTTTTTTTATGTTTGGGTACAAAAAATGCATTCACCAGTTCTGAAGGAACATCATAAGAGGTTTTATCATGAAAACTATTATTGTGGCGCTGCTATTGAGCTTTTTAGTTTCCAGCCTACCTGCTATAAGTGCAAAGGTAGAAAGCTGGAACATTGAATCTGATCTAAAAACCCTGTCTGCAATGGGTTTCAGTATTGACTATGTTAACAAAGGAACCAATACTCTGGTTCTTGACCTCCGTAGTGATACTGAGCTTAGAAGGCTACAAAGCTTGGGATTCAAACTGGAAGTTTTACCAGATGAAACCAAACAAAATGCTGTGTTTTACGAATCTTATGCAGAGCGAAATGGGGATAGCAGAGCATACTATACTTATGATCAATACCTACAGTTTATGCAACAAACTGCTCTCGCATATCCATCCATTTGTACTTTGGTGCAAATTGGTACATCTATGCAAAATAGACCTATCGTTTTTTTGAAGATTTCGGACAACGTTGCCAGTGAAGAATTTGAACCGGAATTTATGTATATTTCTTCCATTCATGGGGATGAGGTTGTAGGATATGATTTGCTTATCAGAATGATACAGCTCCTCACCAGCCAGTATGGAAGCAATCCGCGGATCACCGATATTATCAACAACACCGAGTTATGGATATCTCCTATGGTCAATCCTGATGGTTTTGCCCTGCAACAGCGATACAATGCAGCGGGAATAGATTTGAATAGAAACTTTCCGATGCCAACTGGCGTGCAGCACCCAGATGGAAATGATTGGGCACATGAAAATGTATTGCTG
>Ga0209835_1000437_pt1 | contig 27849 bp, 29 predicted proteins | sample LakKivwa52mmetaG_FD_184138 | JGI IMG/M metagenome (GOLD analysis project Ga0209835, IMG submission 184138) | Anoxic lake water microbial communities from Lake Kivu, Rwanda to study Microbial Dark Matter (Phase II) - Lake Kivu water 52m metaG... | ecosystem: Environmental > Aquatic > Freshwater >... | reverse complement strand
AAAATACTGATGAATTCTTGAATCTTCGGTCAATTCCGGATGGAATGCGGTCACCAGCATGTTCTTTTGCTTTGCAGCAACGATTCGTCCGTTTACCTTCGCCAAAATTTCGACATGATCAGCGGCTCGGTCAATGTACGGTGCACGGATGAAAACGGCAGGAAATGGTTGTTTGAAACTATCGAAGGATAAATCCGTTGAAAAACTTCCAAGTTGCTTTCCATATGCGTTTCTCAAAACGTCGATATCCATAAGAGGCAGATGGACAACGTCCGATCCAACCAACTTTTTCGCGATTAAAATCATTCCTGCGCATGTCCCCCAAACGCAAAGACCCTTTTGAATCGCCTCCATCATCGGATTCACCAAATGGAATTCTCGAATCAACTTTCCGATTGCGGTGGATTCCCCACCAGGAATAATCAACCCATCAAGATTTTCGATGTCCTTCGCATAGCGGACTTCTTTGGTTTCTACTCCAAGTGTTTTTAAAATTCGAATGTGCTCAATGAAAGCTCCTTGCATCGCAAGAACGCCAATGATCATATTACCATCCTCTTCCAGCAAGTTTGTTTTTATCATCCATCGACGAAACAGCGATACCGCTCATGGCTTCTCCGAGGCCTTCCGAAATTTCCGCTAGTTTTGCTGCATCCTTATAGTATGTTACGGCTTCTACAATTGCTTTCGCGCGCTTTTTCGGGTCGCCCGATTTGAATATTCCACTACCGACAAACACACCATCGCATCCGAGTTGCATCATCAATGCAGCGTCGGCCGGAGTTGCGATTCCCCCTGCTGCGAAATTGACAACGGGAAGTTTTTCGTTTTGGTGGACATATCGGACCAACTCATAAGGGGCGTTCATTTCTTTGGCTGCGTCCATCAGTTCTTCTTCCTTGAGTGCAACAATTTTGCGAATCTCCGAAGTGACTGTTCTCATGTGTCTGACCGCCTCAACAACATCTCCCGTTCCGGCTTCTCCCTTGGTCCGAATCATTGCGGCACCTTCGCCAATGCGTCTCAACGCTTCTCCAAGATTTCGAGCTCCACACACGAAGGGAACCATGAATTTGGACTTGTCAATGTGATACATATTGTCTGCAGGGGTTAAAACTTCGCTTTCATCAATATAGTCCACCTGTAATGCTTCCAAAATTTGGGCTTCGACAAAATGACCAATTCGCACCTTTGCCATCACGGGAATCGAAACCGAGGCTTGGATTTCCTTGATCATCTTTGGGTCCGACATACGGGCGACTCCCCCGTCTCTGCGAATATCTGCAGGAACACGTTCTAAGGCCATCACAGCACAAGCCCCCGCCTCTTCTGCGATTCTCGCCTCTTCGACACTGGTGACGTCCATGATGACGCCTCCCTTGAACATCTGAGCTAAATTTTTGTTGATTTCATACCGTTTATTCATAATTGACTACCTCCGTTTGGATACCTATTTTCCATTGGATAACCGATATCACCGTATTGTATATTATAAACCAAATCGCTCATTTTTTCAATCATTTTGTCAACATTTCACACGCGCGCAAAGCAATCAAAAAACAGGGATGACTTCCCTGTTTTTCTTTGACTTTATTTTTTGGGGATGCTCGGAAAGAAAATGCTTGTTTTTTTCGCATATTCTTGGAACTCTGGATTATTTTTGTATTTTTTTTCAAGCAATGGAACACCTGATACAAACACCAACAAATATGTAATGACAACAGGACTAATCAAACCGATGATTCCAACCTTTGTGGTGGAAAAAACACTAACCACAAAAATTGCCCACCACATGAGCGCCTCTCCAAAATAATTCGGATGTCTCGTATATTTCCATAATCCCGTCTTCATGATTTTGCCCTTGTTCGCCGGGTTTTTAATGAACGTACGAAGTTGTGCATCGCCAACCGCTTCAAAGAGAAAGCCAATCATCCAAAGAAACACACCAACGCCAATCATTACATACTGAGTCAATCCGAGGTTCGGGTTCGGATATTGGTTGGAAAGGATGATTGATGTCGAAATAACAAACATAAAAATGCCTTGACTGAAAAAAACATTGATGTACGCCTTCAAAGACGCCCACTTGGGTCCCCATTTTTTTCGCATGTCAACATAGCGAAAGTCCTCGGGTTTGTTCCAATTTCGAATCGAGATATGGAAAAACAACCGAATTCCCCAGATTGAAACCAAAATAGCCACAATGAACCCACCAATCGGGAAAACGCCCGTCTCGAGGAAAGAAAGAACGAGGGTGGCGATAGCGACCAAAACGAAACCAGGTCCCCAACCCATATCAACAATTGAATTGTTTCGTTTGATTTGCGCGATGATGAAGATAATGAAAAAATAGACCCATATGATTCCAGCTGCCCAAAAAAACAATTGATTCATCCCTTACTCCTCCCTACTTCGACACAAACGCGATGGCGACGGTTCCGATCCCTGCACTCATGGCGACAATCGGAGAAATGTCCATTTTGTAATTTGGTTTCATACCAATGATTTTTGTGAATATGTTCTCATAATGGTTCGCTCTCGAGATGGAGTTGGCATGAACAATCGCATATCGTTCAATCCCCTTTTCTTTCACCACGCGTTCAATGAGCTTCCTAATTTTTCGCGTGTTCCCCTTTAAACTGAAAGCTTTGTCTTGAATGATTCCCTTACCCTCCGAATCAATGGAAATGACCGGTTTCAAGTTAAGTATTTTTCCTACGATTCCCGTCACCTTGCTCACTCGTCCTGAACGCACCATGTACTTCAAGGTCTTGACACTGACGAGAATTTTCGTTCGGGATTTCAAGTTTTCAACAGTTTCAACGACCTCTTCAAAAGATTTTCCCTTAGCGATTTCCTCAGCAGCCATCATGACAAGCAATCCTTCGGCTCCTGAGTTTTGTTTTGAATCAATTATTTTGATTTTTTTGTTGCCTTCAATGATTTCCGCTGCTTTTTGGAACACGCTGTTCGTTCCGCTCATTTGTTTAGAAACCGTGATGGCGATCGCTTCGTCGTAATGGCTCATCAAAAATGAAAAGAAGTATTCCATGTTCTTCAAGTTTGGTTGTGCAGTGGTCGGATACACTTTCACCTCATCCATCATTCGGTAAAAACTATCCGAAGTGATTGTTAACTTGTCATAGTAATTGCTATCTTCGATCAACAAATTCATCGGAATAACATGAATTTGGTAATCATCGACAAACTCTTTCGGCAAATCCGCGATCGAATCGGTGATTAATGCGATTTTGTACTTTCGTGCATGGGCGACTTCGTATTGTTTTTTCATGTCATCCACTTTTTGCTGAACGATTTTTCCATACTTTCTCAACTCGAAAAAGAATTCTTGTGGTTTATTCGTGTGTATGTGCAACCGTACCTTGGCATCGTTTCCAGCAACGACCAACGAATCACCAAATTTCAAAAACGCAGTCTTTATTTGATCGGGATTCAAGTTTTCACCGCTGATTAAGGCTTCCGTGCAATATCGGTGATGAAGACTTTCTTCCCCGTGGTCGATGATGTCCGCAAGCACTTCCTCCGCTTTCGGTTTCATGATTTTGTCGACAATACCTGTCTTGATGAACTTGACAAATCCTTCAACAAAATGAACGAAACCCTTGGCACCCGCATCGACAACCGAGGCATCTTTCAAAACCTTGAGTTTCGCTGTTGTCTCCTTCAATGAAACCAACGCCACTTCGTAGGCGCGTTGGAGTATTTCAACGAAATCATGCATGGTTCCCCTCAAGTTGTAAATGGCATCCGCCCAATCCTTCATGACGGTGATCATCGTTCCTTCAATGGGGTTCGAAATTGCTCCATAGGCAAACGGAACCGCCCGCTTGACCGATTTTGCAAAATTTTCGATTGTAATTTCCTCTTCTTCCTCCATGCTCATCATCATTCCATTGATGTATTGGGCGAAAATAATCCCAGAATTGCCTCTTGCACCAATCAATGCCGCATCTGCGATGGAACGTAAGGTTTGTTTTGCAGAAGGTTGTACTTTGGATTCTTCAATAATCGAATTCATCATCGAGGCAAGATTGGTCCCCGTGTCTCCATCAGGAACCGGAAACACGTTGATATCATTTAATACCTTGCGTTGGCCGAGAACTTCATTCGCACCAGATAAGAATGAGTAATAGACTTTCTCACTGCTAAGTTTTGTTACACTCATAGCGTTCTCCTCCTTTATCAATTGAACAACTGCATGATGAAAAATGCCAAAGTGGCCGTTGACGCACTGACGAAAGTTCCCCATACCAAGTCGATGATTGTAATCTTAAGCGGCCAATTTTTCATTGTAGCCAAATTGGTCAGATCGTATGTCGCATACGTTATGAGTCCAAACAAGGCTCCTGCCCCAAGTGCATATGTCCAAAGATTTCTTTCCAAAGCAGGATTGACAACGAAGAAAACCATTCCAAAAATAAACAGCAAATAAAAGACAATCGCCGCAAACCAATTCGTATCGGGTTTCAACAATGTTCCGATTTCTTTTTGATATAGTTTTTTAGCAACGACAGCCAACCAAACAATATCGATGGCGAAAAAGACAATCACCGTGACAACATACATTCCTAACAAGTACCCCATAAAACACCTCCAACTTTTTTTATGATTATACCATACTCCACATCGCCGATGGTGAGATATGCAACAAAACTGTTCGTTACTTCCGAACGAAAGTTATCATCTTAACACCGTCGGTGAATAACACATGCAAATTCGCTTGTTTTGAAACAACCTCCAACGTTTTGAGCGAGAAAAATGACGTGTGTGTTCGATCTCGGATGTAATGCCATTTCAAAAAGTGTTCATCGTCGTTTTTGTGAAAATGCGTCATGACAGCCAAAATACCGTCTTTATTCAACAAATCATAAAACAATTTGAACGTTTCCAGTGGTTCCTCGATGTGTTCGATTACTTCCGTGCATACGATGATATCATACTTTCTTTTTTTGAATCCCTGATCGTTCGCAAAGTAAATGTCAAAAACATCAACAGAAAGATCGTATTTTTTGATCAAAATTTCCGCCAAGGCCGCTTCGGGCCCGCTACCGAAATCCAATGCTGATTTTTTTCCGTTACGATACGGCATTACGGCGTTTTTGATGAACTTTTCAAGATACGACACATAGCGCGGATCATCCAACGTATTGTTGTGTAACCCATATCGCTTCATCTCTTCATCCGGGGTCATCTTGAACTCTTTATGCATCGAAATGAACTCGCAATTTGGGCAGTGTGAATATGCCGTTTTCACAATAGGTGCGAAAAAATCCCGCGTATCGTGGTCGCAAATCTTGCATTTCATGTTCATGACACCTACCTGTCAATTTTGTTCCTTTTGATAAAAAAGGTGCGATGGTTCGCACCTTTCGATCGAACCTCCATCCAAAAGAATGCGGAAGAACGTTGATCCTTTACCGTTTTTCCAAAACGGCGATTGTTTCGATGTTGGACGTTTGTGGAAACATATCAATTGGCTGCACATATCGGAGTTTGTAGCTCGATTGCAGATGATTGATATTTTTCGCCAAAGTTGATGGGTTGCATGATACATAGATGAGCTTCTTCACAGGGTGTTCTTGAAGATAATGAATGAACCGAATATCCAATCCGCTTCTTGGCGGATTGACGATGAACACATCCGTTTTGAACCCTTCTTTGTGCCAGCGATCCAAGTGTGGAAGCAAATTTCCTGTATGGAATGTTGCGTTTTTAACCCCATTCCGAATGGCCGTTTCCCTTGCACTTTCAATCGACTCTTTGTTGGTGTCGATTCCGCGAACTTCTTTAGCTGATTTGCTCAACCATAGTCCGATCGCACCCACTCCACAATATCCATCAACAACATTTTCTTTTCCGGATAACGCAGCTCCCTTTTTTACTTCGTCATAAAGCACCAAAGCTTGATCTGAATTTAATTGAAAAAAAGTGGTGGGTGACAAAGAAAATGAAATCTCTCCCAATTTGAAATCAACGGTTCGTTCGCCAGCAAGATAAACTGTTTCATTGCCAAAGATTTCGATCGACTTCGGATCGGAGTTGATGCTAATGAAAACGGAGACAACCGACTCAATTTTCAATAAATCACTGGCAATTCGCTTGGTTCTATTGTCTTCTTTGAACAAAACCAATGTTACTTGAACTTGATTGGTCGATGGATCCCCACGAACGATCAAATGTCGAAGAACCCCATCATTGACTTTTGGGTTATAGGCGATAATCTCGTGCTTTGTTAAAAATGCACGGATGTTCTCGGTTGCTTTTGAAATCAATTCGTTTTCTACGAGACATTTGTCGACATAAACAAGAAAATTCGATTGTTTTGCGTATAGACCCGTCACAATTTTTTCACCATTGAAACGAACGGGAAGTTGATTTTTGTTTCGATAAGACCATGGATTCGTCATTCCTATGGTTTCTCGCAACCCGGTTTTGCTTAAATCGCCTTCGTAATATTTCTCAAACGCTCGGAAAACCATATTTCTTTTTTCCTCGAGTTGCATCCGATAACTCATGTGTTGAATTTGACACCCCCCGCAACGATCATAAAACGGACAATCCGGGACGACTCGATCGGCTGAGGCTTTCTTTATTTTCTTAATCTTGCCTTTGGCGAATTTCTCAGAAACTTCGGTAATGAGGACTTCGATTTCTTCACCAGGAATGGCTCCATCGACGAAAACGGCCAACTTCTTATAATAGCCGATTCCCTCCCCATTGATTCCAAGTCGTTTTATCGACAACAATACTTCTTGATTGATGGACAGTTGATTATCATTCATAGCGTAACCACCTTTATATTTTTATTATACCATATCGACGGACTTTTTTCCACCTTTATCAAAGAAAATAACCGCCTCAACGGTTATTTCGCAAGTTGGGATTCTTGTTTGAAGATTTGTCGTTCTTTCTCATAATATACGTAGTAGAAAATGATTTCATTGAAAATAACGATTCCAAAAATGATGAGGCTGATGAAAAAAGTGAGGAAATGGCTTTTTTGGTGTGTGAAAACTGGAATCGGATCGGCGAAGAAACTCGTGAGTCCCTTCACTCCCAGTTGAATGGATTCGTTGCTTCCCCAAGTCAATACCGTTCCGTTTTTCGTCAATGCAACGACATGATTGGATCCGGTTGCGATTTTAATTACGTCGACAGCCATCGGATGATTGATTTGTGTGGGAGTCCATGTTTGCGTTTTCTCATAGCCTTTGCCCAACGCCCCAAACAGGTTTGAACCGAATGAATACATTTTTCCAGTGCTTCCCAAAGCAATCATCCCATTTTCGAATGCGGATACTTGATACACATACTCCATTTCGTCCGATACAAGGGTTGGAAGAATTTTTTCATCCGTGGAAGTAACTCCAAGACGCCCATCCGCAGGATTTCCGAATGCAATCATCCTTCCAAGATTGGTCACTCCGACGGTGAAGTCGTTTCCCAACCCGATGTACGTCGCGAACTGAAATTCCGTATTCGATGCTGTAACCTTTTTCAAGGTGTCCGAAGATGGGAACTGATCGCTGCTTTTTCCCAACTGGTTTTTTGAGTTGTCCCCCAACATCCATAGATGACCAAACGTATCAATCAGCGCTGTGGTTGCATCAGAAAGATAGACAGATTTAATTGCAAGGATTCCTGTGTCGATTAAGACGGGACTTCGAGTCATGCCGACCACTGTACCAAGTTCGCCATGGTGGTTCGTACCCCATCCGTATGCTCTGCCGGACGCAACTACTGCAATCACATGGTGTGAACTTGCTGCTAAATCAGATATCGTCTCTCCATTGAAAAAAACCGAATCCACTTTTTTTGGTTTTTCAATTGGCGTGTTGTCAAGAGCAATCAAAATGCCGTGATTTTCAGGATCCTCCCCCCAACGATACAAAGATCCTTTTGTCGTGATGACAAAAACGGCGTTTTGGCTGAACACGATTTTGCTAGGATTTTCCCCAGCAAAATCATTTTTGGTGTAATGTTTCATCAACGACCCGTTTCCAAAAAGAAACACGTTTCCCCTGTCATCAATCAGGCCGGTTGAATCATATCCCGCGAAAACGTCCAAAATCTTTCCCATTCGCATTCCGGATTCTACATTTGATAAAACCCCAACAAAAATCAAAAGGGTTATGACAAGCAAAGAAATTTTAATTGTTTTCACATGCATACCCCTTCCTTGTTTCTTCGTTTCTATTATAATATATTCAAGCTGTTTAGTCCATTAAAAACAAAAAAAGAAGCCAAGGCTTCTTTCTTCACGAATTAGCGACTACGCGGTTGTTGTTGTTGTCTGCGCGCTTCGCGGCATGCTTTGCATCTGACCGGTGCACTTGCCAAACCTTTTTCCTTGTAGAAAGCTTGTTCGCCTTCTGTGAAAATGAATTCAGCTCCGCAGTCTCTGCATTTGATGGTAACATCCTTAGACATGTACATTCCCCTCCATTGATTTTTTTTTGAGAAAGTTTTTTAATTATTAATACTAACCGGTGATGACGATCGTGTACGACTTGTTCTGATGGGAAAGTACATAATTGTTAAAAAAGATTTATCTCACGGAGTATTATATCACACTCTGTCTTGATATGCAACACAAATCGACTGGGTTTGTTTCGAATGTAGCAAATCAATGTTGTGCTGTTTCTTCGGTCAACAATCTCTCAATTACGGTCTCAAGTTCAAAAATTCGCTTCTTCATTTTGCTAATTTCTTCCGCAGCGGCATTGCATGGAGATGTGATTTCCTTCATTGGGAAGTCGAGGGTTTTCTTGTTGAGAATGCGTGCAGGCACACCGACAACCGTTGAAAAATCAGGGGTGTCTTGAAGTACAACCGAACCCGCCCCGACTTTGCATCCTTCGCCGATTGTGATGTTTCCGAGGACTTTCGCTCCGGTGTAGATGATGGCATTATCCTTGACGGTCGGATGACGCTTGCCAGGAAAGTCGCTTGTTCCACCAAGCGTGACTCCTTGAAAGAGAGTCACATTGTTGCCAATCACTGTGGTTTCCCCGATGACGACTCCCATTCCGTGATCGATGAATGTGCCGGTTCCGATTTGCGCACCGGGATGAATCTCAATCCCAGTGAAAAAACGACTGATTTGACTTATCACTCGTGCGATAAACTTCAACCCAATCTTGTGAAAAACCCGTGCAATACGATATCCGATCAACGCATGGACCCCTTGATATGTCAATAAAATACTCAATCTTGATCCTGCTGCAGGATCTTTTTGTTTTGCGGCATTGATATCCGCTCTCAGTTTCTTAAACATGTTTTCCTCTTAAAAATCGAACAACGTCGTGGACAAGTATCGTTCTCCGGAATCCGGCAATATGACCACCATTCGTTTTCCTTTATTTTCCTTCCGTAGCGCTACGAGTTTGGCGGCATGGATTGCCGCACCGGATGATATACCGACAAAAACCCCTTCCAATTTTGCAATTTCTCTTGCTGCTTCGAATGCTTCGTCGTTTTCTACTTTGATGATTTCATCAATCATATCCATTCTAAGAACCGGTGGAATGAATCCAGCACCAATTCCTTGAATTTTATGTGCTCCGGGCTCTCCTCCACTCAAGACCGGCGAATCCGCAGGTTCGACTGCAATCACTTTGATTTCCGGATTGTGTCGTTTCAACACTTCTGCGACTCCGGTGATTGTTCCACCGGTTCCGACTCCCGCTATAAAAATATCAACATCTCCATCGGTATCGTTCAATATTTCAACTGCAGTCGTATTTCGATGAATGGCAGGGTTCGCAATGTTTTCAAATTGCATCGGCATGACATAATTCGGGTTTCTTGCCGCCATTTCATTCGCCAATCGAATGGCTCCTCTCATCCCTTCGGATGCCGGTGTTAAAATAACTTCCGCACCAAGTGCTTTCATCGTCATAACGCGTTCTTTGCTCATCGTTTCCGGCCCAATGATAAGCAACGGATAGCCCTTTGCCGCACACACGAACGCAAGTCCAATCCCTGTGTTCCCGCTTGAAGGTTCGAGGATGATGGAGTTTTTTCCAATGAGTCCCCGTGTCTCGACTTCCGATATCAACGCATATGCCAATCTATCCTTGACACTACTCAAAGGATTGAAGCATTCTATCTTGACAACCAATTCCGCTTTTAGCCCATATTTGTTTTCATATTTATGCAACCGAAGAAGCGGGGTGTTGCCGATCAACTCCGTATAATTATTCGCAATCTTCATCGTTTCACCTTCATCTCTTACGAATGTATTGTAGAACAATCTTCCTCTTTTCTCAAGTGTTGTGATAATGTTTTCGGATGAAAGTCACATTTTTTTTGCATTTTCTTTTTTGTTTTATTGCTAACAATGATATAATGAGAACGGTGATTTTGTATGTTTCATCTTAAAAAAATCTTTCCTTTCCTAATATTAAGTTCCTCCGTTTCCGGTATCATCCTGACGATGATTCGAGCCTTTTTGCCTGAAGGGGCAGGATGGGCAGGTTTTTTCGGGATGTTTGTTTTTTTCACCATTCAATCCAACCTTTTTGTCATTCTTTTCTACGGGAACCATCTTCTTTCATCTCGTATGAAAACAATCAATCGCCTTGGTTCGCCATTTTCAAGAGGAGCGATGACGCTTTACATTTCCTTTACTCTAATCATTTTTTCATCATTGTTGGAACCGATTTACAACCCTGAAGGCATATCCTTGGTGATTTCCATTCTTCTTCACTACGTTACACCGGTTTTGGTCTTGATTGATTGGGTCTTTCAAGAACGCAGAAAAACATATTCCTACAAGTTTCTATCGGGATGGGCCATTTACCCATCGATCTATGCGATTCTTGGATTGCTGCATGGGGCAATCACCCAATCATCCTACTATCCGTTCTTTGATGTCATGGAAATGGGTTGGTTGACGATTCCAGCATTTCTCTTGTTGATTTTTTGTTTTATTGTCATCGGTTTCCTCTTTGTGTTTTTAAACAAGAACCTCCCCGATCATAAAAAATGAAGACAGCCTTACTAGGCCGTCTTCTTCTTTTTGGAGAGAATCACTGATGTGAAAAACACAGAATAGATCAATATGGTGCCAAGAATCACCATCGTCAACAAATAGGGAACATACCCATGATTGGTTAGTATAAATTGAATCGGATTCCCATTTCCTGTTCGCAAAAACATGAAATCCGTAAGCAAATACAGATTAACCAATCCCACCACGAAGGCAACAACCGCCAAGCAACCGTAAGCGACAATTCCATCTTTGATTTTTGGAACATACTGTTTGGAGAAAACAAGATACAATGAAAAGAAAATCATGTTTCCATGGTAAAGAAAGCTGATGTATGGAAGAATGTCGTTCTCATAAGGAATCCAAAAATCGGCATTTCCGAGCACAGTTGTTGGCAATGCAAGAACCAAAAGTCCGCTCAACAAACCGATGGCGTATCCAAACGGTTTGACAAATTGGCTGATTCTACCGTTGCCAAAAGCGATTATCGGCATTGCATATAAGGAAAAACTACAAAGTTGCAATGGAAACATATAACTTGGCAAGCTTCCGCTTTGCCGCATGACATACATATACTTCCACAACTCCAATACAATCAATAATGAAGCGCTGATTTTGAGAGTCGTCTTGGGATTTTTTTTGTATTTCAAGGCAAGTATGAGTGATATAACGATCAATATCAAAATTGCCAACGTACCAACCAAATGTTTGGGGCCGAAAACGACGGGGGTCAATAGCATATTTTCATCTTCTTTCTCACGGAAGATTATATCAAAATTGAATGTGAAATGGCAAGAAAAAAATGAAAAAGCGTGTCGCCACGCTTTTTTTTATAACAATGCTTCGATGTCTGATTTCATTTTGATTGGAGATGTTTGAGGCGAATAACGCTGTATGACATTTCCTTGTCGATCAATCAAAAACTTGGTGAAATTCCATTTAATGGTTTCCCCCAATAATCCCTTTTTTTCCTTTTGAAGAAACTTGAATAAAGGATGTGCATCATCACCCAAAACATTCACTTTTGACAACATAGGAAAAGTTACCCCGTAGTTGATCTCACAAAAGGATAGGATTTCGGAATCTGAGCCGGGGTCTTGATTCATGAACTGATTACATGGAAATCCGAGAACGACAAGTCCTCTATCCTTGTATTCTTTATACAAATCTTCCAATTCCTTGAATTGTGGCGTGAAACCGCATTTGCTTGCCGTATTTACGATGATAACAACCTTCCCTTGGAACGTTTCCATTTCAATGTCGTTTCCACTCATATCCTTTACACGGAATGAATATATGCTCATCTTAAATCCCCCTTTTTTTAAATCATATCACAAAAAATGAATCGTGTCAAAATGGTTACATCTATTTTTGGCACACCGTGCAAAACCGAATTTTCCCTCCCAAATAGTTTTCAATTGTAATCTGACCACCACAATTTGGGCAATTGTTGTTAACATCGGACAGTTTCGAAACAAAACCACCGACTTTGCCATACAAGTCAAATTCTGAGTTGCGTCCCCCCTTTTTTATGATGTCCGATACGACACGGATGGTGGCTTCATACAATCGCTCAAGATCATGAACGGATAAAGATGAAATCTTTGCCTTTGGGTTTAGTTTCGTCTCAAAACAAACATCTTGAAATGTTCCATTTCCCAACCCTGGAATTCTTTGCTTGGTTGCCATCGTCTCCTTCAAGGATTTTTTTCCGTTCGGTTGACAGATTTTTTCATAAAAGTATGAATACGTGAAATCTTTAGAAAGAACATTCGCCCGATCGCAAGACCACTCATAATAGACATTGGCTTGTTTCATATCCGTTTTTTTTCCGAAAAAAACCCATCCGTACATGCCGATCCGTATGGATAACGCGGATTCATCCTCGAACACCAAGGCAAGTTGATGTTTTTCAGGAATCATTTCACATTTTTTATGATATCGGATTTGTACCCCCTCACCCAACACAATGGCTACTTCTTCTTGCAACATGATCTCAATCATTCCACCTTGGAATCGAGCATCGATGATCTTGTTTCGATTTAGAAGTTTCACGTGCTCATCAACCGGTTCGAAAAACCATGCATTTTTGTGCGGTGATTTTGCGACAATAACCTCTTTGATGATTTTTTCCAACAATGCTTCTTTGATTTGTTTCGCAAGAACTGCCGCTTCGCCAATTTCAATCATAGATTATACCTCCCCCACATTAAAATTATAGCACTTTTTCTCATAAAATCCAGATGATTTTGTTCTAAATAGAAATGTGTTGATTTTTACAATCGAATCGTTATAATATAATGTTGTGAACGGAGATGAAATCGATGGAGTCCATGCAAAACAATAAGAAGTCATTCAAGACCATTATCCACATCTTTTTCACAACCTTGTTCAAGGGCTTGAAAAACACGTTGAAAACATCATGGTTCTTGATTAAGATTATCATACCCGTCACATTTGTCGTGAAGTTGCTTCAGCACCTCGATCTTCTCAAACATCTTGTTTTTCTTTTCGAACCAATCATGCGTCTTGTTGGACTGCCCGGAGACGCCGCACTGGTCATCCTAACATCCAATTTCATCAACATTTATGCCGGATTGACCGTATTGTCAAACTTTTCGTTTTCCGCCAAGGAAATAACAATTCTTGCGATGATGATTTTATTCTCACATTCAATGCTTCTAGAAACAGCGGTCATCAAGGGTTTGGGTATTCCAAAATACAAACAAGTCATTCTTCGCGTGGGATCCTCTTTATTCGCGGGTTTTGCATTGAACCTTTTAATCGGATCGAGAATGGCTGAAACCGTTGTTGGTGTTGCTGCAGAATCTTCCCATTACGAACCCTTCTCGGTTCAAAGTTGGACGCTGTTCTTTTCGTGGGCGAGTAACTTTGGAATTGATTTTCTTCTTTCTTCATTCAATTCATTGAAAACAATGATTCTACTGATAGCCTATGTATTAGTCGGGATTGAGTTTTTGAAGGTCACAAAAATACTTGATCGTCTCAACCACATTTTGTTCCTAGGAACCCGGCATCTCGGAATATCCGAAAAAGCCACAACACCGTTGTTTGTCGGCATTTTCGTTGGAATTGTGTACGGCGCAGGAGCCATTCTCCTTAGTCACAAAGAAGGTGAAATGTCCAAAAGGGATGTGATATTGGTCTCATCGTTTTTGTGTTTATGTCACGCTTTGATTGAAGACACTTTGTTGTTTGGAAAAATGGGCGCGAATCTTTGGATCATTCTTTTCGGAAGACTCGGTTACTCAATCTTGTTTGTTTTCATGTTGAATCGAATTCTCTTGCACAACCAAAATAAACGTGTTCCCATCCAAACAAAAATAGATGCCTCTTAGCATCTATTTTTTTATCCAATGTCCTTTGAGCGAGGAAATTGGTTTGTGAAACCAGCGTATTCCATTCTTGAACTTATCGACATCGCCCGTGACTAGAATGTTCAATCTTCCTTTTTTTTGAAAATCCGCACGCATATTCATTTGATCAAGTTTTTCCATCAGCACCTCGCTCACTGCCTCCCCTCCATCAATCAAACGAGCGTGTGGAAAGCACTCTTGAATGTGTGGTTCAAACAAACTGAAATGTGTGCAGCCAAGCAATACGGTATCAATTCCGGAGTTCTTATACGGCAGAAGAATTCTTTGAACCGTTTGTTTTGTGCTTTGCGAATGCAAATCGCCATCTTCAATAATTTCAACGAATTGAGGAGCAGCCAAAGCGATGTATCTTGCGTTTCTTGATTCAAGATAATTTTGATAGATTCGTGAACGAATCGTTGCTGATGTTGCCAAAATCAAGATGTGATTTCTCTCAGATGCCTGATACGCACTTTTTGCGGTTGGATTCACAACACCTATAAAGCGGATGGATAGTCGCTCATTGAGAACCTTGCTGAATACTGTCGCCGTATTGCATGCGATGATGATGATTTTAACGCCTAATGTTTCAAGTTCGGTAGCAACGTTGATAACGATTTCTTCAATTTGTTCTGGCGTTTTTTCCCCATATGGGTTGTTTTTTGTATCTGCAATATACAAGATGTCTTCATTTGGGAAAAAATCCATGATTTTTTCAACCACCGTCAATCCTCCGACGCCCGAATCAAATACTCCAATCGGTCGGTTGTCACTCATGTTTCACCTCCAAAAAACACCTTGTCAATTTTCAACATTGCAATGCTAGCGATTAACAAATCAGCAGACCCACCAAAACTTAAATTTTTTTGGATTGCGAACTTGTGGAAATTGTTCACTTGCTCCTCATTTTCAGGATTCACGTTGTTCAAAATGGACAACGTTTCACGATAACTTTCAATCGATCCGGCACGTTTTAAAAAACACGTATCATCCGTTGATAAAATAATCTGAATAAGTAATTTTCTTAATGTTTTTGGACAGGTCGTCTCCTGTTCCTTCAAAAAAGAAACACCGTGCAAGACGGTAGGAAAACCCTTCATCGCTTCCCCTCTCACCCCTTCGATTCCGTACTTTTCACGAGCTGTTTTTCCAAACGTATCGATTGAACCATCAAAATCTTTTCTCACTTCGAAAGTCATTAAGCGAACATTTTCGAAAACCTTGGCAAAGTCCTCTTTGGAGGCAATTGCCCTTCCTGTTGCCATCAAAAACACCCCTAAAACAAAAATCAATCCCTTGTAACAATTGATGCCTTCCGTTGCTTCAAACATAGCTTTTTCCGCAACAACGCCCAATCGACGCCCTTGGCGAAAAAGCTCATCTAGTTTGTCATTTTCGTATCCGAGGTTAAAAAAGTCCGTGAAAAAAGGCAACAAAGCATTCTTTGCCTTGATCATCTTCTCATAATCCATATCCAGATGGCTTCCCTTTGATGTTTTTGTCACCAGTCCGAACTTGTCCTCCATGTCAAGCTCCATCATCATGGCTTGATCGACAATCCTATGAATTTGTTGTGAACAAAACAAGCGAATCGATTTTTCAACACAAGCAAGCAGTTCTTCCACTCGATGGGTTTGATTTCTCATGCACACGATCGCATCATTATTACAAAGGAAACAACCTCTTTGCCTAACTCCGATTGATTTTCTGGTCATGGATTGTTGTTCATCCACATGCAAGTCGAAATCGATGAAGCGTCCCAATGGGTGCGTTGATTCGATTTCAACCAATTTTTTCTTCAATTCCACGCGATTATCGTTTTGGAAACCAAAAATAACATAGGGGCCATCAAAACTATGGGCAAATTCTCGTGCAGTTGTTTTAACATTTCGAGCGATTTCCCCCTCGAATACTCGAACGAGCACCCCGGCTTCCTTGATGTTCTTATCGAATCCAGGAATGTTCGCTTTGACAAGGATTGCAGCACCCCCATGTTCTTTTTGAAAATTGAGCACATGTTTCCATCGACGTTCTCTATCTTCAAGAATTTTTTCGATTATCAAAAAGGATTCTCCCTTCCTTTGATGTCAAAAAACGGTATGTGGCAGGGGGGACCATCGCCTTGATTTTGTCAAATTGACCGTTTTTGGCAAGTTTTCGAACCAAGGATGCACTAACCACATCTTCATTTTGAGTCAACCTATCAACTATGACAAGTCGATCCCCGAGCATGGTCTTCATGGTCTTGTTGTATTCGTTGGTTACATAATCAAGAGGTTCATCTCCGACATAGCGTTTGTCGATATTGAAAACATCCATGAAGTAGCGCTTGAATATCGCAATGTCGACTTTCATGTGTTCAAGGGATGTTTGACTCATTTCCTTCATGAAATACGTGGGGAACGTGGCTGCGGAGATGATGTATTGTGTCGATGGAACAATGTGAACGTTTTTAATCTTTTCAGTCGCTTTCTTTAAAAGAGCGTGGCGAATCGAAAACGGAAAGAATGACTTGTCTTCTTCCACAAGAAAAATAATGACATGATCGTTTTCACTGGCGCATTTTTCGATCAAGTACATGTGTCCATTTGTGACCGGATTGCAGTTCATCACAATCGCAGCCTTTCTTCCGGATGAAAGATTCAGATCGGATTTGATTGTGTTCAAACGCTCTTCGATTGTAAAAACGTTGTTTTCCATCATGACGACTTGATCCGTCTCAACAACGATGGAGAAACTGAACCCAAGAAAAACGGACTTATTTTCAGGTGTTGTGAACAAGAAATACTTTGAGATTCTTTTTTCGCCTAACAATGCGATTAAATGGCTCAAAAGAACTCCGGTCAAATTTTTTCCCTTGTGCGCAGCATCCACGGCGATCATCTTTATCACATTTTCATAAATCGATCCCGTTGCAATCAACGCTTCGTTGTCATAAATACCAATCGTCCGGTCGACTTTTTCTTCAAATGAAAGTCCGTTGTTTTGGAGAAGAATGCGAGCATCTTCTCGCTCTTTTTCCGTACGGCAATCCACCAAACGATATTCCATCTCAATCTCTCCTTATCTTGAACAACGTGTCAATGATCGATCCATCTCGATACTTCACAAGACCAATCACTTGATCGCTTCGTTTTGGTTCTATCGGAACCCCTGTGATTTGGTGGGCCTTTTTCAACAAATCCTCAATCGGCACAATATTTAGCCTCGAGTGTTTCAGTTTCTCGATCAAGTCTGTCCGTTTTGGGTTGATGGCGATTCCTCGTTCCGTGACTATGCAGTCGACCGTTTCGCCCGGTGTCGTAACGGTTCGAACTGCTTTTTTCACCATTGCCATTCTGGATTTGACAAGGTTCGTCGTAATGATTGTCAACGATGCTCCGTATGCTGTATCACAATGACCGCCACTGCCTCCGATAATCCAACCGTTCGAATCGGTGGTCACATTGACATTAAAATCCAAATCAAACTCCGTAGCACCCAAGACGACAACATCCAAGTCGTTGACCACAGGAGATTCTTCCACTGGATTCCCGTATTTGGATGAAGTCATCGGAATGTGCGAACCATTTTTTTTATAAGACTCAACAGCTTCCAAGTCGAAACACTGGACATCGAACAATTTTTCAAACATTCCTCGTTGATGCATATCGACAAGAAAACCTGTAATACCACCGGATGCGAACGAACCCTTGATGTTCGCGGATTGCATCTTTTTCTTCACTTCTTCAGCAACAGCCAAACTTGTACCACCTGCTCCTGTTTGAAAACTCATCCCTTGCTTGATGAATCCCAGTTCATCGATCAAATTGGCAGCATCCTTGGCGATTTTGAGTTGAATGGGGTCTTTGGTTGGTCTTGTTGTTCCCGATAGGATTCCGTTTCGATCTCCAATTTGTGAAACGAGAACGATGTAGTCCACGTATTTTCCGTCGATTTCCACGTAGTTCAATTGTTCAACCAAGAAGTCCGTAACAACCACTTTCTTTTTTGCATATTTCAAGTCGGCAATCGCATAACCCAACGCTCCACACGCACTTGGTCCGTCAATGCCATTTCCATTACCGAAACGGTCACATGCTGGAAGGGCAATGAATGCAACATCAATTTCCAACTCTCCCGATTCGATCGCTCGCGGACGTCCTCCGTGGGAATCCATGATGAGTAGTCCTTTCATTTTCCCCAAGCTGATCGACTCTGCGACGGGACCGTTCAAATAATTGGTATGCATCTTGGTCACGGATCCATTTTCAATCAAATCGACCAAAGGGGCGTGGATTGGAAATATCGCGCTTGGCGCTAAGGTCATATCAAGCAAATTTCTCTTCTTAATTTCCGCCGCCACCATATTCAAAACAAAATCGCCGTTTCTTAAATGATGGTGAAACGATAATGTCATTCCGCTAACAATCGGAACGCGATCGAAAACCTCGGCAATCGAACCACAAAGTTTTTCCGTATTGGACGATATCACTTGGGGTATCGTCTTTCGCGACATTTGTTTTATCCTCTCGTTGGCTCCCCGATATGGCAAAAAGCCGATGTCCGGGATGAATCTATTCAAACTATTTTTCATAATCTTCACAAAACTCCCCATTTTTCGGCTTTTTCAATCAATTTATAGGCTCTATCAATTATTGGTTTGTCGATCATTTTCCCATCGACACTGAATGCTCCTTTGCCTGCATTTTTTGCTTCTTCATACGCCTGAATGACCTTTTTCGCATACTCAACTTCAACTTTTTCCGGACTGAATATGCGATTCACGGGATCGATTTGATTGGGGTGTATGCATGCTTTCGCGTTCATTCCCAACATTCTTGCCACTTTGCAATCCTTTTCCAAACCATCGTCATTTCGGGTATTCGTGAAGGGAGTGTCGATGGCATCGATTTTATGTGCTTTCGAAGCGATTACAACCGCGCTTCTTGCATAAAATATTTCCATCCCCTCTTCTGTTCTTGCCACTTCCATGTCTGTAGCCAAATCTTCCGCACCGAGAAGCAATCCATCCACTCGTGAAAAACTCGCGATTTCGTTCAATTCCCAAATAGCGGAAGCCGATTCGATGATTGGAATGATGCGAATGCGTTTCTTCATTTTGCGTTTTCTTTCATATTTCGACAATAAAAACGACAATTGGATGACTTTTTTAACCGATGCTTTTGGAAGCATTATGGTATCAATCTTGTCTGTTGCGATTTTTTCCAAATCCTTGGCTGAGAATGCTACATCCAAACTGTTTATTCGAATCACGACTTCAGTTTTCCCAAGCAAGTTGTTTTCCAAAAATGATTCGACTAAATTTCTCGCTGCATCTTTCTCTGGCAGCATCACCGCATCTTCCAAATCAAAAATAACGGAATCCGCCGAAAAAATATCTGCATTTTGCATCATGGCAGGTGAATTTCCAGGGATGAACAACAAACTTCTACGCATCCTGATCCTCCATTCTTTCAATGGCCGTGATGAGTCTTGCTCGAATGGCATAATCCAAAGCCCCTTTGTCGTTGCATTGTACCATTAGGTTTTTCACTCCCAATGATTTCAAAGTTTCTTCAATGACTTGGTGTATCTGGTGTCCAAATTGCTCCATCACGATGCTTTCAAGAACGATTTTTATTCCTTGATGTTCGGACACGGTAATGAAACAATCGTTGGACTCGAGGGTTCCCGCAGATGCCATTTTCATAAAGATCACCTATTTTCTTGAATTTGCCAACGCAATGACACGTTCCATTTCGTTCTTGACAATCATAAACCCTTCATCGACACCCATGCCCGGTTTTGCGATGCATTGATCGGCTTCGCATGCGATGGCAATGTTTGTCGTTGCTTGGGCAGAAATGTTGGTTTCGTTGCAGGTACCCCCACAATATGCGCCAATTCCCATTTTCTTGCAATAGAGAATGGCTTCTGCAACATTGTTGATTCCACCAAGATCCGGTGTCTTGATTTGAAGCATATGACCCGCCTTGTTGTCTGCAAAGTAAATAATGTCTTCCAAGGTGTTGCACCATTCGTCGGCTACCACTTCCACCCTGATTTTTTCCTCATCCAATCGCTTCCTAATATCTCTTAAAGCAAGCATGGTTCCTTCTCGGTCACCCGTGTCAATGGGTCCTTCAATCCGTAATTTGAAAGGTTTTGCAGCCTCTTCCAAAGTTCTCATGTATTCGACGATCGTTTCAATATCGTTATTGAAGGCAATTCCGAAAGTTCCATACACATCAATATGGAAAATAGGAGAATAGGACTTACGTGTGCGAAACTTGATCACACGCTCGGTCAACCATTTGATGTACCCGTGGAGGATTTCGCCATTGTACCCCAATTTTTCCTTGACGTTGTTAATCAAGGCATGGGGCATCACATCGACTTCCTTCAAAATCATTTTGTCCACATTCGAATAGCGATTATCACCGGATTGGGTGAAAATAGGCACCCGACGAAGCAGTAAATTCGTAGGGTTGTATTCATCCCGGATCACTTCCGCCATGGTCTTCTTTTTCTTCAACGCCACCGCTGAAAGCAAGGCTTGAGAAATTCCATACCGAATGGCCGTGTGCATCGCTTTCCCATCGAACATCAAACGGTCGTATTTCTCCGCCAACATCCGAAACTCGTTGATTTCTTCACCGATTAACAAAGGTTTGATGTTTTTATCAATAAAGGGAATATAGTCTTCTGCTAAAAACAATGGATCTCTCCCACCCGCTCCGGAGTATTGAACCGCAGCACAATCCCCCAAAGCGACATCGCCGCTGTCGAGAAGTAGTTGAATGGAGATCGCTTCCCCTGGCATCCGCACCTTTGAAAACCCGGGAGTCACGGGATAACCAACGTACATAAACCCGTCGTTGTTGACTCCTTTTTTTATGGCTTGCTGATCGTCAAAATAGAATCCCGTATAGGATTTTGTCAAAATCACATTCGTAATTTTCATTCTTTTCGTTAAACCTTTCTCTTGGGTCTTCCAATCAATTCCCCATTGCTAACCGCATAAATGTCATCAACAGTCATTTGAAATCCAATCGGGCGACCCTCCGATTTCGCTCTTTCTTCTAATTTTGATTTATGGTATTTTTTTATCTCGTCGTTCATAGCGACATTTCCGAACTCGAGTATCCGAACACATCCTTCATTATCTCGTGCAGGAAGAATTTTTCCCGCATTTTGTTTACTGGGTGCGAACGGCACATCGATTGCCCCCAATTCGAAGGCTTTGACAACTCCAACCGCCAAATCGTTTTTTCCCAAATCCAGTACCGCATCAATCAAACACGTCACTTCTTTTCGGATTTGAAGTTCTTCTTCATTAAGTTTGTCCGAAGGTGGGAATTTCTGGCTTTTTAGCAGCGATACGACCAATTTCGATGCACGGAGTCCGATACCGTTGACTTCTTTTGTTGGAACTCCGATGGACTCATACGGTGTTTTTGTAATCATTTTGGTCGCACCAGCGAGTGCAGCAACTGTTGATGCCAACGAGATCAATCCCGTAGCGGCAGCTTCATCTTGTGGGAATCCTCCCATCCATTGGTGGAACACGGTAGTAACAATCATATCATCATACCCGAAACGGGTCAAATACTCTTCGGTAAGGGATTGGAGCATGTGGATGGCAGCGACATCTTGAACGATGTTTCCGCATTGTCCATATCCCACGGTGATGTTCTTGACTCCTTGTTCGGCAGCGAGCAACGATTCCAAAATTCCAATCGTAATGGCAATCGATGGAGGAACCAATGTCCCGGTCAACGGCCCGAACGGTTCACGATTGATCGTCACGCCATGTTCCTCATAGTATCCCACCAGACGATCACAATATTGCCAATAGTAAATGGAATCCGCCAATGAAATATTCTTTGCGTATGGAATGTTGTAGGAGATTCCTCCCCCTTCATTCGATGTCCATCCCGCCGCATGGATGATTTCAGCGAGCAACCTTGCATCCGGGGTGCCATGCCTTGCCTGAAGCGGTACCGAAATACCCTCGAGAACTCGTCTACATTCGGAAACGCCATGATTAACAGCGGGAAAACCATTCAAAAAAGAACGGCCTTGTCGAATGCTTTCACGAATCCCCTCCTCTGCTTCCTGGTAACGTTTATGACGGGTATACGAATCAATCGTTGCAGGTAAAAAATCGGCTCCGGCCGCCTCCAAATGTCTCAACAAATCAATGTGTTCATTGACCAAAGCGACCCCTGCTCTCGGTTGAATGAATGTGCGCCCTTGCTTCTTGGCTTCAATCAATTTGAGAGCGAAATTTTTGTGAGGGGGGACTTTTTTCAAATTTTCAACAGCGACATCCAAGTCAAGTAAGGGATCATTTCCAGTCGGCCAAGAAGAAAGCACTTCCTTGCGCACTTCAAGAAATTTCTCCAAAGACCATTTTTTGTTTTCCAGTTGCATTTTATATGCACTCCTTGATTTCAACAATTCGTTTTTTCATAATTCTTAATGCGATTTCGGGTTCTTCCAAACTCAAAAGTCCCATCGCAGATAAAATATAATCTTTGTCCAGCATATATTTCGGATTTTCTGGCCGAAGTTCCATCGCTTTAATCGCGTTTTTACCGGCATTTTTCAACATTTTGACCGGGTCTTTGCTACTGATGACGACACCGCCGGTTCCTATCATATAACTAGTGGCTGTCAAGTCCTTTCCGACTTGATAATACATCATCCCAAGCGGAGTATATACTCCCTCCAATATCCCAACGTGTCTCGAGGTGGCGGCATCGATGCATTTTGAGGCAAGGATATCATCAACCTTGTTGTCGTGTTCGGTTTCGGCGATGAAATCAATGTTTTGCCTTCTTTTTCTTGCCTCGGAAACGATGTCAATCCCCTCCTTCATCCAATGACTGGTTTCTGATGGACTCATGGAATCAACAATTCCAATGGCAGAATATCTCATTCCAAGATCCCCTTCCACCGTTCGTTTGGCGAAAGGTTCATCCAAACCCCGAAGAATTACATTGCTTTGTTTTGGATACCCATTCCCCATGGAATACATATCCGTCGTTGCTCCTCCGACATCGGTGATCATGATTTCTCCAAGCCCCGGTTCTTGATCGAATCCTTTTGACAACAATTCAGCAGCCAATAATACGGCATTGGGTGTTGGAAGGATTACTTGGTCAATTTCTTCCTCGATCTTCTTGATTCCCTTGGCTTCAATGATGTTTTTAACGAAGATGTCCTTGATTTTATTTTTGGCACTTTGAATGTTCAATACATTCAATCGAGGCATTACATTATCACAAACGTAAAAATCTTTGTTTGCTCCTCTTAAAATGTCAGAAACCTCATCAACTGCATCTTTGTTTCCAGCAAAAACAATGGGAGCTTTCACGTTGGATTTGGCGAGTTGTTTGGCGTTGTGAATCACGCACTCGCTGTTTCCTCCGTTTGTACCTCCCGCAAGCAAAACAATATCAATGTTTTTATCGATGATACTTTGAGCCTCCGCCTTGTTGATGTTGTGTGACAAGACAAGCTCCACTTTCGCACCTGCTCCAAGGCAAACGCGTTTGGCAGCCTCGACCGTCAATTCCTCGACGAGACCCATTGCCGCCATCTTCAATCCTCCTGCGGCGGATGAACAGGCGATTATTTTTTCGAACTCGACTTCTTCCCCCATCTTTTCATACAAAAGACCCAAGGCCTTATCATAACCTTCGGTGATATCCGTATCGACGGTTGTAATCGCTTTTGAGGTAGAAATCACATCTTCCTTCTCCAAATCAACTGCCGTCAACTTAGTGAACGTCGAGCCAAAATCCACCAGCAAGAAGTATCTCATTCCTACTCACCCAAATCACGTTTTATTTGGTCCAACACGTCGTCAATCGTTGTGCCCGGGGGGTAAACCCGATTGAATCCCATTGCTTTGAATCGCTTTTCCACTTCGGAAAAATCTTGTTTTCCAACTACTATATTTCCTCCGACATACAACAAGACATCGTCGAGTCCCGCTTCGTTGCATTTGTCTTTCATTCCACGACAATCGAGTTCCCCATGTCCGTATAATGAAGAAACCAAAATCAAACGAGCCGATGTTTCAATGGCGGCGTTGATAAAATCTTCTTGTGAGGACAACACTCCGACATTGACCACGTTGTAGCCTTCTCGGGTTAAAGTGTACTCGATGATTTGATTACCAACGGCATGAACATCAGCTCCAATAACGCCTATAACAATTGATTTCATCCCTATCCTCCGGTGTCTGTCCAGAAACAATATCCCACATTTAAAAAAAACTAAAACGCTTCCACCTTTTTATATTGTATTATAAAATCGTCCAAAAATCAACAAATATTTACCTTTTCAAACGTTTTATGGTATAATGTTCAAGGGTGATACCAATGAGAAACATCGATATTTCAATCATCACAACATCCGTCAAACAACTCGCACTCGATGCGAATTTTCATGTTGACAAAGATTTTTTAGAAAAACTCAAAGACCTCGCTTTGTCAGAAGAATCGGAAATCGGACGCAACGTTTTGGAACAAATCATCGAAAACGATGAAATCGCCTCATCTTCAAACGACCCCATGTGCCAAGATACCGGCATGGTTGTAGTTTTTCTCGAAATCGGTTATGACATTCACCTAAGCGGTGATGTGTATGATGCGATCAACGAAGGGATCCGTCAAGCCTATAAGGAAGGTTTTCTCCGAAAATCCGTAACAAAACACCCTATCACTCGCGGAAACACATTCGACAACACTCCCGCTGTTATCCACACCAAACTTGTCGAGGGCGATAAAATAAAAATCATTCTTGCTCCAAAGGGTGGTGGAAGCGAAAATATGAGTCTGGTCAAAATGCTGGTTCCTTCCGATGGTGTTGAAGGAATTAAAAATCTTGTCCTTCATTCGATTTTCCATGCGGGGGGAAAACCCTGCCCACCGCTCGTCGTTGGGATTGGAATTGGCGGTAATCTCGAAAAATGCGCTTTGATTGCGAAGGAAGCCTTGATGCGACCCATCAACGATGTCAATCCTGACCCAATACTCGCCCTTTTGGAAAAGGAATGGTTGGGTGAGATTAATAAACTGGGAGTTGGCCCAATGGGATTTGGAGGGTCGACAACCGCGATTGCTGTGAAAATAGCAGCATTCCCATGTCACATTGCCTCGCTTCCTGTTGCAATCAATATACAATGCCATGCCTCAAGACACAAAGAAATCATTCTTTAGGTGGATGGATATGATTAAAATCAAAACTCCGGTCGATCAAAAAACCATTGAACAGCTCAAAGCTGGTGACATCGTTCATATTTCGGGATTCATTTATACCGGAAGAGACGCAGCGCACAAGCGAATGACCGAGTCCGTCATCGCCGGCGAATCTCTCCCATTTGATGTGGAAGGTCAAATCATCTATTATGTAGGACCAACTCCCACCAAACCCGGGCGGGCAATCGGTTCTTGTGGTCCGACATCCAGCTATCGTATGGATGCTTATTCCACCATTCTCATGAAAAAAGGACTAAAAGTGATGATTGGAAAAGGAGACAGGAGCGATGCGTTCATCCGGGATATGCAACAAGAAAAGGGGGTATACCTCCAAGCGGTAGGGGGAGCAGGAGCTCTTTTGGCAAAAAAAGTGATTTCATCCACTCTTGTCGCATATACTGATTTGGGTGCAGAAGCTATCTACAAACTTGAAGTTGTCGATTTCCCCGCGATTGTGACGTATGACATTCATGGTGGAAACTTGATTTTGGATGAAGTGAACAAATTCAAAAAAATGTCCATTTGAAAAGTTGAACCGTGATTGATCGTCACGGTTTTTTTTCATCCGGAAAGAAAACTTCTCGAATATGGGTAATCAGTTTCTTTTCTTGAGTAGACGCATAAGGTTCGATAAAATCCAAAACCGCCTGAGCAGATTCTAGCGCATTCGTTGCCCCTACTGCAATTTTAACAATGCTGGATTGATACGCGGGATGTCTCTTTTCAAAGCGTCGCGCATGGTTGAACGAGTCACCATCCGGTCGGTTTGCATCGAGATGGAATTCAATCAACTCGATCACCCTTGCCCATGCGAAGTGTTGGATGAACTCAAATGCAGATTGAATTTCACCGCGGTAGTATCTCCCGAGTCCCACATACACATTGGTTAACGCTTCGTTGATCAAATGTACCGTGGAAGGTGTTTGAATGGCATGTTTTTTTTTTGCACTGGGTTTCAAAAGTGCATCGTCAATGGAATTGCTCTTCCAAATGATCCGTCCTTCTGAAAAATCGACATTTTGCAGTTCATCGATGTCGAAGACGGCGAATTCACAAAACACTCCGTCTTCGTATAAAATTTTGTATCCATCGTCTGAGTTCCTAAACTCGTAAAGAAGGGGAGATCTAGTTGAAAGCCAATCTAGATTGAGAAGAAAATCGTTCTTGTTTTGTTTTTCGGTCAATACGAAAAAATCAAGATCGCTGTAACAGTCCAATCTGTCCGTATCCATTCCTGCAGAACCCAACGCAAGCAAAGCGAGACCTCCTTCTTTCTTGCGCACTTCTTCTCCGATTTCCCTCAATCTTCCAAGCAAAATTTCTGTTTTATCCTTCAATCTACCCACCTCCACAAATACAAAGAGACAACAGATCGATATGGACTCCACTTTTTGCTGATTTCTTCCATCTCTTTTACGGTCAAATCGGGATTGGCGAGAAGTTTTTTCACCGCGTTTCTTAATCCCAAATCCATACACGAAAACACATCCGTCCTACCCAATGAAAAAATTAGAAACATTTGGGCCGTCCAAACACCGATTCCCTTTACTTTGACTAACATATCAATGACTTCGTTATCCGTCATCTCATTCGTCTCACTCAAATGAACACTCTCATCTTTGATACAAGACGACAATGATTTGATGTATGTGATTTTTTGCCTCGATATTCCTAGTTTTCTTAAAACATCATCAGGTTCGTTGATGATGTCATCGGGATTTGTTCTATGACCAAAGTGATCGAAAAATCGTTTTACGATGACGTTTGCGACTTTTCCTGATAGTTGTTGAGATAAAATCGCCGAAATCAATGAATGAAAATAATCGGTTTTTGGTTCTACGTGCATATCACCCAATGCATCAATAATCGGTTTTAAAGATGGATCCTTGTCAATAAGGTCTTCATACTCCTTAGATCCTATCATAAAGTGTATTTTCATCGTTTCCCACTCCCACTCATATCATCATTTTATCATCCAAAACCCTTGTTGTCCATTTATTTCAATATAGTCGATGGATTTTCACATGGCTTTTAGAGTTTGATTGGAGCGTTTCTTAATACCACATTTTTCTTTTTTGAACATTTGTCAATGATGTGAAACTAAGAGTGAAAGAGAAAGATCAGGAAACGAAGGATAGATTCGACCTGATCTCGATGGGGCTGAGGAAGTGAAGCACACTCATGGGAATCCGATTGGAACGAT